>ENA-OPCL01001990-OPCL01001990.1-human-gut-metagenome-genome-assembly--contig:-NODE-1990-length-14125-cov-2.416276_pt1 | contig 14125 bp, 6 predicted proteins | sample MGYA00241251_ERZ501482 | MGnify/ENA primary metagenome ERZ501482 (study PRJEB25962, sample SAMEA2042581) | human gut metagenome | biome: human gut; feature: human-associated habitat; material: faeces... | reverse complement strand
CGGCCGATAGCCAATGACTGGGCTGATCGTCAGCCAATCGGCTGCCTATAGGTCTCATTGATACATTCGGTCATCCGATTAGTGCATTTGCGCGGACAATTAGTGCATTCGATCATCGGATTAGTACATCAGTGTGCAATTATTAGTACAATTAGCCGCCTAATTAGTACATTAGGACATAAAACAATGTCCTAATGTACTAATTAGATGCTAAAATACGATAAGTGCCATGTCCTAATGTATGAATTATCGCTATGAAGGGCGGAATGCGATGACGCAGGATGAACTTATGCAAGTGCTGCAGGCCGGTGAATCATCTATGGTCGAGTTCAAGCGCTGCAGCGAATTGCCTCATACGGATACTTTTGAGACTGTATGCTCATTCGCCAATCGTTCTGGTGGCAGCATTTATCTTGGCGTTGACGATGACGGTCAAGTGCTCGGCGTCGATTCTAAGCGCGTTAGTGAGATAGAGCGCGACGTTGTCAACGTAGTGTCTAATCGTAAGATGTTCGAACCGGCTCCAATGGTGGAAACGGAACATATCGAGTACGACGAACGGATTATTGTTCGTATTTGGGTAGCTCCGAGTTCTTCGGTTGTGCGGTTCAAGGGCGCAGTGTTTGATCGCATTGCTGATGTGGATACACACATCGAAAGCGATATCCAGATTAGTCAAATGTATATTCGCAAGCAGAACTACTATTCCGAACGGCGAATTTTCCGTTACGTGACTCCGTTTGATTTGCGTCCTGAGCTGATTGCGCGAATGCGGCAGCTGGCGGTCGCTCAGCGAGCTGGGCACCCTTGGGGAACTATGTCTGACGAAGAACTGTTCCGCAGCGCCAAGCTATACGATCGTGATTACACGACCGGCGAAGAGGGCTTTAATCTTGCTGCAGTGCTGCTCTTGGGCAAGGATGAAGTCATTTCCTCGGTTTGCCCAGCGTATATTACTGATGCCGTGGTTCGGCGAGACAATATTGACCGATACGATGACCGACTTATGGTGCGGACCAACTTGTTCGATTCGTACGAGCAACTCCGTGAATTTACTGAGCGGAATCTGCCTGACCGCTTTGTGTTAAAGGGCGATAAGCGAGTGAGCCCGCGTACGATGATCGCCCGTGAATTGGTGGCAAACAGCCTCATGCATCGGGAGTATTCCAGTCCGGTGGTGGCGCGTGTCACCATTGATAATGAATCCATCCGGACGGTTAATGCTTCGCGCTCATTCTTTGAAGGTCGAATGAAGCTGGGCGAGTTCACGCCAATGCCAAAGAATCCGATTATCGCTAATGTGTTTGTGCAGACCGGCATAGCCGAGCAGCTGGGTAGCGGACTGCGGAATCTGATAAGAGCGTCCCGGCAATATACTGAGCGAGAGCCTGAGTTCCGCGATGGTGACATATTCGAGGCGACGATTCCTATTGTTCCTGCGCTGAAGACCGTGGATGGTTCTGGTTTTGCTAGCGTGAGATCTGCAGTTGAGAAAGATGCCGAAGAGGGTGCGAGGCTCATTGGCGGGGAACGTGTGGATGGTAAGAAAGCAGATGCAACCGCATCGGGTGAAATTGATTCGCGGGCAGCGATGCTGTCGGCGATGAATCGACGCTTGACAGAGGTTGACTATGTGACTGTACCTGAACTCGCCAAGATAACAGAGCTCGATAACAGAACAGTCCGCAAATTCCTAAACGGTTTAGTTGCGCAAAGAAAGCTGATTGCTGAAGGCAACACGCGTGGTCGGCGTTATCGGAAGGGATAGCGGGCGCGATATCTCGATGCAGTGGGATTCACTTAAGGGCTACGGCAAATATGATTCGTAGCGATTGGGCCAGCGCAATTCGAATGGCTCATGACTTTGTGCGTCGTTTGTGGTCTCTGAAGTTGTTTGCTGGGTGACGGTTTTGTGATAAAATCGCTCATATCAAAATGTTTGCGTAAACATTTTGGCTGCGCCGAAAGAAGGAGTCGACGTAGGTCATGTATCAGGCAAAGAGGCCGGCTCAGTGAAGCAAAGGCCGATTTTTCCGGTATAAGGCGGACAGCAGGAACACTAAGGAGACCAATGAAGGTACTGAGCAAATCGCTTGCTGCAATGGTTGCGGCGGCAACACTAGTGGGAGGAGGGGCGTTTGCGGTTGCCGGCACTGCGTATGCGGCTGATAACGATGCCATTACCGTGACCCCGAACCCGTGGTATGCCAACAGTTTCGATGGCTGGGGCACCTCACTGGCTTGGTTCGCCAACGCCACCGGCAGCCTCGGCGAGGAATCGGCCATCACCACCAATCTCGGCGATGACGCTTCCAAGGCTAAGGCTGTGGAATACGGCAAACAGCTGCGCGAACAGTTCTACCAGTCCATCTTCGGTGATGAAGGACTGGACCTGAACATGGCCCGCTACAACGTGGGCGGCGGCAATGCCTCCGATGTTGCCTACGGCTACCCATTCATGCGCCAAGGCGCTGCCGTGCCTGGCACGTGGAAAGATGACGCCACCGGCTCCGGCACGTATGGCAATGGCGTAACCACCAAGCAGGCCGACAAAGACAAGCTGGCTGCGGCATTCGACCCGACTGACGACAACCAGTATGACTTCTCCAAGTCCGCCGCCCAAGACTGGTGGATTGAGCGCGGTGCCACCGGCGATAACCCTGACATCACCGACGTAGAGGCCTTCGCCAACTCCGCTCCGTGGTTCCTGACCAACAGCGGTTACGCCACTGGTGGACGCAACTCCGGTAGCAATAATCTTGCAAACCCTGAGAAATTCGCTCAGTACATGGCCAAGAACGTCGAGCACCTCGAAAGCCTTGGCGCAAACGTTGACACGGTCGAGCCGTTCAACGAGTCCGAGACCAGTTACTGGGGCACTCCGGGCGACATGGCTTCGAAGTACACCGATGAGAGTGATGACAACACCAAGCTCATTAACAACTACTGGGATAAGTACTACTCCGACAAAGATAAGTCCGTCACCCCATACTCCAACGCGCTGAAGAAGCCGCAGGAGGGTATGCATGTCAGCAACGCCCAGCAGCAGCAGACGATTACCGCACTCGCTGAGGCGCTCAAGGACAATGATGACACCATCATCGCAGCCACCGATGCCACGAACTCCGCCGACTTCGTCAAGTCGTACAACCAGTACCCGCAGGCGATCAAGGACCTTATCGGCCAGTACAACGTTCACGCCTACTCCGACAGCAACCAGATGCAATCGCGCGATATCGCTCAGGCAGACGGCAAGAAGCTGTCGATGAGCGAGGTGGACGGCTCCTGGCAGTCTGGCTCCTACAACCCGTACGGTTTCGACAACGCGCTGGGCATGATGAGCAAGATCAGCTCCAACGTCACCCGCCTGCAGTCCAAGGACTTCACCTTCTGGCAGGTGGTCGAGGACCTCTACAACATGCAGATGGGCTCGAACGTGAACCCGGCCGGTGAAAACACCAACTGGGGCACCGTGCTGATTGACTTCGACTGCACCGTGGCCGGTAAGGACGGCAAGCTCTACTCCGAGCGTCGCGTGAACAACAACGGCGGTACCGCCGATGGACTTGAACCGTGCACGGTTATTGCAAACGCCAAGTACAACGGCGTCAAGGCCATCACCCACTTCATCCACGCGGGCGACAAGGTCATCGCCAACAACGATGAGGACAACAACATGACTGCCACCTCCGCCGATGGCAAGACGCAGACCGTCATCCACCGCAACTCCGGCACCTCTGACCAGACCTTCGTCATCGACCTGTCGAAGTACGGCGAGATTGCCGACAACGCTTACGGTGAGCTCTACCTGACCACCGAAACCTCTGCCGAAGACAAGAACGTGGGTGTCGATTCCGCCACTCCGGAAGTCTTCGCCAAGACCAGCAACGTCAAGCAAGCTGAAGGCTCTGTGATGATTGACAAGGCTGCCAAGACCGCTACGGTCACTGTGCCCGCCCGTTCTATCGCCTCCATCCAGCTCACCGGCGTGACCGGCTACGCTAAGGATGCTGCCGTCGAGACCGGCGACACTTACCAGCTCGTTGGTAAGCAGTCCGGCAAGGCCGTGGCTGATACCACTTCTGGTGATTCCGCGCTGTCCCTGGCCAACGTCGCTTCCGATGCCGAGAACGCCAAGAAGCAGACTTGGACCTTTACCCAGATCGAGCAGCCCGCCGACTCCGAGCGCCCTGATCTCAAGGCTTATGTGATTACTAACGCCGAAGGCAAGGTGCTGGTGTCCAAGGATGGCACGAACGCGCTTTCCAACGAAACGGTTGAGGCCGCTAAGTCCGACCCGGCTGCCAAGTGGATTCTCAACACTTCCGATGGTTCGACCTACCAGCTGCTCAATGCTGCGACTAAGACGAACCTCGATGTGGATAACTCTGGTACCACAGTCGGCACGAAGGTTGGCTTGTGGCAGTCACCGAGCGGCACTTCGCCGTCCGCCAACCAGACATGGACTCTACGCAATGTAACGCCGACCAGCCAGAAGACCGTGAACGTGCAGACCGCCGTGAACGCCAAGGCTACACTGCCGACCGAAGTCACGCTCTACTACACCTGGGGCGAAGGCAAGGCCACGGTTGCCAACTGGGATACTTCCAAGGTCGATGTGGCCAAGGAAGGCACCTACGAAGCCACCGCTACCGCCACCGATGTGTACGGCAACGAGTTCAATGTCGCCGCTACGGTCTACGTTGGCGCGCTCACCGTTTCCGATCCGGTATCCGCCACAGTGCTGGCCGGCACCAGTGCAAGCAACGCCAAGGCTGCGCTTGAGGCTGAGCCGGTGTACCTGCACGTCAAGGCATCGCCTGCATTTGAAGGTGATGCGGCTAAGGTTACTTGGAACTTCGATGGGCTTGATACCAAGCTCGCCGATGCCAAGGCTGGCGACAACATTGCCGTGACCGGTACTTACCAGCTGGACGACGCGACCACGATTGCGCTGAAGGGCGCGATCTATGTCACCGCCGCCACGCCTGAGAATGTGGCCGACACTGCTTCCAACCTGACTGTGACCAACCAGCAGACGGAATACAGCAAGGGCGATCAGTGGAAGAAGCTCACCGATGGTGACACGTCAGCTGAAGCCTGGGTGACGTGGAACTCTGCTGGTGACTATTCCGCCAGCCCGACCGCCACGATTGACTTCGGCTCTGAGTGTGAGCTTAGCAGAGTGACCATTACGTATGGTGACAAGGCTCCGGCTTCCGCCAAGGCCGAGTACACCACTGATGGCGAGACGTGGATGCAATTCGGTAGCGATGTTAAGCCTGCCGCAGGCCAGACGGTGACGTTCAAGGCCGATAAGGGCACAGTGAATGCCACGAAGGTGCGCATTGTGAACACCGTGAACAACGACTACATGAACGCCACCGAAATTCAGGCATTCGTGACGCCGGTTCAGGGTGCTGCGAAGAACATCGCCGCGGCCTCTGGCACGAACTTCTCGGTGAACTTCCAGGAGGGTGCCTCCGCTTCCAAGGCCATCGATGGTGACACTACGTCAAAGGGTTGGTCCACTTGGGCTTCCACCGCCTCGACGGTGGACCCGGTCGCCACGTTCACCTTCGACGAAGCTCAGACCATCACCGAAGTGAAGACCTTCTTCTACTACGATGGTCGTGCGTCTTGGCCGAAGAGCCAGACGCTGGAATACCAGAATGAGGCTGGCGAATGGCATGAAGTCGGTACCAAGGATGGCTGGAAGATACAGGCCGGCGATGCCGGCTCTGGCTCCGACGGCATCACCGCCGCCGACACCCCGACCGTTGACTTCGTGCTCGGCACCCCGGTAAAGGCCAAGGCCATCCGCCTGACTAACACATTGCAGGACACCAAGGTGTACATCAACGTGGCTGAGATCCAGGTGTTCGCACAAGACAGCACGGTACTCACCCCGCAGCCAGCATCCGATGCCACGCTGGGCGACCTGCGTCTTGACGGCGAAACCGTTGAAGGCTTCGACCCGTCCAAGACCGACTACACGGTTGATCTGCCGGTCGACGCCGAGGCAAACCCGGTGCTGCAGGCCTTCGCCGCCGACAATGCCGCCACCGTCAAGGTGACTGGCGACGCGGTTGAGAATGGCAAGCTTGGCGGCAAGGCCACCATTACGGTGACCTCAGCCGACGAGTCTGAGACGAAGACCTACACGGTGACCTTCAACGCCTTCACTTTGGCTTCGCTCAAGGTGACCGGACCCACGAAGACCGAGTACGTCATCGGCGACAAGCTCGATACCGCCGGTCTGAAGGTGACTGCCGTCTACCAGAGTGTCGACAAGACCAAGGAAGTGCCGGTCGCTCTTGACGACCCGCAGCTTGCGATTGGCTCGTTCGACTCCACCACCGCAGGCAAGAAGGCGATTACCGTCTCCTACCGTGGTGTGACCGCGACCTTCAACGTCACGGTCAAGGCCAACGCAGTCGCCCCTGGCCCTGAAGAACAGAAGCCCGGCAGCACCAACAAGCCCGGTGCCACCGGCAACGGCAACAAGAACACGGTGGCCAACACCGGTTCCAGTGTTGCCGCCATCGCTGGCGCTGTCGCTCTGCTGGCCGCTGCCGCGGGTGCACTGTTCATGCTGCGCAAGCGTGCATAGCACCCTCGCGCAGTAATGGGTGAAGGAACAAGCCGGCAATATTGACTATTGCCGGCCGGTTCCTCCGCTCTTTGACCATAATTGGTCCGACAAGTTGAATACTGAGTTTTCAGTATCGGTATATTGATTTGTCGGCCCTTTTCTGACTTCGCGGATAGCGACATAACTGTTTGTTCAAAAAACCGTTATCATCAATCAAGGAACCAAATCAATGAAGATAAACGATAAGGGCAAGGGCGCTCTTATCGCGGCAATTACCGCCGCGGCAACGCTATTGTCATGCGGGCTGGCCGCTGCAAGTGCCAGTGCGGCAGGTGTGGATTACCTGCCTACCATCGGCCAAGTGCCGACATACACCAAGTTCCAGCCCACAGCCGATCCGGGCAAGAACGCTAGCGATTACTTCCAGCCATATTGGTATGCCAAGAACGCCAATGATAATGGCGGCACACACATCCAAGCGCACGGTGGCCAAGTGGTCAAGGTCGGCGACGCCTACTACTGGTATGGCGAAGACCGTTCTAACGGTTACGACAACAGCCCCGGTGTCCATGCTTATATGTCGACAGATCTATACAACTGGACCGACCTTGGTGTGGCGCTGCGTGCGGTGACCAGCAAATCTCAGTTGACGGATAAGAGCAATGCCGATTACGCCTACTTCGACAAGGCCTACAACCTGACCAAGTCCGACGGCAGTGTGGACGCTGCCAAGGCCGACGCAATCTTCCCGTACCTCAACACCAACCCCGATCAGGATGGTGATGGCGCGGTTGATTCCGTACAGGGCATTTTCGAGCGTCCGAAGATCATCTACAACAAGAAGAACAAGCAATACGTGCTGTGGTGGCATTCCGATGGAAGCACCACGCCGGGCGGTTCCAACTATGCACGTGCACTTGCGGGCGTGGCTGTTTCCGACAATCCGGCGGGCCCATTCACTATGGTGGGTGCCTATCGTTTGCCTAACCAGAACAATTGGAAAGAAGCCGCAGGTAACCCCAGCTGGGGTGAGAACGGTGACAGCCGCGATATGACTGTGTTCGTGGATCCGAAGGACGACAGTGCCTATGTACTGTATTCTTCCGAAGCCAATGCCACGCTGTATATCGCCAAGCTTAACGATGATTACACCAATGTAGTCAAGACCACGAATGTGGACCAGTCCGAGGGACAAAAGCAGTACTCTGCTGACGGGCAGTACCCATACATTCTTGCAGACGGTACTACGGATGCCCCGGTGCGTGGCGAAGATTTCCAAATCGTCAAACAAAATGGTTCGCTGGAAGCTCCTGCCGTATTCCAATATGACGGGCGTTACAACATCATCGCATCTGGTGCAACCGGCTGGGACCCGAACAAGCAGACCTACTACACCGCCGACTCCATGCTGGGAAGCTGGACCCGTGGCGTGGAAAAGGACGATGCCAACGAGAACACGTGGTACAACAACATGCCGGAAGGCGCGGATGGTCTGTTGTCTGTGGGCGATACCCGCGGCACCACATTCGGTTCGCAGTCGGCTAGTGTGCTCGCAGTAGACCAGGAGAAAGGTCACTTCATCTACCTTGGTGACCGTTGGGATTCCGGTAAAGCCGATTCCACCTATGTTTGGCTGCCGCTGACCATCGGTGAGAACGGCACCATCGAAATGCATAATCCTGCTCAAGAAGGCGAGCCCGACGGCTGGGATCTGAACTATTGGGACAACCATGGTAGCGCCAAGGGCAAGCTGGTCAACTGGACTGTGGAAACCGGCGATGATCTCCCGAAGACCGTGAACACGGGCGGAACCGTTACTCTGCCGGACACCGTCAACGTCAAGGAAGGCGACGATACCATTGCTACCAAGGTGACATGGAATGTGGAAGGCGGTACGGCAGTCAGCAAGTCGACCAAGGCTGCCGGCAGCACCTACGCATTCAATGTGCCGGGAACCTACACCATTACAGGCACTCTTGCCGAGAGCAGCAACTTCAACCCGGGCCGCACATTCCGCAGAACCATCGACGTTTCCTGCTCCAACCCGATTTCCGGAAGTTGGAAGGAAGCCCATTGGAAGGGCGGCAGCGCGTGCCAGGTCGCCGCATCCGGCGGTACCTATGACTTCACCGTTACGGACAACGCCAATCGTGGCGTCTGGACGGATCGCAACGAGGGCAGCGCGGTGTACCAGCCTGATGCTCTGGACGTGAACGAAACGTTGGAAACCACGGTCAAGCCGCTCGACTTGGGCGGTAATGGCGATCCGCGTGCCGGCCTGGTGGTTCGTAACGGTCTTGCTGACGCTAACGGCGGCAAGGGATATGCCACGTTACTTGCCAGCCCAAGCGGCATTTACATGCAGTACGATTCCAATGCCGATGGCTACATCGATAAGGAAACATCGCATGTTGGTGCCGGCTTCGGCGACCAAGTGCAACTCAAGCTGGAGCGCGCCGCAACCGATACCCTGAAAGGCTACTGGCGTGCTTCCGCGAACGATGAATGGCAGGATGTCGCTACGGTAACGCTGACCGGTGCGGACGCAACCGGGCTCGATGCCGGTGTCTTCGCCACGTCGAACAGCAATGCCGGCGCATTCACCGTGGCCTTCAACGGCACTGCGTTCGGTTCGCAGACTGCTGCTGTGGAGTCCATCGCGGCTAAGGACCCTGAAGCCACTATCGCCAAGGGGCAGATGCTCGCGCTTCGGGACGTGACGGTTACCGCCACGCTCACCAATGGCAAAACGCGTGTGCTGGAGCCAAGCGAATACACGCTGGAAGGCTTCGACACCACCAAATTGGGCGAGCAAACCGTGACGGTGCGTCTTGTCGCTGATTCTTCAGTAACCGCCACGTTCACCGTGACTGTGGAAAGCAACCTTGCCCGGTTGTTCTGCTCGTCCGCTGCGGCCTCGAAGTATGAGCCGGCCAGTAGCTGGGCCTCCGCTTCTACGGCCGACCTGACTTGCGACAACAACCTGAGCACCAACTGGTCGAACTGGGGCACCGGCGACACCTCGCCGTGGCTCAGCTACACCTTCGATAAGGCATATCAGCTGGGCAAGCTCAGCGTTGCGGTGGATAAGGCCAAGGGCGAGGCCGCTCCGAAGAGCTTCACTGTATCGTACCTAGCTGAAGACAGCGCCACGTGGACTGATGCCACGCTGCCGGCAGTCACTGTGAATGGTGCTGCTGGAGCCGTGACGGAAGCCGATGTGAGCGCTCTGCCCGCCACCAAGGGCATTCGCCTCAACTTCACCTACGCCGATGGCAATGACTATGCCAAGATCGCTGAAGTACGCATCGCCGAAGGTGAAGCGACACCAGAGCCGCAGCCGTCTAGTAACGCCAATCTTGCTGATCTGACTGTGGATGGCAAGACGGTTGACGGATTCTCCGCGGATACCACTAAATATGCCGGTGCGCTGGCTGGAGATGCTGCTTCCTACCCGACGGTGGAGGCGACTGCTGCTGACGCAAAGGCTACGGTGCAAGTGGAGCAGGCTTCGGCCGAGAACAACGGCGTGGCCACGGTGACTGTAACTGCTGAGGATGGCACGGCGAAAACCTACGCAGTGACATTCGGCGAACTGCCTCAGTTGGCTGAGCTTGCTGTGGAAGTGACCAAGGATTCCTATCAGGTAGGCGATAAGTTCAACGCTGCCGATGTGAAGGTATCCGCCATTTACAAAGTCGGCGATACTGAAACGCTGCGCAAGCTGATTGATCCAACTGATGGTGATCTGAAGTTCACTGGCTTTGATTCTGCCACCGCAGGCACGAGGACCATCACCGTCTCTTATCGTGGCGTGAACGCGACGTTCGAAGTCACGGTCACGGCCACGGAGGTCACTCCCGGCCCTGGAGAGCAGAAGCCCGGCGATACCAACAATCCTGGCAACACTGCTAAGCCCGGTAGCACTGCCACGAATAAGCCGGCTGCTAATGGCGCTGCGCCCCTTTCGAATACGGGTGTTGCCGTGGCTGCCATTGCGGTCGTGGTTGTGGTGCTGGCAGCTGCGGCTGGTGCCTTGCTCGTCATCCGCAAACGCCGCGCATAACCATGGCAACTGCTGAGTGGCGTGGATTGCGTTGCTATTGAGCAATCTGCGATTCACGCCACTCAGCGAGTGCACCCGAGTGCGCCCGAGCTTGCGCAATGCAGGCGCAATACAGTGCAAACAGTACAAAGCAACAATAATGGCCGGTCTGAGCCAGCTGCTCCATGCGAGGGCAGTTGGCTCAGACCGGCCATTGTGTCTGCAAGTACATGCAATTAGAGCATGAACATGTGGAAGCCGTTGAGCGTTACTGGTTGTTTTGCTTTGTTGTTGCGCTCAGCAGTGCGACGGACGTCCGCCCGCAGTGTAGTGCAGCGCTCCGTGAACCAGCGCCGATGTGAAATGCATGTTGCACATGCCCGCTTCTTCTGCTTCGTGCGTGCAGCCGGCGATGCTGCATAGGTTCATACCCCGAATCATGGTCATACCCCCTCTTTGGGATGGCATCCGTGCCGCCATCTGCCTTCAGAGCATAGCGGACAATTGTTGCATTGCCTAGGCGGTACAACGCTTTCTGTGGCCTGTATCACATCCTTGCCGGCGTTCTGCGGCGTGGTTGGGCGTGTACATGTGCACTTGTGCGGTTTTGTTGTGTGTGATTTGGGTATACGGATAGAGTTTCTTCTCTGCAGTGGCAAGGGCCTCTCGGCCGGCGAGCCGGCTGATTTCTCCCATGCGTTGCTCAATGATTTCCGTTTTGCGAGTCTGAACGGCAAAGTAGCTCTGGAGAAGTGCCACTTCTTCTTTCTTCGGATCACCGTTTTGAGCAATGAGATAGCAGGCGTATCGGGAGTGCTGAGTTCGCTGGTTTTGCGTGTGATTTCGTCGCGGTTCATGGGTGTGTCCTTATGTTTTTCATGACCATTTTCGTGACTCCACGAAAATGGTCAAAGCCAATAATTGCAATGGTTTTGAAGTATGGGCGCGCTCCGCCCAACTGGTCTGTCTTCGTCCGCCTTTTCGACCAGATACCTCATGGAGCACAATGCCAACGTCGCTACCGTTGGCCCAGCAAATATTCTTAGACGACGCCCCGAAGTGAATATCTATGCGGCTTTCAGAATATCAAAGAGCGTGGAGTGTGTGCATTATGCGTTCCAAAAATAGTTTCTAGTAATGAATTGTTTACGGTGTGAGATATTCTTGGGGTGTTTGCGGCGCTCTGCCGTGTGGCGAATGGGAATGGATGGTGCTCTTATGGGATTTGAGCAGGAAGCAGTTAGTGAACTGTATGCCAGCGTGTGGGGCAATCGTTCGACAATGCAGAGGGAATTCACTCGTGGAGCCCATGGTGAGCAGTTCGTGCTCCGGGAGCTGTCCATGAAGGGGACGCAAACGCCATCGCAATTGGCATCGGCGCTGCAGGCCAGTTCCGGCCGCATCTCCACTGTGCTGTCGTCTCTGGAGAAAAAAGGCTGGGTCACGCGTGACATTGATTCCAAGGATCGGCGCATTATTCGCGTGAATCTCACTGATTCCGGGCGCGAGCAGTCTCATCGGATGATAGAGGAAATGCGTTCCGCAATTTGCTGGATTTTCTCGCAAATGGGGGAGCGGCGCACGCGCGAATTCGTTGACCTGGTGTCTGAGTTCACCATATATATGTCGATTTGCCATCCGGGGCGGCCTCGGCCGACGGCTGAACAAGTGCGTGAGGCATTCGTGGAGCGGGACAAGCGCGTGGCTGAACACATGGCAGCTAAGCGCGCGGAGAACTAATCGGCAAGGCTAATTGAGGACGCTCACAGCGAACATGCAGAAGTGCGCGTAATATCTCACAGTGTAAGTAATCAAACAATGGAAACTATTAAGACATCGTGAACCGATAATCACCGATAACCCAGCCAACTTAAGAACCAATCGCCAATAACCAATAACCAACCCAACCAACACAAGGGGAAACCAATGCTTCGCATCATGAAATACCTCTCCAAAGCGGAGATCGGTCAGATGCTCATCGCTCTGGTGACCATCGTCGGGCAGGTCTACTTCGACCTGAAACTGCCCGACTATATGTCAGACATCACCACGCTGGTCGAAACGCCGGGCAGCCACATGAAGGACATTTGGATTGCCGGCGGCAAGATGCTGCTCATCTCCCTCGGCTCCGTCGCCTGTGCCATCGTCACCGGCTACATCTCCGCACGCGTCGGCTCGTCATTCACCCAGCGCCTGCGCTCGCTCGAATTCCGCAAGGTCGAATCCTATGGCCCCGCCGAAATGAGCAAATTCTCCACCGCGAGCCTCATCACCCGCTCCACCAACGACATCACGCAGATCCAGATGTTCATCACCATCGGCCTGCAGCTCATCGTCAAGTCGCCGATCATGGCCGTATGGGCCATATGCAAGATCGCCGGCGAAGGTTTCGAATGGACTCTCGCCACCGGCATCGCCGTCGTCATCCTGCTCGTCGCCGTCGTCATCATGATGGCCATGGTCATGCCCAAGTTCAAAGCCATGCAGCAGCTCACCGACAACATCAACCTCGTGGCCCGCGAAAACCTCACCGGCCTGCGCGTCGTGCGCGCCTACAACGCCGAGGACTACCAGGAGGCCAAGTTCACCAAGGCCAACAAGGACCTCACCGACACGCAGCTGTTCACCAACCGCGTCATGGCGTTCATGATGCCGCTGATGAACACCGTCCTGAACGGCCTGATGCTCGCCGTCTACTGGATCGGCGCTTACCTCATCGACGCCGCCGGGCTCAAGGACAAGCTCACCGTGTTCTCCAACATGGTGGTGTTCTCCAACTACTCCGTGCAGGTCATCATGAGCTTCCTGCTCATGAGCATGGTGTTCGTGCTCTGGCCGCGCGCCGACGTGTCCGCGCAGCGCATCATGGAGGTGCTCGACACCGAGCCGATCGTCGAGAACGGCACCAAAACCGCCGCCGACGTGGCCAAAACCGGCCAGAGGGGCACCGTGGAATTCCGCAACGTCAGCTTCACCTACCCGGATTCGCGCGAGGCGATGCTGGAAGGCATCAACTTCACCGCCGAGCAGGGCCAGACGGTGGCGTTCATCGGCTCCACCGGCTCCGGCAAGTCGTCTCTTATCAATCTCGTGCCGCGCTTCTATGACACCAGCCAAGGCCAGGTGTTGGTCGACGGCGTGGACGTGCGCGACTACGACCTGAAGGCCCTGCGCGACAAGATCGGCTACGTGCCGCAGCAGTCCGTGCTGTTCAAGGGCACGGTCGCATCCAACGTGAGCTACGGCGACGACGTGAACGGGGCAAGCTCCGCGGACGTCGAAATGGCCGACACCTCCACTCCGGCCGGCCGCAAACGCGAAGCCGAACTCATCGCCGCGGGCAAGAGAGTGGAAGGCGCCGCAATGCCGGCTGAACAGATGAACCGGGTCAAGGCGGCGGCCGGCGTCGCTCAGGCCACCGAGTTCGTCGAGCGCATGGACGGCACATACACCGCCCCGATCGCACAAGGCGGGTCCAACGTCTC
>ENA-OPCL01001987-OPCL01001987.1-human-gut-metagenome-genome-assembly--contig:-NODE-1987-length-14140-cov-1.864111_pt1 | contig 14140 bp, 9 predicted proteins | sample MGYA00241251_ERZ501482 | MGnify/ENA primary metagenome ERZ501482 (study PRJEB25962, sample SAMEA2042581) | human gut metagenome | biome: human gut; feature: human-associated habitat; material: faeces... | reverse complement strand
CCGGCTCCGGACTATGCCCGGGGAAAGACCATCCGCAACGTCGGGACGGAATATATCGAAAGCTACAGCTCGCTGAACGCTACGGACCGGCAATACCTCTACTCTTCGATTCCGCTGGAGGACATCGAGCGGAGCAGGGAGATCGTACTCGAGAAAGACGAATTCTTTCTGCTTTCCTATAACGAGAAGGTAATTCCGGTAGACATCGAACGGGAAAAGCTGGAATACTGCCGGACGCTGGTCTACTGGCTCAACTGGAGCAACCGGACGAAAAAATACACTCTCTACAACGACGTGATCGAACGGAGCCTGCTGACGCTGAAGCTGATGTCCTATTACAACGGAGCCATGCTGGCAGCCCTCACCACCAGCCTGCCCGAGACGGTGGGCGAGGTGCGTAACTGGGATTACCGCTTCTGCTGGCTGCGCGACGCGTCCATGTCCATCGAGACGCTTTTCAAAGTGGGCCATCCCGGTGTGGCGCAGCGCTTCATGCGCTTCATTCAGTCCACCTTTACCGCCGACCGGGACTCTTTCCAGATCATGTACGGCATCCGCGGAGAGCGGCAGTTGACGGAAACGATCCTCGAGCATCTGAGCGGCTACAAAGGCTCGAAGCCCGTACGCATCGGCAACGACGCCTACCATCAGCGGCAGAACGACTCGTTCGGTTATCTGATGGACCTGATCTACCAATACTACCGCTTGGTCCCGGGACCGCTGGACGAGATCGAGGATATGTGGGAGCTGGTGAAAAAGATTCAGGCCAACGTCATGCAGGAGTGGCGCAAGCCCGACAAGGGAATCTGGGAAATCAGGGGCGAGGAGCGCCATTTCGTCTCCTCCAAAGTGATGTGCTGGGTAGCTCTGGACCGAGGGGCCAGAATCGCCCGGATGCTGGGCAAATACGACTGCGAGAAGCGCTGGCAGCAGGAGGCCGGGCTCATCCGCAGGGATGTGCTGGAGAGGGGCTGGAAAGAGGAATTGCAGAGTTTTTCCCAGACTTATGACAATACGGCCTTGGATGCGTCGCTGCTGCTTATGGAACCTTACGGCTTTCTGGATGCGGACGACATACGCTATCATAAAACGGTCAAGGCCGTGAAAGCGGCCCTGATGCACAACGGGCTGATGTATCGCTACAACAGCGAAGACGATTTCGGGATGCCGTCGTCGGCCTTCACGATCTGCACGTTCTGGCTCGTCCGCGCCCTGTTCGTAACGGGAGAGAAAGCCGAAGCGCGCTGCCTTTTCGACGAGGTGCTGCGCTACGGCAACCACGTGGGGCTGATGAGCGAGGATCTGGATTTCGATACGAAAGAGCAACTGGGCAATTTTCCTCAGGCCTATTCGCATTTGTCTTTGGTCAACACGGCGATCCTGTTCGCCGAAGAGGATAAGCACCGAAGCCTCCATTTCGTCCGGCCGTAAAGTCCGCGGCCGGCATGCCCATACGGCTCTCTCGCGTCCGGACAAAACCGGAGCGCGCCGCCATCCGTTCCGGCATAAAAGACATAAAAGACGGGGATGCCTCTTTCGGACGCATCCCCGTCTTTCTTCGCTCGGGCCGGCCGTTGTCAGACCCGCAACGAGATCGTGAAGCGGCTGCCCTTGCCGACCTCGCTCTCGACGAATATCCTGCCGTTGTGCGCATCGACGAACTCCTTGGAGATGGCCAGTCCGAGGCCGCTTCCCTGCGTCTTCGTCCCCGGCACGCGGAAATAGCGGTCGAAAATGCTCTTATGATAACGCGGGTCTATGCCGCGACCGAAATCCTGAACATAGATATCGACCCAGTTGTCATGCTGCTTGGCGCCCACGATGATACGGGCATTTTCGGGCGAGTGGTGGATCGCGTTGGATAGCAGATTGGTAACGACCCACGCGATCTTCTCGTTGTCGACGAACAGTTTCGATATTTTTTCCGGATACTCCACTTCCACATAGCAGTGGAAACGTTCGGCCAGCACATGGGTGGCCTTGACCGCATAGTCGATCAGCTCGATCGGCTTGACGATCTTCGGATGGAGCTGGAGCTTGCCCGACTCCACCTGAGTCAGGTTCAGCAGCTCGCCCGTAATGTCGAGCAGACGGTCGCTGCTTTCCTTGATGCTGCCTACGAGCTGCTTCTGCTCGTCATTGAGCGAGCCCAGCCGGGCGTCGCCCAGCAACTGGAGGCTCATCAGAATCGACGAGATCGGGGTCTTCATCTCGTGCGATACGGTGGAAATGAAATTGGTTTTGGCCGAATCCAGCTCCTTGTATTTCGTCACGTTGTTCAGAATGATCAGATTCCCGATGAAATTCCGCTCTTGCTCTCCGACGGCATTGGTGTAAAGCGGAATATTGTCCATCTGGAAATAGCTCTCCTTATTGTCCGCATAGATTTTCAGCGGCTCGTGCGGCCCGTCGGATTCCCTGCTCGAATACAGTTCCCTGATCAGACGACGCAACAGGTCGTTGTTTATCGCGATCTCGGCGGCGTTGCGCCCGATTACGTTTCCCCGTTTGAGATTCAATATAGAGAACGCCTCGTCGTTCATAAAAAGGATGTTCCGTTCGGAATCCAACCCGATGATCGGCTCGTGAAGGCTGTTGACGATCGCCTCGATACGCATCTTTTCGGTCATCAGCCGGTCGAGCGAGCTGCGCCGGTACTGGGAGAGCTTTTGCGCCATATTGTTGAACGATTCGGCGACACCCCGCAGCTCGCGGTTATTGCCGAAGTCGAGCCGCTGGTCGTAATTATGGTTGGCGATCTGGACGATTCCCTGCTTCAGCTTGTCGATGGGGCGGAGCACGATGGAGGGGAAATAAAGCAGGAACAGAGCCGCCAGCAGGACACAAAGTATCGCTATGACCGATATCCAGCGCACCGCCTCGTCCGCGCTGCTCTCCATCCCCCGGCTTTTGGCCAGAATGGAGCCCATATTCAGCTCCATGATGCGGTACAGGTCATCGCGTATTTGCTGAACTTCTTCTCCGGAAATGGAATCGTTGAGCCGGCCGACCTTCTCTTCGAGGGCGGAGGTAACCTGGCGCTCGTTGATCTCCGTAATGTTCTGCTGCTGCAGAGTCAAGGCCTCGATCAGCGTCCGGCGGGAGGCCGAATCCTGAGAGAAGCGGTCCAGGGAGCGGAGCATCTCGCTCACATAATGTACGGAGTTGTAGTTATCCGACAGAATCTCTTTCGAGGAGACCGACAGATGGCGCACGTACCGGATCGACTGTATGCCTTGTATGAGGATCAGGGTGAACAGGATGCCTATGCCCAGACTGAGTTTGCTGCGAAGTTTCATATTACGATAACATGGTTAGATCTATATTCATTCTCGCCAGACGATTGAGCAAGCGGCGCAGCCGGAGCGCCGTCATGAACAGGGCGTATAGGGAGAAGCGAGGCTTTCCGATATATACGGCACTGATCTTTCGCTCGATACACACGTTCACCACCGCCTCGACATAACGGTTGGAGTGCACCTGCACGACTTCGCCGCCCAATTCCGTCGCCAGATTGAAATTGTTGATCAGATAGCGTTGGTTGGCCAGCGGGATACGGTCGTCGCTCTCCTTGTCGCTCTGAATGTAAAGGACGATGAAACCGGCATTGAGATGGGTCGCCATGCGGGCCGTCTTGCGAATGACGCGCCGGGCCGCCTTTTCGGACGAGTCGATCACGGCCAGCAGCCTGTCGTGCCGCAAGAGCTTGTCTCCGGCCGAAACGCTGGTCTCGACCTTCTTCTCTACCCTCAGCGCGACCTCTTTCAGCGCCAACTCGCGCAGCTGCAACAAGTTTTCCTGCGTAAAAAAGTTGCCGAGCGCCGCCGCGATCTTGTCCGGCTTGTAGATTTTGCCCGCCTTCAGTCGGGCGATCAGATCGTCGGCCGTGAGGTCGATGTTGACGACCTCGTCGGCCATCGCCAGCACGCTGTCCGGCACCCGCTCGTGCACTTCGACGCCCGTGATTTCCTGAACATGCTCGGTCACGCTCTCGATATGCTGGATGTTGATCGCCGTGATCACGCTGATTCCCGCGTCGAGAATCTGCATCACGTCCTGCCAGCGCTTGGGATTGCTGCTCCCTTCGATATTGGTGTGGGCCAGTTCGTCGACCACCACGATCTCGGGATGCAGGTTCAGGATGGCCTGCATGTCCATCTCGTCGAGCTCTTTTCCCTTATAGAAGAGCTTGCGTCGGGGAATCAGCGGCAGACCCGCGACGAGGGCCTCGGTCTCCGCACGGCCGTGCGTCTCGATATAGCCGACCTGTATGTCCACCCCGGCATCGAGCAGCTGATGGGCTTCCTGCAGCATGCGGTAGGTCTTTCCCACTCCGGCGCTCATGCCGATGTAGATTTTGAATTTTCCCCGGTGCGACCTTTTGATCAGCTCCAGAAAGTGTTGCGAACTCTGTCTGGTTTCATCCATCGTCTCTTTGCTTGCCACTGCATCGAAGTCCCGTTCATAAAACGAACGATTTCAGGACAAGATTAAATATTTTCCGAAAACAATAAAAATTCTTTTTATCCAAAATTCCTTTCCCCGTCCTCGACCGTACAACGGAGCACATCACGCCGGCGCCAGCTCTCGACATAGCGTAACGAGCACCACCAATATCGCGAGAAGCGTCAGGAATGTCAGCAGCAGTCGCGCCGGTCCGTCCAGTTTCGACATAAACGGTACTTTTAACAGGTATCAAAACGATCAATTTCCACCCGTTCGCCTCACCGTCCCTGCGCCTTATCGAGAGCGACGTTGAGCTTCAGAACATTGACCTTGTAAGTCCCGAAAAGACCCAGCCAAGGACGCTCAACGCTCGCTTCGACGATCTTACGCACCGCATCCTCCGACATGCCCCGCGAAGCCGCCACCCGACGAATCTGAACCTCCGCCCCTCGTACCGAAATGTCGGGATCGAGACCCGAACCGCTCGCCGTAACCAGCTCAGAGGGAACGTCCCCCCTCGATAAATACGGATGAGCCGCCATGAACGATTCGATACGGCCTGCAACCTCCGAAAGGTACTCCGGATTGTTCGTGCCCTTGTTGCTTCCGCCCGAACCGCCCCCGTTGTACTCCACGGCCGAGGGACGGCCCCAGAAATAGACGCTGTCGGTAAAAGCCTGACCTACGTTGGCAGCTCCTACCACTTTCCCGTCGAGCTCCACGAGGGCGGCCTCCCCGTCGTTCGGGGAGACAACGGCCGAAGTCAGGCGAAGAAGCAGAACGTAACACACCGTCAGCACGACACACATCGCCAACGTAATCCTAACTGATATCCATAAGTTTTTCATAACTGCTCTCGATTAAAAGAATACGCTAATTAACATGTCGATCAGCTTGATGCCGATAAACGGCGCTACGATACCGCCCAGACCGTAGATGAACAGGTTCCGGCGCAGCAGGGCCGATGCTCCGATCGGCTTGTAGGTCACGCCGCGCAGGGCCAGCGGGATCAGCAACGGAATGATTACCGCATTGAAGATCACGGCCGACAGGATTGCGCTCTCGGGCGAGTGCAGGCGCATGATATTCAGGGCTTGCAGCGAGGGAATCGACGCGATGAACAAGGCCGGAACGATAGCGAAATACTTGGCCACGTCGTTGGCGATGGAGAACGTGGTGAGCGTGCCGCGCGTCATCAGCAACTGCTTGCCGATCTCGACGATCTCGATCAGCTTCGTCGGGTCGTTGTCCAGATCGACCATGTTACCCGCCTCTTTGGCAGCCTGCGTACCGCTGTTCATCGCGACGCCCACATCGGCCTGAGCCAGCGCCGGCGCATCGTTCGTACCGTCGCCCATCATAGCGACCAGCTTGCCGGCCTGCTGCTCGCGCTTGATGTACTCCATCTTGTCCTCGGGCTTGGCCTCGGCGATATAATCGTCCACACCGGCTTTCTCCGCGATATATTTTGCCGTCAGCGGATTGTCGCCGGTCACCATGACCGTCTTCACGCCCATCTTGCGCAGGCGCTCGAACCGCTCGCGGATACCGGTCTTGATGATGTCCTGCAGCTCGATCACGCCCTTGACCTCCTCGTCGGCGCATACGACCAGCGGCGTACCGCCGTTCTCGGAGATTTCGCGTACCGTCTTTTCTATCGTTTCGGGAAACTCATGTCCGGCGTCGGTCACGATACGGCGGATCGCCTCGGTCGCGCCCTTACGGATTCGGGTTCCGTCGGGCATGTCTACGCCCGAGCAACGGGTCTCGGCCGTAAAGCCGACCATACGAACGCCCACCATTTCCATCGGGTCGGCTTTCATGCCTGCCGCGGCTCCGAGCTCCACGATGGACTTACCCTCCGGAGTCTGGTCGGAAACCGAAGAGAGTACGCACAGACGGGTAAACGCTTTCGCGTCGACGCCCCGTACGGGATAGAATTTTGTAGCCTTACGGTTGCCGATCGTGATGGTTCCGGTTTTGTCGAGCAGCAGCGTATCGAGGTCTCCGGCCGTTTCGACGGCCTTGCCCGACTTGGTGATGACGTTGGCTTGCAGGGCGCGGTCCATACCGGCGATGCCGATAGCCGACAGCAGACCGCCGATAGTGGTCGGGATCAGGCAGACGAACAGCGAAATGAAAGCGGCTACCGTGATGTTGGCGCCCACGTAATCCGCAAACGGCTTCAGCGTAGCGCAAACGATCACGAATACCAGCGTGAATCCGGCCAGCAGAATCGTCAGAGCAATTTCGTTCGGAGTTTTCTGACGGGACGAACCTTCGACCAGCGCGATCATCTTGTCGAGGAAACTCTCGCCCGGCTTGGCGGTCACTTTGACGACGATCCGGTCCGACAATACTTTCGTACCGCCCGTCACGGAGCTTTTGTCTCCGCCCGCCTCGCGGATCACCGGAGCCGACTCGCCCGTGATGGCGCTCTCGTCGATCGAGGCAAGGCCCTCGATGATCTCGCCGTCGGCAGGAATCGTATCTCCTGCGGAGCATTCGAACACATCGCCCTTTTTCAGTTGCGAGCTGCTGACCACTTTCGCGGCACCGTTGGCCGTTACCAGCTTGGCCGGAGTCTCCTCGCGGGTCTTGCGCAGGCTCTCGGCCTTGCCGCGCGCTTCGGCGATCGCTTCGGCGAAATTGGCGAACAGAATCGTCAGCAGCAGCACGAAGAAGATCGCCAGATTGTACCCGAACGAACCCTGCGACTGGTCTCCCGTGAAGGCGATGTAGAACAACATCAGCAGCATGATGGCGGTCACCAGTTCCACGGTGAACATGATCGGGTTCTTGATCATGGTCCGAGGATCGAGCTTGCGGAACGCCTCCACGAGGCTCGTATTTACCAACTGTTTGTCGAACAGCGAATTATTTTTCTTTTTCATGGTCAGTCCGTAATTAGAAACTTAAATAATCAGCGATCGGGCCCAGAGCCAGTGCCGGGAAGAACGAAAGAGCGGCCACGATGACGATAACGGCGAAAGTCATCAGCGAGAAAGTGGCCGTGTCGGTCTTCAGCGTGCCGGCGCTTTCGGGAATGTATTTCTTCGAGGCGAGCAGGCCGGCGATGGCTACCTGTCCCACGATCGGGAAATAGCGTCCCATGATCAGCGCGATACCTGTGGATATGTTCCAGAAAGGAGTGTTGTCGGCCAGTCCCTCGAAGCCGGAGCCGTTATTGGCCGCGGACGACGTGTACTCGTAGAGCATCTCGCTCAGTCCGTGGAACGACGGGTTGTTCAGCCAACCCGATGCCAGCCGATTTCCGGATTGGCGGCCGCGATCGCCGACGATATGCCGGTTCCGACCAGAATCAGGAAGGGATGCATCAGAACGACCATCGTCGCGATCTTCATCTCGCGGGCCTCGACCTTATGCCCGAGAAATTCCGGCGTGCGGCCCACCATCAGCCCGCTGATAAAGACGGCGATGATGAGGAAGGCGAAATAGTTCATCCAGCCCACGCCCACGCCGCCGAACCAGCAGTTGATCTGCATGTTGAGCATCTGCATCATGCCGCTCAGAGGCGTCTGGCTGTCGTGCATCGAGTTGACGGAACCGTTCGAGGTGACGGTCGTCACCATACCCCACATGGCCGAGGCCGCCGAACCGATCCGGATCTCCTTGCCCTCCATCGAGCCGAGATCCTGCGCGATGCCCATTTCATCGATATGGGGATTGCCGCCCATCTCCTGAGGAACGGATACGAATATACCGACCGTAAAGGCGACGAGCATAACGCCGAAGATACATCCCGCCAATTTCTTACGTCGGATATAGAATCCGAAACACCACGCCATGGCCATCGGAATGATCAGAATAGACCAGCATTCGAGCATATTGGTAAAGGCGTTGGGGTTCTCGAGCGGATGCGAGGAGTTGGTTCCGAAATAACCGCCGCCGTTGGTTCCGAGCTGCTTGATCGGCACGATAGCCGCCGTCGGTCCCTGCGAGATCACCTGCTCGTTGCCCTCAAGGGTGGTGATCGTCTGCTTGCCGTCGAACGACATCGGCGTGCCGTTAATAATCAGCAGAATACCGACCAGCAGCGAAAGCGGCATCAGGATACGGGTCGTGCTCTTGACCATGTATACCCAAAAGTTGCCGATCGTCTTGGCGGTTTTGGCGGCCAGCCCCTTCATGATCCCGGCCATCGCCGCCATGCCGCAAGCCGCGGTAATGAACTGAAACAGCATGATCACGTAAAGCTGAGTAAAATAGCTCAGTCCCGATTCTCCGCTGTAATGCTGCAGGTTACAGTTCACCATGAACGAGATGCAGGTGTTGAACGCCAGATCGGGAGTCTGTCCCGGGTTGCCGTCCGGATTGAGCGGCAGCCAACCTTGGCAGCAGAGCAGCACCATGCCCCACACGAACCAGAAAAGGTTGACCATCAGCAGGGCCTTGAGGAACTGCTTCCAGTTCATTTCCTGCTCCGGGTTGATCCCGCAGAGCTTATATACCCATTTTTCTACGGGAGCCATGAAGTCGAGCCACGTGCGCTCGCCCTTGTACACTTTGGCCATGTAGCGTCCCAGCGGATAGCAGAGCACGACCAAGGCCACCCATTGCAGAATGACGCCTAAAATTTCGGTATTCATTTATTTACAAGTTTTGATAGTTCCACACTTAGAATTTTTCCGGTTTTACGAGCACGTACATCAGATAGACGAAAACCGCGATACTCAGAATCAATAGTCCTATGAACATAGCCGTAACCGTTAAATTTTCTCGAACCAGTCGACACACTTGAAGTAGAACCAATAGCACAGCCCACCCAGAGCGAGCAGCAGTAGAAAAAGCAAAAATCCGTTCATCTTTTTTTCTTCGTTTTAAAGTTTTCAACACTCACCATTTTCTTCTCTGTCTTCTATAATCGTTCAACTTATCGACGAAATCCGCCACGCTCCGGGAAAACAGGAACAGTACAACGCATGCCGTCAGAAATACGAGTATTACGCCTGCATCTTCCATGATCGTAGTCCGTCTTTACTATTTTTCGGCCCCGAGCTTTTCCAAATGAATGCCAAACCACGCCCTATTTCAACAAATCGCTAACTGCCAAATATTTACAACCAAGCAAAATATTTCACCCTCTCGAAATCCTTCTCAAAATGATAGAGCGATTATTCAAAATGGTAAGCCGGAGGAGATTCCGTCCGCCGTATTCCGAGATTTTCCGGCCTACGGGAATGGCTTAATCCGTCCCGGCAACGGACGGCCTGCATCGGTCGCCGTCCGCATCGTGCAGCGTATCGTCCGCGACAAGCATGCTATTCACCCGTCATAACCGGATGGTAAGCCCCCTTGCAGAAAGCGGAACGGCACGCCGTTCCGCCGGAACCGCCCCATCACTGCAGGACGCAGGAGCTGTTGAGCGCCTCCAAAGCCTTTTTCTTATCGGCACAGCGCAGGACGAACGACACGTCGCAATTGTCCCCGTAAGAGATCATCCGCAGCGGAATCTTCCTCAGCGAGTCGATGATCTTGTGCCTGAAACTTTTGTCGTTCCGCTTCAGATCGCCTACCACGCACACGATCGTCATGTTCTCCTCTACCGCGATGTCCGCGTAGGGACTCAGCCCGTCGAGTATCTCTGACAAGCATTCCCGATTGTCCGTAGCCAGCGATATTTCGTTATCGGAAACGGCGACCAGATCGACGGAGGTACGAGTACGCGCGAAGCTGTGGAACACTTTGTCGAGCAACCGGTAGCCGGGAATCTTGTGCATCGAGCGGATCTTGACATGAACAACGCCGTCCTTGGCGGCGACCGCCTTCACCCGTCCCGCGTCGGCCGAGTCGGAGATCAGCGTTCCCGGAGCCGACGGGTCCATCGTATCGAGCAGACGCACGGGAATATTCTTCAGCTTGGCAGGAAGGATGCAGGTGGGGTGCAGGATTTTGGCGCCGAAATGCGCCAGCTTGGAAGCCTCGTCGAACGTAAGCCTGCGCACGGGAACCGTAGACGATACCACGCGGGGATCGTTGTTGTGCAATCCGTCGATATCGGTCCATATCTGAATTTCCGAAGCATCCAGCGCCGCCCCGAGCAGCGACGCGGTATAGTCGCTGCCTCCGCGTTGCAGATTGTCTACCTCGCCCGCCGCATTCCTGCAGATATATCCCTGCGTAATGAAAATACGATTATGCGGATAGCGGTTTACGGCCTTACGCGCATTCCGGCGGATAAAGCGCATATCCGGCTCTCCGTTTTTGTCCGTTCGCATGAATTCCAAAGCGGGAAGCAACATAGAATGAACGCCCGTCTCCGCCAGATAGAGGTGCATCAGCATCGTAACGATCAGCTCGCCTTGGGCCAAGACGATTTTTTCCTCGACGGACGAAAAGGGCCGTTCCGCCACTCCTTTCAATAAGGAAAAGGAGTCCCGGATATGCCTTCTCGCCTTTTCCGCGCTTCCTTCGGAAAAATAGAGCTGACCGGCCGCCTCGAGATATTTGCTTTCCAGACCTTCGATGTCGCCCAAAGCCCCGGAAGCATCGCCCCGCGACAACTTGGCGGCAATCGCGGCAAGGGCATTGGTCGTACCGGACATGGCCGACAGGACCACCAGTTTCGGCTCTTCGTTGCTGATGAGCCTCGCGACATGCTTGATCATTGCCGGAGAGCCTACGGAGGTTCCTCCGAACTTCATGACTTTGATTGATTTAGGATCGTGATCCATCGTTTTGAATTTTCGTTTACGATTAGCGGTTCTCACATTTTCGTTCCTGTCGCAAGACAATCGGGATGCCACCGCAATGCGCCACGCAACCAAATACATGACTATCAAATCGTTATCTGCAAACACACGGTCATCCTTGCATCGTCCGGACTTATCAAAATGAAAAGGCATTTTTTCATTCTGATAGAATCCTCGCCCGAGCGCATTCACGCAAAACGCTATATATCTGAAGATTGAATAGACGCCCGATCCGACGGTACTTCTTTTGCTTTTGAAGCACGTATGAGACTTTTTATCATATCCAACAGACTGCCGGTGAGGATGACCCGAGAGGGCGACCGGCTTTCTTTCACGCGCAGCGAGGGAGGATTGGCCACCGGTCTCGGCTCCTTGCAGATTCCTTACGAAAAGCACTGGATCGGATGGCCGGGTATCTGTACCGACGATCCGCAGGAGCGGAAAACGATCGGCTCCGAACTGCGGAGGATGCATTTCCATCCCGTATTTCTTTCCGAGGCGGAAATCGAAAATTACTATGAAGGCTACAGCAACAGCACGATCTGGCCGCTGTGCCACTATTTCTATGCCTATACGCTTTACAAAAGCCGTTTCTGGGAGGCGTACCGGGAGGTGAACCGCCGCTTCTGCGAGGAGATCTGCCGTGTCGTGGAACCCGGCGACAGGGTATGGGTGCAGGACTACCACCTCATGCTGCTGCCCGGCATGTTGCGCGAGGCGATGCCCGACCTATGCATCGGATATTTCCATCATATCCCTTTCCCCTCCTACGAATTGTTCCGCATCCTGCCGGAGCGGGCCAGGCTTCTGAGGGGATTGCTGGGAGCCGATTTCATCGCATTCCATACGCCCGACTACATGCGCCACTTCGTCAGCGCCGCGCAGCACATTCTGAACGTGGAGTTCCGGCTGGACGAAGCGCAACTGGGCAGCCGTACGGCCCGGGTGGACGCGCTTCCGATGGGAATCAATTACGACCTTTACCATAAGGCCGCGTCGAAAATACAGGTACGCGACGCGGTCGAAAAATACCGCAGGCTTTTCGGCGACCGCAAGCTGATCCTCTCGGTAGACCGCCTCGATTACAGCAAAGGCATCCTGCACCGCCTGCACGGCTTCGCGTCCTTTCTGGAGCGCCATCCCGAATACAGAGGCAAAGCGACTCTCTCCATGGTGATCGTCCCTTCGCGCGACCATGTGGGCAGCTATGCCGAACTGAAGACCCGAATCGACGAGGAGATCGGCTCCATCAACGGCAAATACTCCACGATGGACTGGACTCCGGTATGCTATTTTTATCACGGATTCTCGTTCGAGGAGCTCGTCGCCATGTACTACGTGGCGGACGTGGCGCTCGTCACCCCGCTGCGCGACGGGATGAACCTGGTAGCCAAAGAGTATATCGCCGTCAAGGACGGCAACCCCGGAGTCCTGATCCTGAGCGAGATGGCCGGAGCGGCCGTGGAGCTGAGCGACGCGCTGCTGATCAACCCGAACGACATGGATCAGATCGAACAAGCCATCGTGAAGGCGCTCGAGATGCCGGAGCAAGAGCAGCTGAGACGGCTGAAGAAAATGCAGCGCATCGTCTCGCTCTATGAACGCAGCATCGTCTCGGCGCAAACCGTGAACCGCTGGGCCGAAAGTTTTATTGGCGAGTGGAGCTCGGCCTGCCGGAAAAACTGGGCGATGAACCGTAAACGGCTTTCACCCGAATCCGAGACGACGATCCGCAGGCACTACGCCCGGGCCCGGAAGCGGCTGATTCTGCTGGACTACGACGGTACGCTGGCTCCGATCCGCGCCCGGCCCGAGGAAGCCAGTCCGACACCGGAGCTTCTGGATACGCTGCGCCTTCTGTGCGGCGATCCTCGCAACCGGATCGTAATCAACAGCGGGCGGGACAAGGCGACACTGGAGCGATGGCTGGGAGAACTGCCCGTGACATTGGCTGCCGAGCACGGAGCCCGTTACCGGGAAAACGGAGTTTGGCATACCCGCGTAGCGCGACAGCAGTGGAATACGGGAATCATGGCCATTCTGAACCTATATCTGGAAAAGACCCCCCGTTCGCGGCTGGAGGTAAAAGATACCGCGCTGGCATGGCATTACCGCGAATGCGATCCGTGGCTGGGCGAGCTGCGGGCCCAGCAACTGACCCGCGCGCTGGTCTCGGTCTGTCTCAGGCACAAGCTGCAAATCATTCAGGGAAGCAAAGTACTGGAGATCAAATCTCCCGAATACAGCAAAGGTTCCGAAGTACGGCGGCTGCTGGAAAAGGGCGGCTACGACTTCATTCTGGCCATGGGCGACGACACGACGGACGACGACATGTTCGAGGCGCTGCCGCGCGACTCTTTCGCCGTCAAGGTAGGCAGCGTCTCGGAGAAGGCTCTCTACAACATGCCGCAGCAAGAGAGAGTGCTCCCGTTCCTGCGCTCCCTGACCGAAAAAGTACCGGACGCTTCGGAGCCGTCCCGCAAAAGGCCCGGACGGACGGCAATCCGCTTCGTAAAAAGGCTGTTGCAAACGAAAAACCGATAAATCTCGTCTCTCCATGAACCATCGACTCAATTACGGGGCCGTAGGCAACTGCCGCACGGCCGCCCTGATATCGGAAACAGGAAACATCGAATGGCTCTGCCTGCCCGAGTTCGACTCTCCGTCGATCTTCGCGGCCCTGCTGGACCGCGAGAAGGGAGGGTGCTTCGGTTTCGAGGTATCCGAAGCGTACCGCACCGAGCAGTCCTACATTCCGCACACGAATATTCTCTCCACGCATTTCATTTCGGACGAAGCCGAGTTCACGGTACTGGATTTCATGCCCTATTACCGGGCCCAGAACAGCGAGCACTACCTTCCGGCCGAGCTCTACCGCTATGTGCGTCGTATCCGGGGCGTTCCCCGATTTCGGGTCCATTACGCTCCGGCTCCGGACTATGCCCGGGGAAAGACCATCCGCAACGTCGGGACGGAATATA
>ENA-OPCL01001986-OPCL01001986.1-human-gut-metagenome-genome-assembly--contig:-NODE-1986-length-14149-cov-2.069675_pt1 | contig 14149 bp, 15 predicted proteins | sample MGYA00241251_ERZ501482 | MGnify/ENA primary metagenome ERZ501482 (study PRJEB25962, sample SAMEA2042581) | human gut metagenome | biome: human gut; feature: human-associated habitat; material: faeces... | reverse complement strand
TCGACGAGATTCAGGCGGAGTTCGTGGCGGAGATCAAGCTGCGCAACATCAACAAGGAATTCATCCTGAACCGGTTGAAGGAGACGGAGTCCCTTGAAAAGGAGATCGCCGACCTCGAAGCGACGCTCGGCTCTGAGAAAAAGGTGCAGGCGCTCATCTGCAAGGAGCTGGAGCAGGTCGCGCAGAAATACGGTAAGGAGCGCAGGACGACCCTTGTGTATGACCACGAGCTTCCGCAGGAGCCGGACGACGAGCCGGAAAACGACTATCCCGTCACGGTCTTCCTCTCCCGCGAGGGCTATTTCAAGAAGATCACGGCGCAGTCGCTGCGCATGTCCGGCGAGCAGAAATTCAAGGAGGGCGACAGCCTGCTTCTGACCCGCCCGGCGCAGAACAGCGAGGAGATGCTGGTCTTTACCGACAAATATCAGGTCTACAAGACGAAAATTTCCGATTTTGCCGACGGAAAAGCCTCCACGCTCGGCGATTTCCTGCCCGGTAAGCTCGGCTTCGATGAGGGCGAGAGCTTCCTGACGGTCATTTTCCCCGGAAAATACGAGGGCAATCTGCTCTTCGTCTTTGAAAACGGCAAGGCGGCGAAGGTCGCTGCGAGCTGCTATGACACCAAATCCAATCGCAAGCGGCTGACGGGCGCATACTCCGACAAGAGCCCGCTCCGGGCCGTGATCGATCTGCCGGAGGAAAAGCAGATCGTCATCCGCGCAACGGACGGGCGCGTGCTCGTGTTCTCCACGGCGCAGCTTTCCGCCAAGACCACGCGCGCGACGCAGGGCGTCGCTGTGATGAGCCTGAAGCGAAAGGCTGCCATCGAATCGGCCGCGGAGCTGGAAAAAACACCGCTCAGCAACGTAGGCCGCTATTCGGCCCGGACGCTGCCCGCCGCAGGCGCGCTCTTGCGCGGAGAGGACGTCGGCGAAACACAGATGAAGCTGGATATCTGATAAAAAAGAAGTACGGGAGGACGACGGTTTGAAACGTGAAACGCTCAAGACCATCTGGCAGATGGGATGGAAGATCACCCTTGGCAGCGCCATTTTCGCACTCGGCTTCGATCTGTTTCTGGAGCCGAACAATCTGAACGTCGGCGGCATGAGCGGTCTGGCGATGGTCCTGCGCGAGCTTCTGGGCTTCGGCCAGATCGGCGTGATCACCATGCTTTTGAACGTACCGCTGTTTATCCTCGGCGCAAAGAAGCTTGGCAGAAAATTTCTGTTCGGTTCGCTGTCCGGGATGCTGCTGAGCTCCGTATTCATCGATCTGTTCGCCTTTATCCCCGCGCCGAAAACGGAAATTCTGCTCGACAGCCTCTATGGCGGCATTCTCGTCGGGCTTGGCATCGGCCTTGTGTTCCTGTCCGGGGGCTCGACGGGCGGCTCCGATATCGCAGCCAGACTGCTGCGCCGCCGCTTCCGCTCGGCCAGTCTCGGCAAGGTCATGCTGGCGATCGACCTGTTCATCATCACGCTGACCGGCATCGTGTTCCACGATCTGTCCAAGACGCTCTACAGTGCGCTTCCGCTGGCGGCATCGTCGTTCGTGATGGATCAGCTGCTCTACGGGCTGGATCATTCGACCGTCGCGCTGATCATCTCCGAGCACTACCAGACCGTCTCCGAGCAGATCGGAACCCGGCTCGACCGCGGCGCGACCGTACTGGAGGGCAGCGGCAGCTATACCGGCAGTCCCCGGCCCGTGCTGATGTCCGCCGTGCGGCAGAAGGAGCTGCCGGAGCTGAAATCCATCGTGCGTGAGATCGATCCGGACGCGTTTGTGATCCTGCTTCCCGCGCACCAGGTCCTGGGCGAGGGCTTCCGCGTCTCGGGTGAGGAATTATAACGGCAAGGAGGGGCTGCTTTGAAACGCTGGATGATGACGGCTGCGCTTGCTCTGCTGCTGGCAGCCCTGTGCGGGTGCAGCAGGCTGGTCCCGTCCTCCTACACCCTTGTGACCCCGCACAACACGGGCACAAAGGCCGAGCCGCAGAGCGACGTGCTGACGGTTCGCGATTATAAGTCGCTCAAGAACGCTCTGCGGACGCTCGTGCAGAACGGCGTGGAGCATGGCGTGATCCATACGAGCCAATATTCCGGCGACGTCGAGGAGGATCTTCCCGCCGCCGTGTACGAGTTTTCGCGCGAGGATCCGATCGGCGCGTACGCCATCGACTATATCACGCACGACTGTACGCTGATCGTCGCCTATTATGAGATCAGGATCGATATCACGTTCCGCGATGTGCGCACGCCGCTGGACGAGATCGAATATGTCGGCAGCGAGTCGGAGGCAAAGCGTCTGCTGTGTCAGGCGCTGGAGAATTACGACGACCATCTGACGCTCTACGCGACCTATCCGGGCCAGCCCGACTATGCGGCGCTGTGCGTGTCGGGGCACGTCTTTTCCGCGTTCGGCGGCAAGCTCGCGGCGTCCGTTATCGCCATCGCACAGACGAAAGCGGGGCTGACGTTCGGCGATGCATTCGTGCGCGGCATCCTCTGCAACTTCCTCGTGTGCATCGCCGTCTGGATGGCCAATGCCGCAAAGACCGCCGGCGGGAAGATCGCGGCCGTCTTTTTCCCGATCATGGCGTTCGTGGTCGCGGGCTTTGAGCACAGCGTCGCCAATATGTACTACCTCGCGGCGGGACTCTTCACGGCGGGGCAGACCGGCGCGGCTGCCGAAGGGCTGACGTGGGGCAGGGCGCTTATCGGCAATCTGCTGCCGGTCACGCTCGGCAATCTCGTCGGCGGCGGGCTTCTGGTCGGCGTGAGCGCGTGGTATCTCTACCTGAAAAAGGAAAGAAATAGCGTTAATTCCTGAACATTGCCGTTAAATTTCAGATAACTGGCAACTTGTCCAGAAATACGCGCGGAAATTAGACACGTTCCACAAAGCCAAACAACGTTTGTTGACGAATTCGCGCGATTGTGCTATGATGATAACCGTTGAGATTTGAATATTTGAATGGATATATTTTGATTTTTAATACCCATTTGCACATTTTGAATACCCCTCGAGGGGAGGAGCTTTGTTTTGAAAAAGATATACGTTATGATCGGCAACTACGGCAGCGGCAAGAGTGAGCTTGCGCTGAATTTTGCTTTTAAAGCGGCTGAAACCGGAAAGACAGAACTCATTGACCTGGACCTGGTCAATACTTACTTCCGCCTGACTGAGCGCGGCAAGCTCGTGGAGCAGAAAGAGATCCGTCTCATCTCCCCGAACTATGCCTGCTCCGGCGTGGAGACGCTGTCGCTGCCGGCGGAGGTCGCTTCTGCATTTGCCATGAACTGGGACACTGTCGTGTTTGACGTCGGCGGCGACGCCGTCGGCTCCACCGCGCTCGGCCGTTATTATGAGGACTTTCAGGACTTCATGGCCATGGGCCCGGAACAGCTGGAGGTTCTGAATGTCGTCAATATCCGCCGCCCGCTTGCCGGCACGGTGGAGAAGATCATCGACTTGCAGCAGCAGATGGAGATCCATTCCCACCTGAAGATCACCGGCATGATCAACAACACCAACCTCGCCACCATGACCACGCCGGCGGAGCTGCGCGACGGTTATGAGATGCTGCGCGAGGTCAGCGACCGGACAGGCGTTCCGGTCATGTACACGACCGGCAAGAAGGAGATGCTCGACATCTTCCTGGCCGAGGGGCACGACCCGAAGTACATCGGCAAGCCCGTCCCCATCGACATCATCATGAAGCGTGACTGGGACAGCTATATCCACAGCTTGTCGGAGAAGAAACAGGCGTAACCCGCGCATGCGGTTTACATAGGCAATTTCGCAAAACAGAACAGAAAAGAGGTAGCAAAAATGGTAAAGGTGACCATCAACGAGAATCTTTGCAAGGGTTGCGGTCTCTGTGTCAGAGCTTGCCCGAAGGGTGTCCTGGCGCTGGCGAAGGACAAACTCAACGCAAAGGGTTATCATCCGTCCGTCGTCGCGAATCCGGAGGCCTGCATTGGCTGCGCTTCCTGCGCGCGCACTTGCCCGGACGTGGTAATCAGCATTGTGAGAGATTAAGGAGGTACATCGAAAATGGCATTGACGCTTATGAAGGGTAGCGAAGCTATCGCTGAGGCTGCGATTCGTGCAGGCGCGCGTTACTTCTTCGGCTATCCGATCACTCCGCAGACGGAGATTCCTGAATATATGTCCGCACGTATGCCCGAAGTCGGCGGCTGCTTCCTGCAGGCCGAGAGCGAAGTTGCGGCTATCAACATGATCTATGGTGCAGCCGGTGCCGGTGCACGTGCGCTGACCTCTTCCTCCAGCCCCGGTGTCAGCCTGAAGCAGGAAGGCATTTCCTACTGCGCAGGCGCGCAGCTGCCGGCTGTCATCCTGAACGTCATGCGCGGCGGCCCCGGCCTCGGCAACATTCAGGCTTCTCAGGGCGACTACTTCCAGGCTGTCAAGGGCGGCGGCAACGGTGACTATCACCTGCTGACCTACGCTCCGGCATCCGTGCAGGAAGCAATCGACATCATGATGTACGCCTTCGACAAGGCTGAGAAGTACCGCATACCGGTCCTCTTCCTCGCCGACGGCATCATCGCGCAGATGATGGAGCCCGTGGAGATGCCCGAGATGGTCGACTACAAGATCGATCCCGAGAAGAAGCCCTGGGCTTGCACCGGCTGGAAACCGGGCGACGATCCGGCCAAGCGCGGCGTCATCAACTCCATCTACATCGATACCGAGACCCTGTCCGTCCACAACGACGAGCTGCAGGCCTGCTATCGTGAGATCACTGCCAACGAGCAGCAGTGGGAAGAGTACAACCTCGAGGGTGCTGAGTATGTCATCACCGCTTTCGGCACGGTTGCGCGTATCGCCAAGTCCGCCATCGCCGAGCTCAAGGAGCAGGGCATCAACGTTGGTCTGGTTCGCCCGATCACCGTCTGGCCGTTCCCGTACGACGCGGTCAAGAAGGCTGCCGAGCTTCCGGGCGTGAAGGCTGTTCTCGACGTCGAGCTCAACGAGGGCCAGATGCTTGAGGATGTCAAGATCGCGATCAACGGCGCGAAGCCGATCGACTTCTTCGGCCACCTCGGCAGCCAGATGCCGACCACCGAAGAGATCGTCGCGAAGATTATCAGCATGAAGGAGGGCAAGTAAATGTCTGTTGTTTTTGAAAAGACCAAACTCCTCACGGACAAGCAGTTCCACTACTGCCCGGGCTGCAACCACGGCATTATCCACCGTCTGGTCGCAGAGGTCATTGATGAGATGAATCTGGACGGCAAGGTCATCGGCGTCGCGCCGGTCGGCTGCTCCGTCTTTGCGTATGATTACTTCAACTGCGATATGTACGAAGCCGCTCACGGCCGTGCACCCGCAGTCGCCACCGGCGCCAAGCGCGTCGTCGGCAAGGACACCCTCGTCTTCACCTACCAGGGCGACGGCGACCTCGCGTCCATCGGCACCGCTGAGATCGTTCACGCTGCGCACCGCGGCGAGAAGATCTCCACGATCTTTGTCAACAACGCGATCTACGGCATGACCGGCGGCCAGATGGCTCCGACCACGCTGGTCGGCCAGAAGACCACCACGAGCCCCTACGGCCGTGATGAGGACTGGTGCGGCGCTCCGCTGAAGGTCTCCGAGATGCTCGCTGAGGTTCCGTGCTCCTACTACATCGAGCGCGTCGCCGTCAACAACACCCCGAACATCGTCAAGGCGAAGAAAGCCATTTCCAAGGCGTTCCATTACCAGATGGAAGGCAAGGGCTTCACGATGGTTGAAGTCCTGTCCGCCTGCCCGACGAACTGGGGCCTGAGCCCGATCAAGGCGATGGAGTGGCTGGAAGAGAACATGATTCCGTACTACCCGCTCGGCGTTAAGAAGGACAAGGGGGCTGAATAACATGAAGAAAGAATACATTTTTGCTGGCTTTGGCGGTCAGGGCATGCTCCTGATCGGTAAGTTCCTGGCTATGGCCTGCATGCTCGACGGCAAGCACGTCTCCTGGCTGCCCTCTTACGGCCCTGAGATGCGCGGCGGCACGGCGAACTGCTCCGTCATCGTCTCCGACGATCCGGTCGCTTCCCCGCTGGTCGACATGGCTGACTGCGTCGTGGCGATGAACCGTCCGTCTCTGGACAAGTTCGAGAGCCATGTCAAGCCGGGCGGCGTCCTCGTCATCAACAGCTCCATCATCGACCGCAAGGCCGAGCGTGATGACATTCAGGTCGTCTACTGCGACGCCAACGGCATTGCCGAGTCCGTCGGCAACCCGAAGGGCGCGAACGTTGCGATTCTCGGCGCTCTGATGGAGAAGGCTCCGGTCGTCTCCAACGAGATCCTCGGCGAAGCGATCCGCATCGAGCTTGGCGAGAAGAAGGCCAAGTTCCTCGAGGGCAACATGAAGGCGCTCGAGGCCGGCGAAGCCGCTGCAAGAGGCTGAGCTTACCCATAACGAAAAAAGAACCGATCTGCGGATCGGTTCTTTTTTTATTGCTTGTCCTTTGAGCGAAAGAGCATGGCGGTGAGCAGCCCGAAAAAGATCGCAGCGCAGATCCCGGCAGCACCGGCAGTGAAGCCGCCTGTAAACGCGCCGAGCGCGCCTCTTTCTGTCACTGCATCATGGACGCCCTTTGCCAGCAGATTGCCGAAGCCGGTCAGCGGCACGCTCGCACCTGCGCCCGCCCAGTGCGCAAACGGCTCATAGACGCCGACAGCGCCGAGCAGCACACCCGCCACCACATACAGCGTGAGGATGCGCGCCGGCGTCAGCCGCGTCTTGTCGATCAGCACCTGACCGATCATGCACAGTGCCGCGCCGACGAAAAATGCCTTCAGATACTCTGCGATCATGCGTTCACCTGCGTTTCTATGGCCACGGCGTGACAGATGCCGGGGATGCTCTGCCCCTGCATGGACGCCGTTGGGGACATGAGCGCACCCGTCGCCGCAAACAGCAGCCGCCGGATCTGCCCGCCCGTCAGCAGCTTCATCAGATGCCCTGCGAGCACGGATGCGCTGCATCCGCAGCCGGAGCCGCCCGCGTGCACGTCCTGCGCTTCGAGATCGTAGATCATCAGCCCGCAGTCGTTGTACCTGCCGGTGAGATCCACGCCGTCGTCTGCAAACAGCCGCGTCACGACGGCGTGACCGATCTTGCCGAGGTCGCCGGTCACGATCAGATCATAGTCGTCCGGCGTGCGCCCGGTGTCGGCAAAGTGCGCCTTGAGCGTCTCATAGGCGGCGGGCGCCATCGCAGCGCCCATGTTGTTCGTGTCCGTAATGCCCGCGTCCACGATCGTCCCGGTTGTCGCCATGGTCACCCGCGGTCCGTTTCCGGCAGCCGCGAGGATGAGCGCACCCGCACCGGTCACCGTCCACTGAGCGGTCGGCGGACGCACGCCGCCGTATTCCAGCGGAAAGCGGTACTGCCGCTCGGCGGAGCAAAAGTGCGAGCTTGTGAGCGCGGCGGCGGTCTCGGCGCAGCCGTCGATGAGCATCGCGGCCAGACTGACCGCCTCCGCCATCGTCGAGCATGCGCCGTACAGCCCGAGATACGGTGCACCGACGCCGCGCATGGCGTAGGCCGAGCCCACGCACTGGTTGAGCAGGTCGCCGGAGAGCACATAGTCGAGCGCCTCCGGTGGCAGCGCCGCCTTGCGGCAAACGCGCGCAAAGCACTGCCGCAGCATGGCGCTCTCGGCCTGCTCCCAGCTCTTTTCGCCGAAATATGTGTCCTGACTGACGCTGTCAAAGCGGCCGCGCAGCGGACCTTCGCCCTCTTTTCTGCCCACGACGCTGGCGGCGGCGCGGATCACGGGCGGGGTCGAAAACTGCACGGTCTGCCGTCCGATACGTTTGCCTTTCACGGGATCACCTTCGGCGATAGTATCCCCGGTTTTTTCGATATGATGTGCCGCAGTTCTGATTATGTACCTTTGTATTTTCGCCGCGTCGCCATGCCGCCGCGGATGTGCCGCTCGGCCTTATTGCGGTCGAGCAGCTGCCGCACCTGCTGATAGAGCGCGGGGTCGATCTTCTCCAGCCGCTCCGTGAGATCCTTGTGGACGGTCGATTTGGAGACGCCGAACTGTTTGGCGGCGGCGCGGACGGTGGCGTTGTTGGCGAGAAGATATTCTGCGAGATCGCATGCGCGTGCTTCCATGTCCGTGTGCACTGACACCACTCCCCATATTTGCGTAATTCAGTATATGAATTTCTGCGGGGAATATGAGGCGGCGCCGTGCCCGGCGGAAGTTTTACGTGTGTTTTACAAAGCGCTTGCATTCTCCCGTGGGGTGTGGTAAGCTGTCGATGGTTTCCGGAATGCGGCGAAAGGGGGAGCTCCCTGGCGCCGCGCTCAACAAAACAGTGATGACGAAACCAGATCGCGAGGGAGCCCGTGTTCCGGGCTGAGAGGATCTCAGGGAAGATCGACCGACCAAATCCGTCCGTAAGGGGCGGATTCTCAGCGTCTGCCGGTCGTCGGATTGGCATATGCAGCGCTGCATATGCCGTTTTTTATGCCCGCGGCCGGGAGAAAGAATTTATCTGGAGGGTATGTACATGAAAAAAGTAGTGGCAATGGTGTTGTCTCTGGTCATGGCGTTCGGTCTGATGGCCGGCTGCGGCCAGAAGGACAGCGGCAGCGGCAGCGGCGCAAAGACGGTCGAGAGCCTGAAGATCGCGTTCTCTCCGTATGCGGACGCCGACCAGATCACGACAGCGACCGAGCCGCTTGAGGCGCTGCTCAAGGCGAAGCTCCTCGAAAAGGGCTATGACGTGCAGAACATCGACATGACCGTCGGTACGAGCTACACCGCCGTGGGCGAGGCGCTCAGCGCCGGCAGCGCGGACATCGGCTTCATCTCCGGCGGCAACTACGTCCTGTTTTCCGATGACTGCGACGTGCTGCTGACGGCGCTGCGCTATGGCATCAACAAGGACTCCGAGAACGCCGCCGACTGGAACGACGGCACGCTCGAGGAGAACACGCAGGACATGACCACCTACTACCGCTCGATCATTCTGGCCGGTCCGAGCGCCAAGGGTCAGGCGCTGCTGGCAAAGGTCAATAGCGGCGAGGAACTGACGTGGGACGATCTCAACGGTGCGACCTGGTCCGTGCTCGCCCCGACGTCCGCGTCCGGCTACATCTATCCGAGCCTCTGGCTGCAGGAGCACTACGGCAAGACCATTGCGGATCTCGACCATGTGGTGCAGTCTGATTCCCACAGCACGTCGCTTGCGCGTCTGGCCACCGGTCAGGCGGATGTGATGGTCTCCTTTGGCCACATCCGCATCAAGAACGCGCCCAACTGGCAGGAGAAGTTCGGCGGTACGGCGCCCATGGTCGAGCAGACCGGCGTCATCGGCGTGACCGAGGGCATCTACAACGATATGATCGCCTACAGCAAGCACTCCGACCTTATGGCGGATGAGGCGTTCCGCAAGGCGCTCGGCGAGGCGTTCATCGAGATCGCCCAGACCGACGAGGGCAAGCAGATCATCAGCGTCTTCAGCCAGGTCGGTTACACCTGGGGCAAGGACTCCGACTATGACGGCGAGCGCGACGCGCAGGCCATGCTCAAGTCGGCGGGGAAGTAACACCATGCTGCTGGAAGCTGCACACATCTGCAAGCGCTTCGGCGCTCGGCCGCCGGTGCTGACGGATGTGACCTTTGGGCTGGAGGCGGGCGAGTTCGTGTCCGTCATCGGTCCGTCCGGCGCGGGGAAGACGACGCTGTTCAAGATCCTGACCGGCGAGCTGGACTACAATTCCGGCGAGGTGCGCTTCGCGCCGGGCCGGAAGGTCGGCCTTATCTCCCAGATCCCGCATTACCCGGCGGGCTATATGGTAGAGGACGTGCTGCGCACGGCGTTCCGGGAGCTTGCGAATATCCAGAGCAAAATGCGCCGTCTGGAAGAGCAGATGGCCGCGCAGCCGGACAAGGCGCTGCTTGCCGAATACGACGCGCTTTCCACGCGCTTTCAGACCGGCGGCGGCTATGAGACGGATATGCAGACCGACAAGATCTGCAACGGTCTCGGCATCCCCGCCGCGCAGCGGCAGCAGGACTTTGACAGCCTTTCCGGCGGCGAAAAGACGCGCGTGAATCTGGCGCGGCTGCTGCTGGAAAAGACGGATATCCTGCTGCTCGACGAGCCGACGAACCATCTGGATATGCACGCAGTCGAATGGCTCGAGGGCTATATTGAAAAATTCAGGGGAACCGTCCTGACCATCTCCCACGACCGGTATTTTCTTGACCGCGTCGTGACCCGCATCATCGAGCTACACGATGGGAAGGCGGAATTTTATTCCGGCAACTATTCGTTCTACGTGCGGGAAAAGCAGGCGCGTTTCGACCTGCAATTGAAGCAGTATGAAAAGGAGCAGGCCAAGCTCGGCCAGCTCGGCTTCACGCTCGAGCGCATGAAGGGCTGGGGCATCAACAACCGCACGCTCTACCGCCGCGCCATGTCCATCCAGCACCGCATGGAGCGCATTGAAAAGACCGACCGGCCCACGCAGGAGAAGACCCTGCGGGCGCGCTTCGCCCAGCGGGACTTTTTCGGCGACGAGGTTTTGTCCGTCAAGGGACTCGGCAAGGCGTATGACGGCAGGACGCTGTTTTCGGACGTCGAATTGCAGGTCGCGGGCGGCGAACGCATTGCGCTGCTGGGCGACAACGGGACCGGCAAGTCCACGTTTTTAAAGCTCCTGCTCGGCGAGGAGGCCGGTGCGGGCCGCGTGAAGTTCGGCCCCACGGTCAAGTGGGCCTATCTGCCGCAGATCATTCACTTCGCCCACCCCGAACGGACGCTGCTGGACACGATGCTCTATGAAAAAAACTGCTCCGTGCAGACCGCGCGCGACCGGCTGGGCGCGTATCTGTTCGAGGGCGAGGACGTGTTCAAGACCGTTTCGAGCCTGTCCGGCGGCGAACAGAGCCGTCTGCGGCTGTGTATGCTGATGGATGAGAAGATCAACCTGCTCGTCCTCGACGAGCCGACGAACCACCTGGATATCGACTCGCGCGAATGGCTTGAGGACGCGCTGGAGGACTACGAGGGGACGCTCATCTTCGTCTCCCACGACCGCTATTTTGTCAACAAATTCGCCACGCGGATCTGGGAGCTGGAAAACGGGCATATCCGGGACTTCCCGTGCGGATATGAAAAATACCGTTCCATCAAAGAAAAGGAGGCCATCGCGGCTCCCGCGCCGGAAAAGCCCAAAAAGGAGCGCAAGGAAAAACCGAAGACCTCCGGCAGCAAGATGCTGGAGAAGCAGATCCGTGCGCTGGAGCGCGAGATCGAAAAGCAGGAGCAGCTTTCCGCTCAGCTGGATACGCAGATTGAAGCCGCCGCATCCGATTATCAGGAACTGGCGCGGCTGATGGCAGAAAAGCAGTCCTGCGACGATGCGCTTACCGGCCTGATGGACGAGTGGGAGCGGCTTTCATCCGAATTGGAGGACGCAACATGATCCCGGTCTGGGTGATCGCGCTGCTTGCGGCGCTCGGCGCGGTATGTCTGGCGCTGCCGCTGCATATCGGCATGACGGGCATCTGCCTGCTGCTGCTTGCGGCGGTTTTGCTGGCGCTGCGGATTTTGAAGAAAAAGAACGCACCGAAGCATTGGAGCCGTCTATTGACCGGTCTGACCGCCGCAGGTATGGCGGTGATCTTCGGCGCAATGGGGTATATTGCCATGCAGGGACAGGACAGCGTTATGACGCAGGACGAGACGCCGGAGTTTGTCGTCGTACTCGGCGCGCAGGTACAGGGCGACGAGCCGTCGCTGACGCTAAAAAAGCGGCTGGATAAAACGCTCGAATTCATGCAGGAGCACCCGGACAGGACCGTGATCGTCTCCGGCGGCCAGGGACCGGACGAGGCCCATACGGAAGCGTCCGTCATGGCCCGGTACCTGATCGAGCACGGCGCGGACGCGTCCCGGATCATCGAGGAGGACAAGGCCTCCAACACACGGGAAAATCTGCTGTTTTCGGCGAAGCTTGCCGAGGCGGCGGGGCTTGATACGTCGCGCGTGCTGATCGTTACGAGCGATTTTCATATGTGCCGCGCCAAGTATATCGCGCGGACGCTCTCCATGGAGCCATACGGCCAAGCAAGCGATACCTGGCCGTGGATCTTAAAGGTCAATTACACGCTGCGCGAGGTCTTCGCCTTTGCCAAGGCGTTCTGGCAGGCAGCGCGCGGATGCGTTTGACCGTACAGAAACAGGAAAGGAGCAGATATCATGACCGATAAGGATCTCAGACGGCTCAGCCGTGCGGAGCTGCTGGACATTCTCTATGAACAGCGGAAGCGCTATGAGGACAGTCTGGCAGAGAATCAGGCGCTGCGGCAGCAGCTGGAGGACCGGACGCTGCGCATCGCATCCGCCGGTTCCATCGCCGAGGCAGCCATTCAGGTAAACGGCGTGTTCGAGGCTGCGCAGGCCGCCGCTGACCAGTATCTTGCCTCCGTCAAGGCTGCGACAGCTGAGATGATGCAGAAGACGGACGAGGCGCAGCGGCAGCGCGAGACGATCTTACAGGACGCAAAACAGCAGGCTGATAAGATCGTACAGGACGCACAGGCACAGGCAGACAAGATCCTGGCTGAGGCCGGTGCGCAGGTTGATGCGCGCTGGGCAGAATTCCAGAAAAACGCCGACGCGCTCATCCATGCGCACGACGAACTGCGGAGCCTCATCCAGAACCGCCATGCGGACGTTTGACTTTTCCCGCTTTGGTGGTAGAATAACAGCAAACGACACAAAAAGGAGTGTTTTTTATGAGCGGATGCAGCGGCAACTGTTCCAGCTGCGGAGAAAGCTGCTCTGACCGCAAGCCGGAGAGCCTGCTGGCAGAGCCGAACAAGAAATCAAATGTCAAAAAGGTCATTGCGGTCGTCTCCGGCAAAGGCGGCGTCGGCAAGTCGACCGTCACGTCGATGCTGGCTGTCGCCATGCAGAAGCTGGGCTATAAAACGGCCATTCTCGACGCGGACGTCACCGGCCCGTCCATCCCCAGAGCCTTCGGTCTGCATGAGCAGATCGTGGGCAGCGACGACGGTATGCTCCCCGCCGAGACGCCCGAGGGCGTCAAGGTCATGTCCATCAATCTGCTGCTGCCGAACGAGACAGACCCCGTCATCTGGCGCGGCCCGGTCATCGGCGGCGCGGTCAAGCAGTTCTGGACGGACGTCTGCTGGGGCGATGTGGATTATATGTTCGTCGATCTGCCGCCCGGAACGGGCGACGTGATGCTGACGGTGTTCCAGTCGCTGCCGGTCGACGGCGTGGTGATCGTCACAAGCCCGCAGAGCCTCGTGTCCATGATCGTCTCCAAGGCCGTCAACATGGCGCGGATGATGAACGTTCCGGTCTACGGCTTTGTCGAGAACTACAGCTATTTCCAGTGTCCGGACTGCGGCAAACGCGTCGAGATCTTCGGCAAAAGCAGGCTGGACGAGCTGGCGCTGCAATTCTCGCTCCCGGTCCTCGCGCGCCTGCCGATCAATCCGGACATCGCCTCCCTGTTTGACGAAGGCAAAATGGCGCAGGCCGACGTCAGCGCCGTCCTGCCCGCCGCCGAGCTGATGGCAAAGGCATAACCCGGATTTTTGAAAATGGAACGGGAGGAACCGCAGAATGCTGCGATTCCTCCCGTTATTTTGATCCATATCCGCCTTGCGTACAGGCGCAGGGCTCTCAGATGTTCTTCAGATGCCGCACGTCGAGGACAGCTGGGTCGTACTGCTCCAGATACGTCAGCGTATCCGCCGGTGTGGGGCAGAGAGCGTAAATGTTCAGGCAGGCGGAGCGGATGAAGCGCTGCTCCACGGCGGACAGGACAAATTCCTGCAGTTTATCATAGAAGCCGTTCGTGTTGAGAATGGCGATGGCCGGGTTATGGCGGCCAAGCTGCTTGAGCGTCAGCACCTCGAAAAACTCCTCGAGCGTTCCGAAGCCGCCGGGGGCCATGACGAACGCGTCTGCATGGGCGATCATGGCGGCCTTGCGCTCGGCCATGGTGTCCGTCAGGATAAACTCGGTGCAGCGGTCAAACAGAATGCCGTCTACATTTAAAAAGTTCGGCGCGATGCCGACAATGCTTCCGCCCGCGTCCGCAGCGCCGCGGGCC
>ENA-OPCL01001983-OPCL01001983.1-human-gut-metagenome-genome-assembly--contig:-NODE-1983-length-14157-cov-1.812722_pt1 | contig 14157 bp, 7 predicted proteins | sample MGYA00241251_ERZ501482 | MGnify/ENA primary metagenome ERZ501482 (study PRJEB25962, sample SAMEA2042581) | human gut metagenome | biome: human gut; feature: human-associated habitat; material: faeces... | reverse complement strand
TATCGAACACCTCACTCGTCACTTGTTCCACCGCACCCGTCAGATTCACCTTCTTCTGGGTACCGTAACCAACCACGACTACTTCATCCAATTTCTGCGTGTCTTCTTCAAGATGTACGGACAAAGAGGCTTGTCCTGTATAAGGGATCTCCTGTGTGGCGTAACCGATAAAGGATATTTGGATAATATCCCCCTTTTTCACACCATCCAGCGTGAAGTTACCATCCATATCGGTCATTGTCCCGTTGGTGGTTCCTTTGATAACGACGGATGCACCGGCAACTGGGCCTAAAGCATCTTCGACAACTCCCGTTACTTTTGTATTTTGCCCCAAAATGTCAGTGTCCGGATTACCTGCACTTGAAGCCGCGTATATATTCCCGGAGAAACATAACGTGCTCACAAGCAAAACCATGCTGACAGGCTTAATTCTTTTCAACATAACTAATGTTTTTTATTTAATTTATGATACATGTCTTGGCTGAAACCAACGTCTTTTTTGATATATGTAACACAAAAAAAGAGAAGTTGTTTTGTATTTAACTTTTCGGATAAAAGAAGATCATGCTGAAAAAGTATTCCGGAAACATATTGACAAATTGTTTCACAAGGACAGAGAAACGAGAAGAAAAGACAAATGGGAAAAGACAAAAAACTTTTTTTTCGATTTGGGAACAAAAAATAAAAAAGCCGCCAACCATCTCTCCCACAGAGACAGTCGGCGGCCCTTAAAGACTTATAATTATTAACAAATGTTTATTGCAGAGCACCCTGGTTGGCAGCAGTAGGCCAATACGGATTCTGATAAATCGGAGAAGATGAAACATCTCCGCTACCGGAAGTTATGTCCAAATGCTGGATATTAATCGGCTTCAAGTAGTGAGCCATAGCCCATCTGTAGCCATCTTTTGCAATCGAATTGGACAACTTTTCATACGGACGATAGTATTTGCTGAGACTCGGAGCCGAAACATTCGCTTTCGGATTATCCATACCGTAAACCAAAAGGCTTTCACCGGTAGTCTCATCCTTATACCAGTTCTGCATTTCACCCCAGATCTTGATACCTTCAATATGGTACGGAGTTGCGATCATCTGGTCCATTGATCTCCAACGGCACAAATCCATATAACGCAACGCTTCGGCCATCAATTCGCAACGACGTTCACGACGGATGTTATACAAGGTCGGATCAACCAGTTGCCCAGCGGAATAAGCGCCCCAGTCATTCTTGGCCTCTTCGCTCATAACAGTAGCAGCGATTGTCTTATTATAATCCGTATCGACATGAGCACGTTCGCGCAAAGCTCTCCAATAGCCCTGTGCTTTGGCATCCAGATTTCCATTCTTTTCATAACATGCTTCCATATAGTTTAATAAGGCTTCTGATGCACGGAAAGTAATAGAACCTGTATAGTTTTCACCGTTTACGCACTGTGCCTGATCAAAACTACCACCCTTACGCAACGCATAACCGGTCGCATAACCTTTAGCAGCATCACCTGTCAGAATATTAGGGATAGGTTCTACCGGAACAGCATGATCACCTTCAACAGCCTCAATCAAAATATTTTTCTGTCCCGGCTCCTTCAAGAAGATCGTCAGACGGGAGTCACGATCTTTGCGGACATCCGCAATCGTTTCATCACCCAGATAACCACTTCCGGCCGCATAAATCGGCAGACCGTTTGCCATCAAGAAACCGTCGACCATACCACGAGTCACACCAACACCATAATCGCCGAATTGCGCTCCTACAACGACACAATGTACCTGGCCGAGACCTTTACTATACGGGCGCCACAACAGCACTTCGCTATAGGACGACATATCCACAGCCGAGAACATATCCATATATGGGTTAGCAGGTTCCGTGGCAGCCTGTTGTACCAATCCCGTATTTTCAACCAAGACAGCAGCATCGGCCACTTCCTGAGAAGCCTCCATTGCCAGTGTAAGGAAATAATTGATTTCGCTGTCGATATCGCCAGTCGGGTACTGGTAATTGGCATTGTAATCTTTCTTTTCCCGGCCATCCCGGACCATTCGGAACGAATGCTGTATTTTTGAAATACTTCAACCAGGTGCCTTCAAACAGGGCAACACGAGACTTCAACAGTAAAGCAGATTCCTTATTAATACGCGTCTTCGCCTTATCTGGATTAGACTCCATCAGCACGATAGCCGAATCCAAGTCGGAAATAATGAAACGGGCCACTTCGTTACGCGGCGAGCGTTTGCTGGCTTCTACCAGCGGATCCATTTGATCGGGCAATGTATTCCGCACGATAGGGAAATCACCGAACATCTGATAGCGTTTGAAATACTCATAAGCACGCAAGAAATACATTTCTCCGATATAATGGCGGATATTTGCATCCGAACCACTGATCTGCTTAGCTGTATAACGCGGCATCACATTTTCGAGAAAATAGTTACAGCTATAAATAAATTTGAAACGATATGGATCGTCGTCAGCCTTCTGCGACTGTATCGTCTTCCACTGTCCCGGAATATACTTATTGTCATAATTCATATAAGCCTGGTTATCGGTATGCTGGTCGGTACCGAACGTTCCGTAGCTCCAGTTGCCGTGCGAAGGCAAAATATCGGCATACAAACCGTTGGCATAAGAAGCCAACTGCGATTCTTCAGTCAAATAGTTTTCCGGAGAAATAGTCGACTTGGGAGTTTCATCCAAAAAGTCGTTGCAGGAACACAACAGTCCCAGCAGGGCTACTCCTGCAACATGTTTAAATATATTGATTTGTTTCATTGTTTCCTGTTATTATAAAGTTACACTAATACCGAACGATATCGTCTTTGACAGTGGATAAGCATTACCATTGTGATCATTACCACCGCTAACAGTTTCCGGGTCGAACATATTGGCCAGCGAAGTACCTGTCCACAAGTTTTCACCTGAAACGAATACACGCAACTTATTTACATAAAAACGGTTTGTCAATGTAGAAGGCAATGTATAACCCAGCTGAACGTTTTTCAGACGGATATAAGCAGCATTTTGCAAATAACGAGTCTGCTTTTGATTGTTCTTATTTTCATCAAAGATAGGGCGCGGATAATAAGCATTCAGGTTGGCGGACAGATCATTGGAAGCTTCAGCACGGAAATAGTCCGCATGTTCTACGAAACCTGTAGAATGCCAGATACCACTGTTGCCGATACCCCAGAAATAAGAGCTGCCCTGCCAATAATCACGCTTCATCACACCTTGGAAGAAAGCACGGAAATCAAAACCTTTCCAGTCGGCATTCAAATCCAGACCAAACTGGAAACGAGGAGTGTCGTTACCGATCACCTTCAAGTCGCCATGATCATCCAACTTATTACCACCATTATCGATCTTACCGTCGCCATTCAGATCCGCATACATGATATCACCAGCTGCCCAGTTCGTACCCAGTGCATCCTGTCCACCATTAGGCAATGAAGCCAAATGTTCGTCCATTTCGCTTTGCGATTTAGCAATACCGATTGTTTCATATCCCCAGATTTCCCCCATCTTGCGTCCGGCATTGTATTTCTCAAACGTACCGGTTGGGTTCGGGTAGCGGGTAATTTCAGTCTGTGCATCGGAAAGGATAAATGTCACACCATACCCCAATCCATTTTTCAAGCGGTCTTGCCAACTGATATTCAAATCAAAACCGTAAGTTCTCAAGTCAGTATTGTTCGTTTTCGGAACATCCAGCCCCAAGATAGCGGGAAGCTCAGGGGCCGGCCCAACCATATCCAGTGTCTTACGTTGATAGTAATCGAACGATCCGGTCAAACGATTGTTCAAAGCACCAAAGTCCAAACCGACATTCCAGTTACGAACACGTTCCCAGCCTAAAGTAGAGCTGATCAATGCCGGCACATAAGCAGCATTCGGACGAATACCTCCCTGCAACCATTTACCGTCGCTCGCCTTTACAGACAAAGACTGGTAAGTCGGATACCATTCCGTTGTATTTTGGTTACCCAGCTCACCATACGAACCACGAAGTTTAAACGTTCCGACATATTCGGCCCAATCGCTCCAAAATTCCTCACGAGCCACATTCCAACCTACCGAGAAAGAGGGGAACCAGTTCCAACGCTGATCTTCACGGAAACGGGAAGTACCGTCATAACGCAGATTCACTTCCGCCAGATATTTACCTTCATAATCATAGTTCAAACGACCGAAGAAACCGGCTGTGCTCCAACGTGCACGTGAACCGTTCGTAGAAGGAGTCACCGGGTTACCTTGATAGTCCAGTCCGGTTGTAATATCAACTTCCGGCAATCCCGGCACGATAATGCCATTCCGCTGCAAACCAAATTTAGTCTGGCTCAAGCGCTCTGCCTGGAAACCGACCATCGCTTTGAAATTATGACCTGATTCCAAACTATGTGAATACTCTGTATAAGCATTGATATTCACATAATTTTCTTTCAGATAATCTTCATGTACATTGGAACTCTGATTATAAACATAGGGGTTACCATCCACATCATGATTATAAGTCAGCTGCTTATCCCAATGACGATTGGCCGATTTGATACGGTAGTTAAAGTCCACATGCGTAACCCAATTCTTGATCGGTTCAAGGATTAACGAAGCCTGTTGATACAGATTGTCCGTCTGTGTTCTATCACGACCGCCATCACGCAGCCCCAATGCAGGAGAAGGAGAAGAATATAGATAACCATTGTTATCATAAAGAGGCAAAGTCGGCCATCCCTGACGAGCCAAATTGTAGTACAAATCATCTGTCAAATCAGCAGGACGCCCATAATCTTCACGGGTGAAACGATTGCTGTAATTGAACTTAGCCCAATCTGTCAAAGTCACATTAATTTTAGCCGTTGTCGTATAACGGTTGTACTGATCTTGGTTGAATTCCATCAAGCCGTTCTGATCCAGATAATTCATAGACAGATAATAACTGATCTTTTCCGTTCCGCCGTTTACACTCAAGTTATGTTCTTGCGAGAAAGCCCAATTCCGGTACAAAGCATCATACCAATCCGTATTCGCATTACCGGCAGCATAACCATCCGCCCAATACTGGCCGTTTGCAATAATCGGATCTTTCAGTGTTCCGTTCTGATAAGCTTTGATACGCTCTAAATGCTCAGTAGTAAAGTGTGGAGTCTGGCCAGCATTAACCGCTGCATCGTTATAGAAAGTAGCGAACGTATATGAATCCATCTGGTTAGGAGTCTTTACAGGATCATTCCATCGAAAGCTATTGTTGTAGTTTACAACCGGTTTCCCTGTTCTACCGCTTTTTGTGGTAATAAGAATTACACCGAAAGGAGCACGGGACCCGTAAATGGAAGAAGCGGCAGCATCCTTCAAAACAGAAATATTCTCAATATCCTGCGGGTTGATAGAGTTGATATCACCTTCCATACCATCGATCAAAACTAACGGACTGCCACTGGACCCTTCACCGATAGTAGCCGTACCACGAACCTGGATATCTGCCGTTTTCTCCAAACTACCACTAGACGAAGAAATCTGTAAACCAGGAACCATACCCTGCAAAGCCTGTGTGGCACTCATAACAGGACGGGATTCCAACGCTTCTGAATTGACTGTTCCGACAGAACCAGTCAAGTTTACTTTTTTCTGAGTACCGAAACCAACAACAACAACTTCGTCCAATTTCTGTGTATCTTCTACTAATTTGACTTGAAGAGATGATTGTCCGGTATATGGGATTTCCTGAGTTGTGTAACCAATGAAAGAAATCACGATGATATCCCCTTTCTTTACCCCTTCCAAAATAAAATTACCATCCATATCGGTCATGATGCCGTTGGTGGTCCCTTTTACAATCACAGACGCTCCGGCAACAGGTCCGAAATCATCTTCTACAATACCTGAACATTTTCCACTCTGCTGGGAAATGTTCAGGCTTTCCCCGACTATAGTCGGTTCGGCCCAAGCGCTTTTAGGGAAAGAAAACGCTCCAGCCAACAAGATTAAGCTGATAGGTCTGATTCTTTTGAACATAATTTGTGTTTTATTAAATTGAAAGAATTATTTTGATTTTCATAATAACTTCTTATTCGATGAAACAGGCAGGTTCTACACGTCTTTGCGTTTTAGTGTTTAAAATGATATTAGTTCTAAAAGAACTCAGGTATTTTTAGCTTTGATATATTTTTGACTAAATTTAGTAACATATTGGTTTTTAATCACTTGATATAAATATAAAGATGTTATGTAATAATTACTTAAAATACACAAATCGCTTTAAATTACTTCTGTTAACAAGTTAGCAGAAGTTCCGACTACATTTTTTATTAATCTATTTTTATGGAACCATATATTTTTATATATACATATCATATTGATAAACAGTAAAATATATACATATGATCAAAAGAACAAAATGTTAAAAAAGAGACTTCTACGTATTTTTTTTAGAAAAATAACAGTGCAACAGAAAATTTTCATATCTTTGACACCGATATGAAATGTGCAGAGTTCTTTTAGAACTAATTACAAACACAGATAAACACTATACGCAAAAGCTAAAAAACTCTAACATTTTGTATACATGATGTAGAAAAGCGATAACAAGCGCCATCATTTTAATTAAAAGAGCATTCTTTCAATTAAATATAAGACACAAATTATGTTGAAAAATTTTAAACCTATCAGCTTAATCTTGCTGGCAGGTGCCACTTGTTTCCCTGCAAGTATATTTGCAGAAACAATGCCCTCCAAGCAAAGCATGAACATTTCCCAGCAGAGTGGAAAAGTCACAGGTACTGTGGAAGATGATCTGGGCCCTGTTGCCGGAGCATCGGTCGTAGTGAAAGGAACAACCAATGGAAACATCACCGACATGGATGGTAATTTCACATTGGAAGGTGTAAAAAATGGAGATATTATCCAGATCTCTTTCATTGGTTACACTACTCAGGAAATCCCATATACAGGACAATCCACCCTTCAAATCAAATTAGCGGAAGACACCCAGAAACTGGAAGAAGTCGTAGTCGTAGGTTACGGCGTACAAAAGAAGGTAAACCTGACCGGTGCCGTAGGGATTGCAGACGGTGACGTTTTGGAAGACCGCCCGATCGGTAACATTGCACAAGGTTTGCAAGGTGTTGTACCGAACTTGAACATCGACTTTGCCAGTGGTGACCCGACGGCAAGCACAACATTTAACATTCGTGGTACAACGTCTCTGAACGGTGGTTCTGCCTTATTATTGGTTGACGGTGTGGAAACAGAAGATCTATCTTTATTGAACCCACAGGATATCGAAAGCGTATCCGTATTGAAAGATGCCGCTTCAGCTTCTATTTATGGAGCACGTGCTGCATTCGGTGTAGTGTTGATCACAACCAAAAAAGGAAAGAAAGAGCAGAAAGTCCAAGTAAACTACAACAATAACCTGTCTTGGTCAAAGGCTTCCCGTCTACCGGACGGCATTTCTTCCGACAAATGGATTGCGGCCATGAACGTAGCAGGAACCAATTCAAACAGCAAACTATGGTCTCAAGAATTAATCGACGCCGTTGACGCTTATATTGCCGGTACAGGTCCATCTTCTTTCCCGGCAACAGACAGTCAAATCACAGCAGTCGGCGAATGGGCCTATGCTGGTAACACTGACTGGTTCGAAGAAATGTACCAACCCTCATTCATGCAACAGCATAATGCCAGCATCAGTGGAGGTTCAGACAAAAGTACTTATTACGGTTCTATCGGTTACAAAGGACAAGACGGTCTTTTACGTCATGGGACAGACGAATACAGACGTATCAACATGACATTTAACTATTCGACCCAAGTTACCAAATGGTTGGAATTGACTTTCCGTACAAAATATAACCGTAATACATCCAATACACCGGACGTTAAAGACTATATGGGTGAATCAGCACACTATGAAGTCTATCGTTCATTCCCTTGGGTTCCGATGTACACGGCCAATGGAGACTGGGCCGGTATTGGAGGTAGCGGATTCAACTACAACTATGTTGGCCGTATGGCTCTTGCCGGACGAGACAAAATGAACTCAGACGACATATGGTATACAGCTGCGTTCAATCTGACCCCGATCGCCGGATTATCCATAAAAGGTGACTATACCGGTAATAAATACTATGAAAACCAGACAAACAATGTCAAGACACTTTACCAAACCAATCCTGACGGAAGTCAGAGTTCAGTCGCCGGAAGTCCGAACAAATTAACAGAAGCCAGATACAACACGACTTATCAAGCACTCAACATATATGCCGATTATAAAAAATCGTTCAACGATGTACATAACCTCGGTATAATGGTCGGTTACAACCAGGAGAGTAAAAAAACAAATAACCTGTCCGTAACTACACAGAGTTTGTTCAACAACGACAAACCTATTATCGACCTTGCCAATACGCATAATCTGCCGAATTTTACTGGAACAATCTGGGCAGTACAAGGTGCGTTCTTCCGTTTGAACTACGACTATATGCAGCGTTACTTGCTTGAAGTAAACGGTCGCTATGACGGTTCGTCCAAATATGCAAGCGGTGACCGCTGGGGATTCTTTCCTTCCGTATCGGCAGGTTGGCGTATCTCCGAAGAACCGTTCTTCGAACCGGCACGTAATATTTTCGACAATTTGAAGTTAAGAGCTTCTTATGGTGGATTGGGAAACCAGGTAACTGACGGAAACTTCCAATATCTAAGTTACCTGAACAGTAAAACATTAAGCTATTTGATTAACGGGCAAATGGCAGGCGCTTTAACAGCTCCGACATTAGCAAGTTCGAATATCACCTGGGAAAAAGTTTATACGACTAATGTCGGTTTAGACTGGACCATGTTGAACGGACGTCTGACAGGATCGTTCGATTATTACATCCGAGACACGAAAGACATGGTAGTACGTCGTACATATCCAGCTGTATTAGGGACAACCGGAGGCAAAGAAAATTTGGCTGACATGCGTACAAAAGGTATGGAATTATCTTTCACTTGGAATGATGAGATCAAGAATGTTGCCGGAAGCCCGCTAAGTTACTCCGTCGGTATCGGTATTTCTGATAACACATCTGAAATCACTCGATATGACAATCCGACAAAAAGTTTGAATGAGACTTATTACGAAGGTATGAAGATCGGTGAAATCTGGGGATACGAAACGGAAGGCTTTATCCAAGATAAAACCGAAGCCGCAGAAATGGCAGATCGTCAGTCTTTCATCTCTACGACTTGGATTCCTGGAGATATTAAATATGCCGATCTGGACGGTAATGGTAAAATCAATCAAGGCAATAACCGTGTAGGTGATTCCGGAGACCGAAAAATCATCGGAAACAACACTCCACGTTACAACTTCAATATCAACCTCGGCGGATCATGGAAAGGTTTCGATCTTCGTCTGTTCTTCCAAGGAACCATGAAACGTGACATATGGTTAGACAGCCCTATTTTCTGGGGATACGACGGTATGTGGTCATCTTGCCTGAATGATTACCATGTCGACAATTCTTGGTCAGCAACCAACACGAACGCTTATTATCCTGTCCCCCTATTCGATAAGAGAAGTAAGCAGGTACAATCCAAATATATCCAGAACGGAGCCTTCATTCGTCTGAAAGATGTGACTCTGAGCTATACTATTCCGAAAACACTGACCAGCCGCATCGGCATACAGCAATTGAAAGTATATGTCAGCGGTCAGAACCTTTGGGAAGCAACCGGATTGTATAAATATCTGGATCCTGACGTAGTCGGAAGTCGCCGCACTTCAACTGCTGATAATAAAACAGTCGGAGATTTGGCAGCAGATGCCGGTGGACGTGTTTATCCGTTTACCCGTTCCTATTCATTCGGTATTAATGTAACATTTTAAAAGAAAACAAAGAACATGAAAAAGTCAATTATATCACTGTGTGGCTTGCTGTTCTTCGCAGCACAAAGTTGTGACGTACTGGATAAAGATCCTGTCGAATTCGTCAGTACGGAAGAAACTTTCGCAAACGCCACCGAAGAAACGCTGCAATCCTACTGCAACAATTTCTATCCCGACTTGCTTAGCGGACATGGAGCTTTCAATGGATACAGTTTCGGAATGCTGGAAGGAGATTTCCAATCAGACAATATTCTGCCGTGGAGTCCTAATACCGTAGCATTTAGTCAACATTCAATTTCCACAAAAGATGACCAGTGGAAATGGGAAATAATCCGCGCCTGCAATGCATACCTTGAATACTACGAACTTGCACCGGTCGCTGAAAGCATCAAGCAACATTATGCAGGAGAAGTTCTGTTCTTCAAATGCATGGATTACTTCAACAAAGTACGCCGTTTCGGGGATGTTCCTTGGTATGACCATATTTTGATCCCTGGTGATGAAGATTTGTATAAAGGACGCGACTCACGTACGGTAGTAATGGCTAATGTATTGAAGGATATCAACCAGGCGATCGCATGGTTGCCGACAAAAGCCACTACAGGTGTCAGTCGTGTCAGCAAAGACGCCGCTCTGGCTTTGAAAGCACGTATGTGTTTGTTCGAAGGGACTTTCCGCCGCTATCATAATATAGAAGGAGATGTAGAGTTTTTGCAGGCAGCTTACGACGCTGCAGGAGAATTGATGAAACCGGAATACGGTTATTCGCTTTTCCAAGGTTCAAAATCCAGCCAGGCTTATCACGAGCTGTTTATACAGGAAAATTACAATAGTAACCCGGAAATAATCCTTTCACGTGAATACGATCCGGCACTCGGAGGTGCGAACAATGTTTCCCGTATGATAGGTGTTGGTGAAACTCCTATCGGATTCAGTCGCGACGCTATAGAAGATTACCTTTGTGCAAAGACAGGAAAGCCCGTCACACTTTGTGGATGTGAAGGCCATACGAAACATACGACACTCGTTGCCGAACTGAACAACCGTGACCCGCGTTTGTTGCAGACCGTAGCATCGCCGGAAGCCGGAGAGCACAGCTACCAATTGAACGGTAAACGCGCCGGTATCAGTTCACTGTTGCCAGGACTTTACAATTCATCTACCGGCTATGCAATAGCCAAATTCTTCAATCCGGCTGAATTCTCGACCGTACATCATCAAGGAACTCTTGATGCTCCTTTGTTCCGCTATGCTGAAATCCTATTGATACGTGCCGAGGCCGGTGCAGAATTGGGATTAGATCCGGAACTGGACAAAACAATCAATGCGCTGCGTGATCGCGTAGGATTCACTCATCATCTGACTGCCAATCCGGAACAGGACCCGAAATTAGTTAAGGAATACCCGACTATCAAGGGAACAAATGCCAATCTGATCCGTGAAATTCGCCGTGAACGCCGTGTAGAATTAATGGCTGAAGGTTATCGCTATTCAGACCTAATGCGTTGGGCTTGCGGTTTGCGCCTGAACGAACCCAAATTAGGTATCATCCCAGATAAAGCAGCAGGCAACGAGGACCCGACAGCCTATACGGAAGAAGAGTATAAGACTCTCGAAACCCAATTAGGTTTTGTCAACGGAGCACTCGATATTTACACCAAGCGTGTAACAAATCCGGTTCCAAACTTCATCGAACCGAAAAACTATTTGTTCTCCATCCCGACTGACGAAATCGGTCTGAATCCGAATTTGAAGCAAAACACAGGTTGGAATTTATAATTTACAATCCACACATTACCAGAAGGTCCGCTTTTCCCAACGGAAGGCGGACCTTCTTTGTAAAATACAGAGAACAGCTTCCTGACAGATGGGAAAAGCTAAGGAGTAAACAAAGGGCTGTAGCCTTTTTTATTGTATCAAACTATATAGAATCGCAGAGATGCACTCACCGATTACGATTGCCTCCATTGAAAATAAGTCGGATACAATAATTATAGAGTGGCAATGGCCATACTTCTATCGTTAAGCTATAATGTTATAGAGCTTTTGACCTAAGTCGAATACCTTTTCGCCCTTAGTGAAAAAGGCTTTTGACAAGGGTCGAAAAGGTATTCGACTTAGGCCGATAATGGAAAGAGAGATAAGACAAGAGTTAATAGTCTGTATTTTAATTTATAAACAGTCCACTCATCCCTTTATTTTTTCACTTGCCAGTAAATATAATTACATCGGAAAAAGGCTGGAGATGGAGCATAGTCAACCCAAATCAGGGCAAGACAGGGTGAAAGCAAATTTTTAAGGGTGAAGCCAAATCGACAGTTTGAAAAAGAGTATAAACGACCACGTCAATAGTCTTTCTCATTCGCCAGATTCCACATATTCAGAAAAGAGGCTTTCGTTATGTCGACAATCTTATTCCAGTTGATCTTTTCCACATGGTCGCTTGGCAAATGATAATCAGGATGACCGTCCGTATGATACCAGATGACTGGTATATCCAGGAGGGCGAATGAAGCATTATCGCTCCCTCCTACCGGCTTATCCCACGGACGATAATCAGGAGCCAGATTCAAGCCATATTTCTTGATATCGCTTTTTAACCAGTCGCCAAACGCAGGATGCGCTTCCGTATAGAAATAAACAACATGCGTCGGCTTGGACTCGTCATTATTACGGCCAATCATGTCATAATTCAGATACCCTTTCACCTTATCCATCTCCGGGAATGTCTGCACAAAATATTTGGAGCCTAACAAGCCTTTCTCTTCACCATCCCAGAATGCGAAAATAACGGTTCGCTCCGGTTGGACACCTGTCGCTAAAAACGCCTTGGCAACTTGCAGGACAGCTGAAACTCCCGAAGCATTGTCGTCAGCCCCGTTATAGATCTGGTCGCCATCCAGCATCGGGTCGATACCCAGATGGTCGTAATGGGCGCCGATAATCACATATTCGTTCGGGTTCTTACCCTCGATCTTACCCAGGATGTTGTTCATCGAGAGCTTCTGGTGGACACCTTGTTTCAACTTCGCGATCGAATCCGGATGAACCTGGAAGCGGCCTCTCTTTTGCCGTTCCTTATTATAGGCCTCGAAAGGTTGATAATAAGATTCGAACAGAGGCTCGATCCCCATCGTTTTCAAATTAGATACAATATATTCACCGGCAATACGTCCACCACGGAAACCAGCTTCACGCCCTTCCAAAGCATCGCTTGCCAGAAAACCGATATAGGCCTCGGCATTTGCCTTGTTAATGACATCCAGCCCTTTTTTTTCAGGCGACTCGGCCCATAACGTCGCACTTAGCGCAATAGAGGCTAAGAATAATCCCGTTTTTCTCATTTCGATATTGTGTTTTACAGATTATAGTTTTCCACATCACGCAAATATAGGAATATTTAGATCAACCCAAGATAACCTCATCCAAATAAATTATCAAAATGACACCTCTATCCCATCTAATTTGAATTAATAGGGCATATTTTGAAAATTACCCGCAAGGGTAATATTTTTTAACATTCCATTTGATAGCAAATACCCTGATTGGATTATCAAAATGACAATCAGTAAAAATAAGTCTAAAAAAGATTTTTTCTGTGTGGCCGGACGGGATAGGAATAGGACTGACTTCATTAAAATAAAAAAAGGCCAAACTCCGCTATCTTATAAGCGTCGAATGCCTCCTCGTTTATCTCTCACCAGTCTTTCAAAAGACTACGGTGGAGAGACTACATCTAAAATTATTTACTGTTTAATACTCAATTTTTAGAGCTTTCGCTCATTTGGCTCATCAATCTGCGGATCTCAGCATTTACTCGCTGACACATCGAACCATTTCCTACTGACTGATAACGATCAGCCTGATAACGCAACATCGCTAAAGTACGCATACTTTTTTCGTTTTCTCTCATCATCATAATTTTACTCATTTAAATTCTCCACGCTTGGAGAACGATTAATAATAACTAAACCTAAACTTTCTTTTTCTTTTTGTTTACAGTGCAAAGATAAACATTTTATTTGGATTTATGCTGTAAAACATATTTAATATTTATCATTTAACCATATTTAGGTTTTGATTAAACACTTTTCATCTCGATTTACCTAAACGACAGTAGTCAATTCACCTGTAGTCGAATCGATTACAAATCCTCGAACCGTTATATCTTTCGGAATCAACGGATGTTTTTGCACTTGAGCTACTGTTTCACGAACAGAACCTTCCGGAGTGTCGAATCCGCGCAACCACGATTTGAAATCAATGCCGCAGTAACGCATCATATCGA
>ENA-OPCL01001978-OPCL01001978.1-human-gut-metagenome-genome-assembly--contig:-NODE-1978-length-14193-cov-9.258735_pt1 | contig 14193 bp, 9 predicted proteins | sample MGYA00241251_ERZ501482 | MGnify/ENA primary metagenome ERZ501482 (study PRJEB25962, sample SAMEA2042581) | human gut metagenome | biome: human gut; feature: human-associated habitat; material: faeces... | reverse complement strand
TGAGCCGCTCGCCCACGCCGAAGCTGTCGACCTGCGCGCCCTGCCGCAGCAGCCCCGCGATCAGGCGCTCATCGAGCGCGTTGGACACGGTGATCTTGCAGTCGGTCCAGCCGGCATCGTCGAGCATTTTGCGCGCCTTTTTCGTATAAAATAGCCCCGCAGTCCTAAAGAATCTTTGGGGCTGCGGGCGGGAAGGAGAATGGAGAATATCAGTGGTTCAGTTCGGTGCGCAGTTTTTCGTTGGCTTCCTCCACCTTCATACGAGAAAGGATAAAGGTGATGATGGCATCCAACACAAACGGAATGATGAGGTACATGATTTTAAGCATATTGATGCAGGAGTCCGGCTGAACAGCCAGGGCTCTGTCGAAAGCGCTGGCGGCCAGCAGCCAGCCGGTAATGGCAGTGCCGATGCCGCCGCCCAGCTTGACACCAAGGGAAGTGCAGGAGTACATGGTGCCATCCACGCGCTTGTGCTTGGTCAGCCACGTGTATTCTGAGCAGGCAGCGATCACGGCGTTCATATCACCCTGCCAGGGACCCTGGCCCAGGGCGGCAATGGCGGTGAACAGCAGCATCAGACCAACATTGCCACTGGCCCCCATAAATCCGGCTACGGCAACCAAAGCGCGGCTGATGGTGGCAAGGCCGTAACTCATCACGTTCAGCCTGTACATACCATGCCATTTGGCGACCAGCATGGGGGTAAAGATCAGTGCAAGGATCAGCGGAATATTGATGGCCCAGGAGAAAACGCCGAACAGGTTCTCGTTGCCAAAGATATAGATGGCGTAATAGGTGCCCATGCCGATCATGGCGGTGTAGATCTGCTGCAAAATGTAGGTGACACAGATCATCATGTAATATTTGTTGGAGCCCAGCAGTTTAGCGGCTTCAATCAGGTTGTATTTTTCATCCTTGGCAATCTCGTTTTTATCATTGGTGTTCACCAGTTTGCTTTCCGGAAGCTCTTTGACGGAAAAAACCGAGACGGTGTTGACGATCAAGCCAATGATAGCGTAAATGATGGCGATGGTGCGCCAGCCCTGAACACCGCCGCCCAAAGCGGTGACACCGCCCAGAGTGATGGACTGGATGAGCAGACTGGTGGCAAAGGCAAACATGAAGCGGTAGGAGCCCATTTCCACTTGCTCGGCGCTGTTTTTGGTAACAAGGGCTGTAAGGGCAGAATACGCGATGTTATTAGCGGTGTAGAACACAGCGTTCAGCAGGGTGTAGGCAATCAGGAACCAGGCGTACTGGGCAAACTGACCCAGGCTTTCCGGAATGGCAAAAATGGCAACCAGCGTAACAGCGCAGCCAATATAGCCGTACAGCATCCAGGGGCGGGCCTTGCCGAGTTTGGAATGGGTTTTGTCAATCAGGGAACCAAAGAAGACATCGGTTACGCCGTCCAGCAGTTTGGAAACCGCAATCAATGTGCCGACAATGCCGGGGTCCAGCCCTACCGTGTTGGTCAGGTAGATCATGACAAAGGAGGACAGGAACGCGTAAACCACGTTGCCGGCAATATCGCCGGAGCCATACCCAATTTTGTTATACCATTTCAAATAGCGTTTTTCTGTACTTTCAGACATGTTCGTTCTCCATTCTTTTTGAAGTGTAGAGGGTGTGTATTATTTCTTTTCCGGGAACAGGCGCAGGCCAAAATTAAAGGTGGCGTCATCCAGGCGGTACTGCTCCAGCAGGCGGGGGCCGCAGCTTTCGGAGCCAATGCCGTTCTGGGCATAATCCAGGCACAAAACAGTGCTGCTGCAGGGTTCCAGTTCATAATTGTGGGCTTTCCGGGTCAGTTCCTCCTGTGTGTAGTGGGAAGCATTAAAGCTGAAAGGCTGCGTGCCCACAGCGGTCAGGCGCACGGCATCTCCGGCCAACATAACGTAATCGCAGTCAAAATGGCTGCCGTTTTCCTGCGGGCGGATGTAATCTTCGTGCAGCTGCCAGACTGTAGCGGTGTAGCTGTTGTGGCTGGCGGCATGGTGCTTGTCGCAGTAACATTCCATGGGGCCCATGCCGTAATAATTGACCTGGGACATCTCCTGCGGCAGGAACAGCCGCAGACCAAAGCGTGGCAGCTCCGGGAACACTGTGTTGCGTTGGGCATGCAGGGCAAGGTCTACACTGCCGTTGTTGGCAACGGTCCAGGTTACATCCAGGTCCAGGAACTTCTGCACGCAAATTGCAGCAATCCCAACGTGGGTGTGCAGGGTTACACCGCTTGCCGTTACGGTATATTCCGTATGGTAAGCGTTTGTGGCAGCATGGTCATAATGGGCGGCATACCAGTCAGCTTTCAGCTTGCGATCATTGTCCGTTGGGGCACGCCAGACATTAAAGCCCATGGGCTGATCCAGCAGCGGTTCATTGGCAAAGGTCATTTTGTCAAACAGGCCGGTCAACTTGTTGAACACATAGGTGAACTGCTCACAGCTGAGAACCAGCATACGGTCTGTTTCGCGGATGGTGATGAGCCCATCCCCGGCGGGGCGGCCCAGCAGCTGCACGGCATCCTGGTTGCGGGGGTCGCTATTTTGCAAAGGAATTTCATCAAAGCCAAGCAGGTGGTCAGCTTTGATCAGCGCACTATCCTGTTTGCAGTGGTAGCAGATGTTCACAAAGCATTTGCCCTTGGCCGGTACATCCAGCGGCAATGGCAGAGTGCCATCCGCGTGTGGCGGCAGCCGGAATCCACCCGGGAAAGGAACACTGCCTGCCGAAACCACCTGACCGTCACAGTTGAGCTCATAGCTCAACGTGGCGTAATCGGTCAAATCCACAAAATCCATGTAGTTGTGCAGGGTCAGGGTGCCGGTGCTTTGGTCATAATGGGTCACGCGCGCTGGGCGGTAAATGTTTTTGAACTCCAGCAGGCCGGTGTGGGGGCGGCGATCCGGGTAAACAAGGCCGTCCATGCAGAAATTGCCATCGTTGGGCCACTCGCCGTGGTCGCCGCCATAATAAAAGATGGAGCGCCCATCCTGGGCTTTGCCTTTGTAGATGCCGTGGTCGCACCATTCCCACAGCAAGCCGCCCACGAGACCGGGATGACTTTGGATAAACTGGAAGTAATCTTCCAGGTCGCCGGGGCCGTTACCCATGCAATGGCAGTATTCGCACATCAGGTAAGGCTTGTCCGGCTGCTGGTCAAGGAACGCCTGAATGCTTTCCAAGGAAGGATACATGTTGCTGAACAGATCAATGTTGGAAAAATCATACTTGCGCTTCTGGCTGTGATACTGGGCACTTTCGTAATGGGTCAGGCGGGTGGGGTCAAACTGTTTGGTCCAGGCCAGAGCTTCCTCAAAGGTGCAGCCGTAAGCGCTTTCGTTGCCCATAGACCAGATGATCACGCAGGGGCGGTTTTTATCGCGCTCCACACAGCGGCGTGTGCGGTCCACGGTGGCCTCGGTAAATTCCGGGTTGTCGGAAATCGGCTCGTTCCAGTGCTCAACATGATTGTTCCAGTCAACATTGCCGTCACAGTACAGTTCCGATGCACCGTGGCTTTCGTTATCCGCTTCGTCAATCACAAAAAATCCGTATTCATCGCAGAGCTGATAAAAATAGGGGACATCCGGGTAATGGCTGGTGCGGATGGCGTTAAAATTGTGCCGCTTGATCATGGCAAGGTCGGTCTTGGTCTGTTCCAGCCCGATGGCATAACCGGTGACGGGATCAGATTCATGCCGGTTGACGCCGTGGATTTTGATGGAGTGGCCGTTGACAAAAATCTGGTTATCTGCCACATGAACTTCCCGGATGCCAACACGATCCGTGATGGTTTCGCAGGCCGTTTCCAGCACAAGGGTATAAAGATACGGCTGTTCGGCATTCCACAGAATCGGGGCAGGGACCGGAATAACCGCGCAGTAGGGAAAGGCTTCATCATCGGGGTTCGCTGCCGGAGCAGCAGTGCCGATCAGGGTACCGGCCGCATCGTAAATGGTAATGCGGGTGGCGACGGCCAAATCGCGGTAGCGTAGGCGGACTCTGATGTCTGCGCGGTCCGGTAGGATCCCGGTGGTGGTAAAATAGTCCTGGATATGCTGCTCCGGGCGGCACAGCAGGTAAACATCACGGAAAATACCGTTCATGCGGAACATGTCCTGGTCTTCCATGTAACTGCCGTCGCACCATTTCAGCACCAGTACGGCCAGGTGGTTGCTGCCGTTTTGCAGCAATGCGGTCACGTCAAATTCACTGGTGGAGTGTGCAACCTGGCTATAACCCACAAACTTGCCGTTCAGCCAGACATAAAAACAGGAAGCAACACCCTCAAAGTTCAGGTAGGCGCGCGGGGCAACTTCGTCCTGCTGGTAGTCAAAATCATAAAGATAAGCACCGCAGGGGTTTTCTTTGGGCACATACGGAGGGTCCGCGGGGAAGGGATAGCGGATGTTGGTGTACTGGTGGTGGTCGTATCCGTAGTTCTGCCATACGCTGGGTACCGGAATGGTATCATAATCCGCCAAGTCACAGCCGGGGGCATAAAACGGGTCCTGTAAATCATAAATGCTGTGGTAATAGCGGAACTGCCAGGTCCCGTCCAGCAGCTGGAATCGCTGTGATGTTTCCCGGTGTTCCACAAGGGCGTCATTGCGGCGGGCATCCGGGATAAAATAGGCACGGTTTGGCATGGTGTTTACATGCAAAATGTGTGGGTTTTCGTAATACTGTGGGATAACCATGGCGGTCCTCCTGTGATTTGAACAATACAACTTGCGTTCCGTGTGAAAATATTATACAATTTCCATAGAGAACAAAGACATAAACAGGTTGGGACCAAACATACACAAAATCAATGGATTTGGGGCAGAAACCGCCAAAAACAAAGTTTGTGCGCGCGAAATTAACAAAAACGAGGAGCGATTTTTGTGTACATTAACTTCGGCTATCTGAATAACTCCCGCTTGGATTTCAAGGATTATTCGGCCCCGCTCATTGTGGGCAGCTGCGGGACTTACCGCCTGAAAACGCGCAAAAGGCTGCCGACCTATTGGCAGAAAGGCCGGCGTGACTACCAGATTTTGTACGTTGCCAACGGCAAAGCACATTTTTGGTTTGACGGTGTGGAACAGGTGGTAAGCGCCGGGAACATGGTGCTGTATAAGCCGGACGAGATACAAAAGTATGTGTATTACCTGGAAGATCACCCTGAGGTATTCTGGATTCATTTTACCGGCAACGATGTAAAAAATATTCTGACCTACCACGGGATCTCGCTGGAGGAGCATGTGTTTTACAGCGGGGTCTTGCCGGAATACAAAGCGCTGTTCCGCAAAATTATTCAGGAACTGCAGCTCTGCCGCTTTGGGTACGAGGATTATATTGCTTCACTGTTCAATGATATGCTGCTTCTCGTCAGCCGCCAGCAGCATGAAAAGCCCGAGGTGGCCGGCAGCATGCAGGAACAGATTGAAGTGGCGGCTGCTTATTTTAATGAGAATTACAACACAAAAATCAGCATTGACGCCTATGCCGAATCGCTGCATGTCAGCACCAACTGGTTCATCCATAACTTCCGGCAGTATATGGGTATGTCGCCCGCACAGTATGTTCTTTCACTGCGCATGGTCAATGCACAAAGTCTGCTGGAACATACGAACTATAACGTAAAAGAGATATCTGAGATCGTTGGGTATGACAACCCGCTGTACTTCAGCCGAGTGTTCAAAAAAGAAATCGGCCAATCCCCTGCGCAATACCGCAAGCTGCGCGGGGAACCGGCCGAAGAATAAGCAAAACCCGCCTGCTGACAGGAAATCCTGTGGGCAGGTGGGCACTTTGTAAAAAGATACAAACGCAACCGCCCGGTACAAATCCTGTACCGGGCGGCTGCTTTATGATGAAATAGCAGAGAATGGCAGAAAGTTACAGCCGGTCGATGGTGGGGTAGCTGTCAATGGCACCGTAGCGCTGCACACTGTAACCGCAGAACCGGTTGGAAAAATCCAGCCACTGGTTCAGCTGGTCCGCCTGCAGAGCGGGCAGGGCGGCGCGGTCCACCCCGTTTTTGTGCAGCTGCCACAAGAACGAGCCGATGAACCCGTCCCCGGCGCCGGTGGTATCCACGGCCTTTACCGGCTTGCTGGCGGAAAAGCCGTGGGCGGTGCGGGTGTAAGCGTGGGCACCGGCGCTGCCGCAGGTGTAGAGCACCAGCTGTACATGGCCCACAAACAGGCTGGGCAGGGCGGCTTCAATATCACTGGTGCCGGTCAGAAATTCCAGCTCTTCGTCCGAGATTTTGACCACATCGGCCAGCGGCAGGAACTCCAGCACCGTGCGGCGCAAAGCATCACGGTCCGGCCACAGCGGAAAGCGCAGGTTGGGGTCAAAGTCAATGATAGTCCCGGCGCTGCGGGCTGCGGCAATGGCAGTTTTGTGGGCTTCCCGCATGGGGCTTTCCACCAGGGCAACGCTGCAAAAATGCAGGGCATAGGCGTTGGCAAACAGGCTGGTATCCACCTGCTCCGGGGCGTACAGCAAATCGGCTGAGGGCTTGCGGTAAAAACTGAACGTCCGGTTGCCGTCCGCTTCCAGCGAAACAAAGGCCAGGGCGGTGTTGGCTTTGTCCGTCAAACAGATGTGGCTGGTATCAATGCCGCAGGCAGCCAGTTCATCAATGATCTTGTGGCCGAACGGGTCATCTCCCAGCTGGGTCAGCAGGGCAGAATCCCCACCCAGGCGGGCATAAGCACCGCACACGTTGGCGGGCGCGCCGCCCACACGGGGGCTGAAAGAGGAAACCTCGGCAAAGGAACAGCCGGTTTTGGACGGAATCATATCGATCAGCGCTTCGCCGATCGCATACAAGGTATCATGTGCCATGGAATGTCCTCCGTTAAATCGAAAGGGAATACAGGGTGCTGCCTGCGCCGCAAAGCTGCACGGCAACCTTGCCCGCTGCCGGGTAATACCGGGTGGAAAGCACCGCGGCACCGTCGTTCAGGAATATTTCCAGCGAGGAAGCATCCCCCACAACACGCAGGCTGCGGCAGGGGGCATCCAGCACAGCCTTGCGCTCGGTGTGCCCGGCGGCAATCGCTGCATCGGTAAAGCGCAGGGTACAGGTGCGGTCCGCTTCGGTGTAAGTCAGGGTCAGGCCGTTGGCAATGGTCAGGACAAAATCCCCGGCGGGGGAGGCGGTCAGGTCAAAGCAGGGGTCCGTTTCAACCGTTTCGCCGTCTGCCGGCTGGCGGGCTTCGCCGCGCAGGGCGTTCAGCTCGGCGGCGGGGGCTTGCAGCAGGCAGCCATTGCCGTCCTGGGTCAACACGCGGGGCAGGGTCAGGCAGTGCTGCCAGCCATACTCCACGGTGGGGTTGGTGTAATCGGCATCCGGCATGCCCATCCAGCCAAACTGGATGCGGCGGCCATCCGCGGCGGCAAAGCTTTGGGGCGCGTAATAGTCAAAGCCATCGTCCAGAGCGTGGAATTCGCTCAATGTGCAATCGGTGCGCCAGTCACCCTGCAGGGCAAAGTAACCGCAGCCGTACACGTTCTGGCAGGCAATGCCCTGGGGCGACACCGCCAAAAACCACTGGCCGTCCAGCTCAAACAGGTCGGGGCATTCCCACATGTAGCCAAAGGCTTTGGGGGTAGTGATGGTGTTGATGTGGTTCCAGTGCAGCTTGTCGGCGCTTTCAAACACCAGCACTTCGCCGTGGTTGTCCAGTGTTCGGGCACCCAGCACCATATAGTAGCGCCCATCCAGCGCAAACACTTTGGGATCGCGCACATGGCAGGTCAGCCCGGCGGGATAATCCTGGTTGTACATCAGGCAGCGCTTGTTGTCCAGATGGATGGCATCGCGGCTGGTGGCAAGGCAGACATTGTGCCCGCGCCCCTGCTTGATGTAGTCATATTCGCCGGGGTGCTTGACATTGCCGGTATAGTACAGGTACAGCATGCCGTCCTCCACCAGAGCGGAGCCGGAATAAACGCCATGGCAGTCAAACGGTTCGTCCGGGTACAGCATTACGGGCAGGCGTTCCCAGTGGAACAAATCGCGGCTGCGCACGTGCCCCCAGTGCTTGACCCCTCCCGTGGGGTCAAACGGGCCGTACTGATAAAACACATGGTATTCATCGCCGATCTGGCACAGCCCGTTGGGGTCGTTCAGCCAGCCCACAGGGGGCTGAACATGCAGCTTCTGCCGGTGGGGATCCGCCGCCGCGCGGGCGGCCCCGGCGGCTTCCACCATGGGGACAAGACGCTTCAAATCACGCTGCAAGGCATTCATAACAGGTAGCTCCTTATTGATTGAGAGGGGAAAACATCAGGCTTTGGCTTCCTCGGCTTCGGGGGTCCAGATCACCCAGGTCACAGCGAAGGAAACGCCGAAGGAAATTGCCATCATGATGAGGTACTGCAGCGGCATGTGCAGATGCAGCAGGATGCCGAAGATGCCGGTCACGCCGGTGCCGGTGGCACCCAGACCGGTCACGCTGGCATACAAAGCGCCGCAGGCGCCGCCGGCCAGGCCGCCGATAAAGGGCTTAAAGTAGCGCAGGTTGACGCCGAAGATGGCGGGCTCGGTAATGCCCATGCAGGCAGAAAGGGCGGAGGGCAGAGCCATAGACTTAACTTTGGCATTCTTGCTCTTGAGGGCAACGGCAAAAGCGGCACCGCCCTGGGCAACGTTGGCGGCACTGGCCAGGGGCAGCCAGTAGGTGAAGCCAAACTTGGCCAGCTGGCCAAGGTCGATCAGGGTGTACATATGGTGGATACCGGCCACAACGGTGACGGCGTACAAACCGCCCATGATGAAGGAACCGATGCCGAACGGCAGCTGGATCAGGGTCTGAACGCCGTTGATGATGCCGTCCTCCAGCGTGGTGAAGATTGGGCCGATGACAGCGAGGGTGAGATAACCGGTAACGAAAACGGAGACCAGCGGGGTAACAAACAGGTCGATCATGGCAGGCACAACTTTGTGCAGCCGCTTTTCAATCTGGCACATCAGCCACACGGCAATGATAACGGGGATAACGTGGCCCTGGTAGCCGACCAGCGGAATTTTGTACAGCCCGCCAAACACCGATTGGTAGGTCTGCACGCCCTCAGAAGCAACGGTCCAGGCGTTCTGCAGGTTGGGGTGAATCATGATCATGCCGATGACAGCACCCAGGAACTGGTTGCCACCAAACACCTTTGCGGCGGAGAAGGCGATCAGGATAGGCAGGAAGGTGTACGCCGTGTTGGAGAACAGCTGGGCAAACACATAGATGGAACCGCTGGTATCAATGTTCAGGAAGCCGTTGTTGACCATAAAGTTCAGCGCTTCCATAATGCCCATCAAAAAGCCGGAAGCCACGATGGCCGGAATGATGGGAACAAAGATATCGCCCAGCGTCTTGATGGCCCGCTGGTACCACGGCGCTTTGGAAGCGGCAGCCTGTTTGACTTCATCCTTGCTGGCACCGGTGATTCCGGCCAGGGCGGTGAACTCGTCATACACCTTGTTCACAATGCCGGTGCCGAAGATGATCTGCAGCTGGCCCTGGGCTTCAAATACGCCCTTGGCGCCCTCAGCATTTTCAAGCTCTTTTTTGTTCACCTTGGAATTATCCGCAATCACCAGGCGCAGGCGGGTTGCGCAGTGTGCGGCCGATACAATGTTGGAGGCACCGCCGATGTTGTCCAGTACCTGCTGGGCTGCTTTCTTGTAATCCATGTTGCACGCTCCTTTTTTTATCTGTTGGCCCGGTAGGAGGTTCCGGGGCCTGTTTCATTTGACAGCTTTATTATATACGAAGGTGAGTGCTTTTTCTATTGACCAAACGACCCAACTTGCAAAGAATCTGTTATCGATTTCACACAGTTTCACACCGTTCTTTGGTAAAATGCACAAAAAACAGGGGGCTGCATGGAAAGGGTGCACAAAACAAAAACTTCCCCGCAGTGATGCAGGGAAGTGTGGCGCAAAGGATGCCTGTTATAGCGACCAGACATTTTCATCTGAGTTGTCATCCCCGGTGGAGGCCCGGCATTTTAACTTATAATCCAGCTTGATCATCTGCGGCTCGGCATGGGGGTCCGCCAGCATGTCCAGCAGCAGGCGGGCGGCTTTGTCCCCGGCGGTGCGGTAATGCAGATGGGCGCTGGTCAGCGGCACATAGGCAACGCGGCCAATGCGGTTGTCACCCACAGCGGCAATCATGATGTCATCCGGCACCCGCAGACTGTGGCTGCGGCAGTATTGCAGCGCACCCAGGGCGATGGAGTCGGTCGCGCAGAACAGGCAGTCCAGCCCCGGCGCACGGCCAAACAGCTGCTCCGCCTGGTGGTAGCCGGATTCCATATTGAACTTGGCAATGCTCATTCGCTGCGGCTGGGGCACGAGACCTGCATCCCGCAGCGCACTGTCAAAGCCTTCGCGCCGGGCAAGGCCGACGGCTTTGTCCAGCAGGGTCACGCCCAGGTAGCCCGGCTTGCGCCGCCCCTTTTGCAGCATGTGGGCAGTGGCTGCCTGCGCCGCGCCGAAATCATCGTGGAACACACAGCTGAACCCGGGATACTGCTGCCCCACGATTACCACCGGCACATGCAGGCTTTGCAGCACCGCGTGGTGTTCCGGGGTAAACATGGTGGCAATCAGGATAATGCCGTCCACCGTATCATGCCGCAGGGTATCCAGCGCGCGCACTTCGCGGGTGTTGTCGTTGGCGGTGTTGATCAGCAGCAGCTGGTAGTTCTGGTCGTCCAGTACCCGGCTGATGCCCTCCACCATGCGGGCGCAGCTTTCGCTGCTCAGCCGCGGCATGATCACCCCAATCTGCCGCGTGCGGCGGGTGCGCAGCATCTGGGCCTGCATACTGGGGCGGTAGCCGGTGGCTTCCACCGCAGCGGCAATCTGGGCGCGCTTTTCGGCGCTTAAGTACCCACCATTAAAATAGCGGCTGACCGCTGCCTTGGATACCCCGGCATATTGGGCAAACGCGGTAATGTTCATAGGCCGCACTCCTGTCCGGCTGCCGGCGGGGGGAAACTTGCCGGCGCACTTTTTTATCAGTATAATGCAGAAACTGGCAGGGTGCAACGGGAAAGAACGGAGAAAAGAAAAATAAGAAGGAATGGCATGAGGCAAAGAGTAAAATAGACAAAAAAACGGGGATTGAATTTGTGCTTTTGACGGAGAAAAAAGAATGAAAGCTGAATACAAAAAAGCACACAGCTAAAAAGATTTACCAGAATGAATTTGGTGTAAAAGTTATCTTCCGCGCTGGCACAGGATGAAAAGGTATGCTATAATATAATATTAGTTACACGATGAAAAAGTAAGATGCCCCTGATGCCAGTGCGGATGTGCGCGGGGCAATGATATGTGTTTAGTGAGGAAAAAGAATGGGACTGCTGCAAAAAATTCAGGCAAAAACCGAGGAAGCCCGCGCGAAGGAAAAGATCCGCCCGCTGCTGGAAAGCCGCATGATGCGGGACATCCTGCTGGAGATCGGCCAGCGCGGCAACGAAGCGCTGGACCCGCAGTCCGTTCCATTGGCTATGCGCCGCCGCGCCACCCAACTTGCCAGCGAAAGCGGCCTGAGCGGCCTGAAGCAGTGCGCTGTGGATGAACTGCATCTGGACGAAGCGGGAATCACGCTGGTCTGCAAGGGGGAGCACACGGCATTTTTGTACGCAGACTATAACTATGAAAACATTGAGGATACCGACTGCCTGCCCGCTGTGGCCGAATACCTGGTGCAGCACATGCGCGGCTATTATAACATTACCCGCAGCTTTTACAGTGTGCCCAAAGCCAACGGCCATGTGGAGGAAAAGACCCGCGAGGTGACCGTGGTGCGCCACCACGAGGATACCCCCTTTGCCCCCGGCCCGGTGCAGAAACAGCATTTGTTCTGATGTACATGAGATATCCCCCAGTATACAGGAATTATGCCGCCCCGCATCTTGACGCGGGACGGCATTTTTGCTATACTAATTTAGTATCCGGCAGGAACCCAGAACATGGCGCACTCCCCAAGAGGTCGTAAGAGGGAGCACTCGAAATCAAGCAGGCATTTTGGAAGTTGCCGTTGATTTTCAAACGACTCATCGTCAAAAACCCACTGTTTTCTACAATTAAATATTTGCTGTTCTCTCCTACTTTTCTCTCCTTTTTCCGGAGAAGATTTTGGGGGATTACTATAAGGAGCATTACCCAAGAGGTCGAAGGGGTCGCACTCGAAAGTTTGCATCCGGCAGGTCACCTTGTCCGCAGGAAATCCCATAACGGCGGGCTTTATCGGGTGTCGCGTACCCAACTTTTCATCGTTATCTTGCATCGAAATCTCGCATTTTTCCAAACGCTGTGCGAGGCGGTGCGATAAAAACTAAATAAGCAGACGTATCGAAGCGGTCGTAACGAGATTGACTCGAAATCAATTTGGCAGCAATGCCACGTGGGTTCGAATCCCACCGTCTGCGCCAAAGGCAGCACCTTGTGGGGCGCTGCTTTTTATTTTTGCAGCAAACTATGCAAGGGCTGCAAGGTGGGATTCGAACAGCCCGTGCCCGGCGCTTTGCGTCCCGCCGGGCTGCAACAGTCCTGCGGACTGTTGCAAGGGCGCGGGAGAATCCCACCGTCTGCGCCAAGTACCACTACTCAATTCCACATTGGGTAGTGGTTTTTTATTGCTAGTTTGCAAAATTCCGTTGCTTTTCTTATAAACATCTCTCCTTTATTTTCAAGTAGTGATTTTCGGGTTCGGTACAAATCATACCAGCAATCGCGGCAAATAGCTATTCACGAGAATGCACAAAAATCCGTGTTTCCTTTTTGCGTAAACCCTTATTCTGCTCACAAGAATACGAACCACTCGCGCAAGCAATATAAGCTCCCTTGACTTTTTATATCATATACGATATAATTTTATTGAGATATAGACCAGCATATATTTCAAGGGGGTGTACACCTATTTTCAAAATCGAACTGTATAGTACTGAGGACGGCAAGGAAGTCCTCGCCGAATTTATAAATGAGTTACCTGCAAAGCATCAAGCCAAAGCATTTCGGGAAATTGATCTTCTTGCGGAGTTTGGCAACGCATTAAAAGAACCTTATGTCAAGCACATTGACGGTGAAATTTGGGAGCTGCGAATCAAATTTTCGAGTGACATATCTCGTATCTTCTATTTTATTTGGCAAGCAGACACGATAGTTTTACTGCATGGATTCATCAAGAAGACGCAAAAAACTCCTCGTTCAGAGATTGAAATTGCCCAAAAGAGACTACGCGATTATAAAAGGCGTCATTGAAAGGAAAGGTTCTTATAAAAAACACATATAATAGTCTTTGCTTTTTAAGGTAAGGTTTGTGCAAACTGAATGTGATAAAGATAGCATCCCTATACGAACATAATATAGAGTGGTTGCGTAAAAAGGTACACGTTTGCATGTGAATGAAAGGAGTAAAGTGAGACTATGAATTACACTGATTTCAAGAATAAAACTTTTTCTGAAAATCCCGCAGTCAAAGCCGAGTACGATCAGCTTGGTCCTCAGTATGAAGCCATCCGCGCTGCAATCGCAAGTCGGAAGTCTGCCGGGTTAACTCAAAAACAGCTGGCCGAAAAAATGGGAACTGCGCAGGCAAATATTTCACGTTTTGAAAACGGTAATGCAAATCCCTCGTTGGATTTTCTGCAAAAAATGGCTTCTTGCATGGGCAAGACACTTCATATTTCGTTTGAATAACACAACACCCCGGCATCCGTCCTTACTCGGACAGATGCCGGGGTGTGCCGTTTTACCTTACCATTCTTTTACGCTCGGCGCTTTCGGCAGTGTCAGCGTGTTTGCCATCGTCCAGGCACTCAGGTTCTTGGACTGCGAATCCAGATGTGCGTAAATGTTGGCTGTGGTGGAAATATCGCTGTGGCCCAACCACTCTTGAATCTGCTTCATCGGCACGCCCTCTTTCAGCAATAGGCTGGCACAGGAGTGGCGCAAATCATGGAAGCGAATCCTGCGCAGACCGTTCTCTTTCAGCAGCTGTGGAAAGCCTGTCGTCACGGAATCCGGTTGGATCAGATTTCCCATTGCATCCACAAATACATAGCCAAGGTACTCTTGATTATAGCAGTCGCCGCAGATTTTCTGGTTGTACTCCTGCTGCTCTTTGACGGCTTTCAAGCGCTCGGCAATCGGGTCTACCAGCGGCAAGGTGCGCAGAC
>ENA-OPCL01001977-OPCL01001977.1-human-gut-metagenome-genome-assembly--contig:-NODE-1977-length-14196-cov-2.368715_pt1 | contig 14196 bp, 16 predicted proteins | sample MGYA00241251_ERZ501482 | MGnify/ENA primary metagenome ERZ501482 (study PRJEB25962, sample SAMEA2042581) | human gut metagenome | biome: human gut; feature: human-associated habitat; material: faeces... | reverse complement strand
CGCCCGGTCTTTCTTACCAGCTTAAAATACTGTTTATTTTCGTTTGCCAAAGCAAGCTCTCTCTTTTAAGCGTGGAGAAGCTGACATCTCACGAAAATTATTTTTCGTCATTATCGTGCTTTTTGGATTTCTTTGTTGCAACTGCGATTCCCGCGAATGCTACTGTACATCCTGCAACTGTAAATGCAATTGTACCTGCACCACCAGTCATAGGAAGTTTGAAGCCAGGTGTATTGGTTACTGCCATCTCAACTCTTGCATTTGTAGATGTGCCATCTGCCTTCATGTTAGTCTTGTTTCCATCAACTGTTGCGGATGCTTTGTTGACATTTGTCTCAATAACATCTGTATGTCCTGCAGCCTGGTTTGCAGCCTTATCTTTTGTATCGTACAGTGTTGTGTTTGAAGGTACGAAATCATCTTTTGTAGAGTTAATCTTGATTGTGATTGGCTCTTTCAGGAGAGTATATCCTGGAGATGTCTCCAGCTCTGTCATAACATACTCATCGGCCTCAAGTCCATTGATGATAAGTGTTCCATCCGCTGCTGGTGAAAACTGTGTACCGTTCGCCTCGTCGGTTTTCTTATTATCGCTTCCTGTTACATAGTAGATACCAGAACCAGGTGTCTTCTGGATGGCATTTACATAGTAGTCATCTGTCTTGTTGCGGAGTGAGAACTTAACTTTTGTTGCGTCTCCGGCCTGGGCATTTGCTCCTGATTTAAATGTTTTCTTCAGGTCAATTCCGTAAGTGTAAATTCTTGCTCTTGCCTTCAGAGTGTCAAAATCGGCCATGTTTGTTCTCTTCCACTCAAGAGTAACATTGTTTGTGTTACCTGAATCTCCAAGGATTGCGTTGTCGGAATTCAGAAGCTTTGCATCATAAGAAATTACCATATAGAGGTTGGAATACTCAGAATACTGAACACCTGCTTTCTGTTTATTGAGCGCTGCAAGTCCTTTTTCTGTCATTGAGAAGACAGCTGTGGAAGTTCCTTTAGCTGCGGCAGCAGTCGTGTAGTCCTGCTTGAAGTTTCCGGAAGCGGCATCCCATGTAAATACTGCATTTTCTTTATTGTTTGCTTTTGCATCAGCCTCGTTGTCGTAAAAATACATTGTTGCATTTTTCTGGTACTCTACGCCACAATCAATCTTATCGGTGAATGTATACTGTGTCAGATATGTTGCTTTACTTGTCATTTGTGGGAGCTTTGAGATGATGATATAGTTTGCAATCTCCTCCTCTGATACAGTTGTGGAATCAAGGTATTCCGGCTTGTTGTGGTCAACAGCATCATCCTGCTGGCGAACGAGTTTGTCAAGTGTAGGGATGTTTGTCTGGTTCTTCGGATATACATCAACATCGTAGAACCAGTGTGTTCCCTGCAGGTCTGTCATTGGCAGAGATACGAAGAACGGGTCAACAGTTGTATGTACGTTTGCCGGTACTTCTGTCTCTACGATTAAATAGAGTCCAAGTGGCAGGTTTGTTGCCTGGGATACTCCATCCTCATCAGTAAGCGGCATAGAAGTTGTTCCGTGCCCGCCTCTGATGTAATCTTCAAGTTTGTTTTTTGTTACTGTATTGTCTGCCAGAGCGGTCTTCAGGGCGTCGTTAATTTCATCGGATGTGTATTTATTATCATCCCTTGTTGTTGTCAGTCCCAGGATAGTCTGCAGTTCAGGTGGAATCACATACATTACCTGAATTTTTCCAGCTACAGTCTCTGTACAGATGTCTCCGACTTTCTGATAGCTAAACTGCACGCCTTTGATTTTGTAATCTTCCAGTTTTTTCTCCGCGTCAGCATCTTTTGTTCCATCTGTCTTAAATGCCTTTTCCGGATTATCTTTCGGAATAACACCGTCTGCCTGCGCTGCGGTAATATCATACTTATGGATAGTAAGGGTTGCCTTCTTTGATGTGTCAATAATATCTTCTGGTGCTGCAAACACGTTGATTGCTGGTGCAGCCACCATTGCTGCTGAGAGTGCAGCCATGCTTAATTTCTGGTAAATCTTATTCATATTGATTTTCTCCTTTTATTTTTGTTTTTAGATTGTTTATTTATGTTTCTTTTATGCCTCCTGCTTTTTTGCTTTTTGCTATGTTTTGATTTCGGCTTTCGCAGTAATACGATAAGTGCTGATATCATTATAACTATAATTGGAAGCATGTATCTCAGTGTTTGTTCTAATGCAAGAAGGTCAAGTCCTTCTTGGTTTTGAACAATTGCTGGTGAGGATTCAGTTTGGTTTGTATGATTTACAGAGTTACTTGCGCTAGCAGTGTTTTTCTCTGCTGAATCCGTATTACCAATCTCCTCGCTTGTAGATGACGGGTTGCTTGACTTTGGGTTCATGACTCCATCAGTCTCCTTCCGTTCCTGCGTATCCACTCTTTCGCAGAAAACTACGTACCTGTAGGGTCCTCCTCCTAAAACGTACGGATGACATGATAACAAAGTAACCATATCTTTTCCTTTTTGAATCATAATGGAATCAACGTTATTTGGATTTATTACTTCAATATCCACGCACTCGTAAACCAAGGTTTCCCACGGATTTGTTACGTAAACTCTTGAACCTTTTTTCATATTCTCTATATATTGAAAATATGCGCTGCCTTCCCATCCTCTATGTCCTGCTATCACGCAGTTTGTGTCAGTACCACCAATCGGCATGCTGGTATTTGACATTACGGCTGCACCTTTCTCAAGATTTTCGGTAGAAGCCCCTAGAAGCAGTGGAAGCCGTATTTTCATATCGGGTATCTCTATGTACCCGATTGCCGGATTATCAGAATCTATACCAAGTCCAGTCAAATCGAACGGTTGCTGTTCGTAGCTCCACGCATCCGCTATGTACTGTCCATTATCAATCAGGTCTTTGTTATAAGATTCCATTTTGTCGTATAGAGCCTGATAAGGTCTGGCTGTTTGAGCTGATTTATCTTTATCACCGTTTGTCTGGCCGTTTTGTGTAGTTTCGTCGGTGCTTTTGTCCTGGCCTTCAGCCGGAGTAGCTGTCGCTGTTGTCACTTTTGCGTGTTCATCTTTTTTGTTGTCTGCTTTTTTAGTGGTTTTGGAATCATTTTCATGTGTTACGCTGTCTGATTCGTTAAGTCCCCTGTCGTATGTTTTATCAAATGTCTCTATGATTTGTTCTACTTCACGTTGAGTATTCCATTCCCTGAAGTTCGGGTATAGAAAAAAACCACATCCGCAAGCAACAAGGGCTCCCCCTATAAGGACTCTTGCTGTATTTTTCATTTAGTCTCCTTCCTTATATAGTGTTGCTTCATGACTCAAAGCAGTCATGATTGTGAATATACACGCTGTGATATTGTGTGTAAGGCGGTTTTTCTACCTGACTTAAAGTCGGTTTCTTGTCTTACATATACAATATGACACATAAAATAAAAAAAAGAAATTTTTTGTTACGACTGTGTGAAGCCGCTATTTTTTCTCTTCCTTTCGCCTCCATATTTAAAATGAAAAATAAAATTAAAATGGTACGCGTTTTGTGAAAACTTTTTAAACTTTTTTTATCGTTGGATACAGAGCTTTTCATCCGAACTTTTTTGTTTTGTTTTTTCATATTGTAAAAGGTGATATTCGTATTGCCAGAAAAATCAGTGTAGAGTACAGAAAGGAGAAAAAATGCATTTAAAAAAAATATTAAATCTGTGTCTGTTTGGCCTCACGACCGAACTTTCAATTGTTCCGTTGGCATTCGCCAATGATGTATATGCAGAAGGTCCATTACCGACCGTTGTTGGCATCGTATCTCTTGACGACGGCAAGCGTCCAGATATTCCTAAGGTTTCAGGCTTTGCTGTCGTGAAATTAAAAATCCATGAAAGCAAAGATAAAAGCAGCCCTGCAATCGGATATTACGAGAAAGGAGAGACTGTAAATATCCTGGATGACGACGGAACATGGGCTCATACGGATAAGGGATACGTCTGGGGCGGCTACTTGTCAAGCACTTACCAAACTCCATTAAATTTACATAGCGATACAGAACTCTCATCCAGATATGTTGGATATACTTATGACATCATCAACCAAATGGAAGAAAAATACAAAAATATCCTAAAGAATTACAATATTACATTATGTGATAACCCAATTAAATCTTCTGGACTAGTACCAGATAATGGTAATGAAAATTCATTTATGAATGGCTGAACACACTATTATAGTGGGCCAGATGGACAGAAGCGGCTTATGTATATCAGAGACAGCCTGGATTCCATAAAAGGAGCAATGTATCATGAATTAGGGCATGCCATTGATATAGAAAATTTTGGTAATGACGGTTATGTGTCAGATGCAGCAGAGGTCGAGCAGTCATATAATACTGAAATGCCTGCTTTGAAAGAAAAATATTCTCTGGCTGACGCGAATACGGCAAATAAAATGGAATACTTTGCTGAAGCGTTCCGTCTTAACCACGAAGACCCGGAGGGCTTAAAAGCGACTGCTCCGATAATTTATGATTATGTAAACCAGATTATTGCAAGAATTTAAAAAACCTTTTTTGGTTTTTTATCACATATTTTTTTCTGCATATTATAAGTGTTCATTAAAGAATAATAAAATAAAGAAAAGGAGAATCTATTATGAACAAAACAATTTTAATGGGAAGACTTACAAGAGACCCGGAGATTAGAACAGCAGCTGGAGGAAGCGGAACTACTATCGCAAGATTCACTCTCGCAGTGAACAGAAGATTTCGCCGTGACAGTGAAGAAAGTGCTGACTTTATCAACTGCGTAGCATTCGGCAAGACCGCCGAGTTTATTGAGAAATACATCACAAAAGGACGTCAGATTTGTGTCTGCGGCCGTATTCAGACCGGCTCCTATACAAATCAGGAGGGACGTACTATCTACACTACAGAGGTCGTTGTAGAAGAAGCAGATTTTGCTGACAGCCGTCCGAATGCTGATGTTCCGCAGAATCCTCAGCCAGCACAGCAGGCCGCACCGTCATCTGCCCAGAATCCAGTACCAGATGCAGCAATGCCCGCACCGGAAGCGCCTGGCTTTGATGGAGATGAAGATATCCCATTCAATTAAAGTAAAGTTCAAGCAAAAAAAATGCACTCACGATTTGTGAGTGTATTTTTTTTGTGTCTTCTTCGGCATCTTACATGTCCTGCTTGTACCATTCACCAATTCAGGTTTAACCTATCGCAATCCTTACCCGGCCTTTTCTCGCCAGGGCAATAGTAATGCTGCACAACTCAGCCGTAGCACAGATTTTGTCGGCCAGCGTGATAATCCATGCCTCCTTATTCTTTGGAATTGGACCAAGCGGAAACATATGCGTTAATATTGCACTTCTTTCACGCTCTGAGACATGGAAGTATTCAATGCTGTTCTCTGCTGCCGCCTTTGGATGAAAAAAGGCCTGATGCTCACCTGTTGGTGGCTTTTCATGAAAATCGAACAAACAAAAATCATGCAATAAACCTGCTCTTGCCGCCACCTTTTTGTTACAATGCCATTTCTTGGCTAGATACCATGACATATATGACACATTGATACTATGCATCAAACGGTTTGACCAATTGTGCTGACGGTACAGCCGCAGTTTTAAAAAATCTTCGTTTTGCAGGATATCAGAAACTAAATCCCGGTATTCCTGCGGGATATCTTCTGATAACTCAGTCTTGACGCCTTCGTTACCAGATTTCATGGAAAGTTCAATCATATTTATATTTTTTATATTTTTACTCATTTTCGTTTTGCCTCCTGCCGGCATTTCCGGCCAAGACCAATATGCAGAAACTCTGAAAAAATGAACGCGAGTTGAAAAAAAAGACACCTGAACAGCACTTACAGGCTTTCAGGTGTCTTTTTTCTCATTATTTCACCAGCGGGCACTTTCCGGCTTTGCAATAAAGATTTGTCATAAGCTCGCATTCCGCCGGACCTCCATCTACTGACGGTCTAAAATATGGGCATTCACAGTTAGCGGCTGTATCGTCAATATCCATAAGTTCTTCATTGATTTTTTTGATACGGCCCATTGCAGCATCGATTTCTGATTTTACACCAATGCTATTGAGGCCTACCATTTCACCTACCTTCATTATTTTTCCTCCTCTGTTTTAGTTTTTGTGTCTGTACTGTTATTATTTGAATCCTTTTTCTGTGTGTTGTCAGAATCGCCGGAATTGGACTTATTAGGGTCTTCACTGTCAGTGTCTGAGGATGATACGCTTACAGACGTGTCAGAATCATCGCTATTGGCAACAGTCGTTCCGGTGCTGTCATCGCTATCGCTGCTATTCTCTTCAGTCTCCATCCGCTGGAATACTTCGTTCTTATCCGTCTTAATGGAATTCCAGGCATCTTTGTTTATTGTAACTTTCTTTTTGTCCTTCCATTCATCCAGTTTGTCTTCATAAGCCTTATCTTTCCTGTCGCTGATGATATCGTCTTTTTTTGTCTCAGTGGCGGACTGGTCATTCACGCTCTGCATATAAAGAATGATAGTGTTGCCTTTTGCGTCTTTATAACTGTCACACTCTCCGTCTTTCATTTTTGACACTTTTTTCAGCATTTCTTTTCCATATTCATCATACTCCGGGTCTGCTGTCGTGAATGTAACGCTCTGTGCTGTAAACCCGGCATCGCTTGCTGCTGCACTGATGTCTGTACCTGCTTCAACTTTTTTGATAAGTGATTTGATTTTCTTTTCTTTCTTTTTTGCATCCTTCTTTTTGATTTCTACATAACTGAATGTTGACTGGCCGGCCTCGTCATCGCTGACTTTGGTATCCACGTCTGACTCAATCGCATTTTTTACTCTCGTTTCATAAGTCATCAGCTCAAGCACGTTCATCATTGTCTTTTTGCTTGCATGCATTGCTTTCAGGTCATCTTTTGACATCTTTTCGATAAACTCATCAGCAACAGATTCACACTCTTTCTTGTCATCGTCGGTGAAGGTGACTTCATATTCTTTGCTGCCGTAAAGTTTATCCAGAAGTAGGGATGCCAGCGCATCAAGAATATTTCCCTTAAACTGTTCTCCATATGTTTTGTACTTTTTGCTGTCTTCATCCGTGTCTTCCAGAGACTGTGACCACATATCCACATCTGCAGCAGATGAATTAAATCGCTGCAGCATGGACTGCATGTAACTATAAGTTTCTGCCTGCATCATACGTGTATATGTACAGGCTGTTGCGTAATCAATTTTATTATCCTTGTCAATAAACATGACCGTATCTGTGTCTTTATAGTCCTTGGTCTTGTCTGCTCCACATCCGATAAACGTTGAAGCGGCGATTGCTGTGGAGAGCAAGATAGCCATTACTTTCTTTTTCTGCATTTTTTAATTTCCTTTCTACTTTTTTTAGTTGACATTAACAAAATCTTTTGAAACATAGCCTTCAACTCCGTTTTTGCTTACCTTCAGCCAGCCGGCATGTGTAGAGTCGTCCTCTGTTATATTTAAAGTTTCTCCGGCCTGATAATTGGCAACGACCTGTGCTTTCTCGTCTGGTGTACGGCGGATGTTTAAAGCCTCTTTGGCAATGTAGGAAGTTGGTGCTGTAGTAGTTTCTGCTGGCGCTGCCGCGGTTGTGTCAGCAGCCTCTGCTGCCTGGCTTGGTGTGGCTGCAGTCTCTGCCTGGTTCTTCGCTGCTTCATCTGCTGCCTTCTGCATATCTGCAGCGGCTGTTGTTTCTGCCTTCTTCTTTTCTTTTTCGCTGTCAGTTTCATCGTCTTTTTCTTCTTTTTTATCCGAATCAGCATCTTTTATATCTGTATCGGAACTGTCTGTGTCAGTCGCGCTTGTGCTTTCCGCATCCGTGCTGTCTGAATCAGATGTAAGTCCGGCAATATAACTGGAAATACCATCTGTGTATACCTCACGGGATGGAATGACCGGGTCCGGGGTGAAGGAATCCACAATTGACCAGCTGGACCATCCAATCAATACCACTGCTGCAATCGTGATTCCTCCGATTTCAATCTTATCAATCAATGATAATTTTTCTTTTCTTCTTTTTCTCCTTGGTCTGTATAGTTTGTTGCTCATTTTTTTTACTCGTCCTTTCTATATATTTTTGTTATTGTGCGTGAGCCGTAGCACTACAGCCCGCTTTCTCCAGTCTCCAAATCTGGCCGGCCGATTATCCGCATCATGTCATCATGCATTGCCCTGACTATTGGCTCATTTAACGTCTGCCCTGCATTTTTAAACACCTCTTCCAGATTTCTGATGAATTCATCAGTTACAACCGATGGCATTTTTATATTTGCCATATTTACACTTCTGTTCTCACGGTAAATCTTCACGTGATATTTATGGGTATTGATTTCCTGCAGGATTTCTTTGTTGATTCGGCCTCTTTTCATATTATAAAACGCAAAACCGGTGTCTTCCGCATCATTCAGCGCTGAATGGGCCCTGCCGTTTGCTTCATGGTCTATGTAACATATCCTGCAGATATCTGATAGAGAGAAAGCGTAATGCAAAGACAGGGTCTTCGCAAACATTGGATATACATTGCTGATTCTTTTTATCGTGTCCAGGACATCCGCATCTGAACCGTTGAGTTTAGCCGTTGAGCGCATCTCAAACGCATCGGCCGGTCCAAATGTATAAACCTTTGATATCTCGTGTTTGTCAAGGAATTCTTTAAGATTTTTCATAGCCTGGTTGAATGGGATACCCTCTTTTGATAAAACATCCGGTTTTATTCCGGTTATCTTTTTGCATCTTTTCGTGAGCTTATGCCCTTTTTTTATCTTGCAATACTGTGTGAACCGGTCAACCGGCCTTCCGTTCTGAAAGATTACTGCGCCTATTTCTGTTATCTCCTGAAATCCATCATTCTGGTTGTTATAATCAGTAGCATTAAATTCTGTATCCAAAAAGCAGACCTTTAAGTCCGCTGGCTTATTTTTTGTATTTTTTAGCGGCATATTCCGCGTTATCTCCTTTCTGTTTTTTTTGTCATATGTAATATGCTGAATATTTTTCATACATGAACGGTTTTTGCGGATTTTTTTAAAAAAAAGAAGCAGCCTGTTTCTCAGGCTGCTCGTTCCTTCAGATGCTTCATCCTGCAAAGCAGGTTGATTCCGTTTTTGTTTGGCTTATATATATTATCTTCAACCCAGTCAAACTCCAGCATGGAATTTTCCCTTGCCCGGACGGTTGTACCGTCCTTTTCATAATTTATTGAAACCGGATAGATTCCAAGGCTCATAAAGACCTTGTCGTTTGCCATACCAACGCTCCGGATATCACCGCATTCGTTAAGCAGTTCGTCTTCCCAAATCTGCGAATCCATATCGCACAGATAGGAGACCTGCACAAGCTCATCATTCTCTGGCTCTATCATACATATATTCCTTAACTCTAAATATTTCGCCATCTCTCTACACCCCTTTCAATATGTTTTGTCAGGATGCAGGATTTCTTGTGGTGTTTGGACCAAGCGCCGCGTTTCGGTTTGCTCTTTCTGCATTTGTTGCGTCACGATATGCTTTCGGCGCATAGATGTTTTCAAAAGTCCTCATCTGCGCTTCAAGGATATGTTCCATCCAGAACCATTCATCCATTGTCAGTGAAAAGCTATTTTTAGTTTCATCTTCTCTTTCTCTGGCTTTTACGTTTAGAAGTCCTTTTTCATCCTGTACTACCGGTGCATAATAGTTTCTAATCTCTATCTCAACCGGTTTTGGCAGGTTCTCATGCCATATGATTTTTATCTCATAAACGAAACAGTTCCCGTTCCGATTCTTTCTTCTGACCAACGGCCTGAATCCCGTGTGATAAATCACATTTGGGTCAGTTTTGTTGTTTGTTGTGGCTGTAGCGGAAGAAACTGTTGCCGAAACGTTCTTATTCAGCAGTCCCTTTTCATAAAGGTCAAGGGCCTCTTTAATTGCCTTAATCTGGTCCTTGTTTCTTGGATATTTATTAACATTTGGCTCCAGCCATGCAATTTGATTAAGCAGAAGTTTTTTATTAACTTCTGCATTTTCAAGAAGTGCAGCAACAGGTGTTTTCCCTTTCAGTTGTCCTGCACTGATAGCAAGTGTAAATGCTGGTGAGCTCGTATCAACCTTTGTCGCAGCCGAAGATGCGCCAGAGGGCTGGCCTACAAGTTTATACACCAGTTTTTGGGTCATCTTTCCGATGGAGTTTATCATCCCAAATGTTTTATTTTCACTGCTGTTCATCTTTTTAAGGATGTTCTTATTCCTTACCTCTTCGAATATTCCAGGAAGTTCCGACACAGGGATATTTGCAGTGGTTGCTTTTTTGTTAGAATTGATGATTACGAACTTGAATCGGCTGAACGTCTCATGATGAAATGTCAGCGGCTCGCTTCCATCATCTCCGGTTGCCATTGTTAACTCATTTAATACAAAAAATGTCTGATTCTGTCGCAGGCAGAAGCATTCTTTTGGATTTTTCATGATTTTTAAAGTCTCCTTTCTTTGCTCTATTTATGGTTTACAAATTCAATATGCCTGTTTTTTTGCGAAACAAAAAAGCACCAAGACAAATCTTGGTGCTGCTTCTGACGAGTTGACTAGATGTGCGCTTTTTTCTTTTTGGTATAAGCATTGCAAAAAGAAACCTGTGCCTTATCCTCTCTATCCTGCTCTTCTTTTGTTTTTCCGCGTCCTGATGCAATTGCTATGCCTGCTGAAACTCCAATTAAGAAAGCAAATATTGCTACGCTAAGAATGATTACTGTTACTGTCATGATAAAATCTCCTCTCTTTGTAATATGATTCTTCAGTATTATGCTGAAAAAATGAATTACAAAAAATTATTCAGCATTTGTTTGTCTTATTGGCACTTTTGTATATGTGTCTGCCACATTCTCGGGAAATTTGTAAGTGTAATAAGGTAATTCCTCTCCTTTGCTATTTTTCCATGTGTATGCAACGTCAAGCAGCAGATAGCAATCACTATTCTGCTTAAATGTACTTCCAACTTTTAATTCGGCCAGGCTATCGCATGATTCAAACATATCACTATCATCAGTTACTTTCTGGAAATCTATATTTGATAAATCCAACTTTTTTAATTTTTCACATCCGGAGAACATACTGTACATATCCGCTACATTTTTTGTGTTAAATGAAGAGATATCTATAGTTTCAAGATTTTTGCATCCCTCAAACAGGCTTTCCATTGTTTCCACTTTTTCCGTGTTAAACCCAGAAAGGTTGATACTTTTTAATGCAGAACAGTAGCTGACTAATCCACTCATATCTGTTACATTTGAAGTATCAAATGATGATAGGTCTAATTCCGACAGTGATTTGCAAGATGAGAACATATATGTCATGTCTTCTACTTTGGATGTATCAAAACCTGAGACATCCAAATTCTTCAATCCTTCACATTCTGAAAACATCGTAAACATATTTGTTACTTTAGATGTATTCAGGTATGAAACATCTAACTCAGTTAGAGACTTACATTTTTCAAACATACCGCTCATATTTTCTACACTATCTGTATTTAGTGGTGACAGGTCTATGGTTTTTAGATTTTCACATCCTTCAAACATACCATCCATTTCCGTTGCATCTTTTGTGTCCAACATAGTCAAATCAATGCTTTCAAGGTTCTTCTTCCCTGAAAATAAATACATACAATTACTTATCTCTATTTTCTGTCCTTTCTTTTGCGTAGATACTTTCATTACTTTTCCGCTATCTTCTAGCCAGGCAACTACTCCGCCGTCTCCATTATCATCTACATCGATAACATCTTCGTTATTCGGTTTTGTTTCATCCGTAAATATAATAGATGTTGCGGTATCCGGGATTAAATCAGTGAAATCTTTGTCTCCTTGTCTGGCGTATGTTTTTAATTTATAAGTCGTATTTTTTTCTTTTATTTCCTGTGCTTTTCTTTTGATTTTTCTTTCCCGTTCTTGAAATTCCTTCGTGTATGCCGGATTCTTTATTACAATTTGGTCATCTTTTTTGTATGTTTTTGCATGAGCTGATATCGGAAAAATGAATCCGATGCTTAACGTCAGTATTATTGGTAGATATAATATTTTTTTATTTTTAACCATTTTTTTTACTCCTCCCATTCAGGAAATTCCCCTTCTTCTTTCTCAGCTTGACAAGTTGAATCTGTGACACCATTGCCTTCCGTATCTTCGCTTGGTGTAATCGTTTCAGGATTACCGTTATCCACCGTTAGTTCTATTTTTTTAGGTTCTTTTTCTTCTTTTTCTTTTAGCCCTGGTGTCTTCTCCTCCGCTGCAGGAATATCTTTCTTTTCTTTTTCTGCCTTCTTTTTCTTTTCTTTCGATTCCCCGCTATCAGCAATCATCCGACAAACTTTCCGGATGTCAGGCATCAGGTATTTCACTGCGGCAACCGCAATGATAATCATGCAGCCTGTCTGCACTATTACATAGAACATCTTTATCACCTCTTTTTTTATTTTCTTACAATATGCAAAATAGGCAAAAAAAAGAGAAAAGCCTTAACCGGCCTTTCTCTCTCAAGAATGGAAATTTGTGTCATACAGAAATAATGTTGTCAGCATGGTCGTATACATCATCTGAAAGTATCGCATCATTTCGCATTGCAACGTTGTAAAGACGTTCTGCAAATGTTTCTACACTTGTATTGTACTTATCCTGAAGTACTTCGTATTTCTTGCGAAGGGATGCATACTGCTCTGACATGGCTTCCAGCTGATTTCTGAGACTCTGAATTTCAGCCTCTGTGGATTCAGGCTCAAATGCTTTGAAAGGCTCCTTTTCGCCCGCTGCAATATCAGTGATATTTGCAGATGTATCTGCCTGTACCTTTCCGGTTTTCTGAGTTTCGGTTACCTTGTTTCCAAGAATAGCGCTGTATTTCAGACAAAACTTTTTGTATTTTGCCTTATTCAGAATCTTGCTTGGCCACACCGGATGCTCATTCATGGATTCGACAATCCGCTCGGCCATGAACTCATCAAAATACAGAGGCAGCTCATCTTTGAACCGGTAGACATGTTCCGGATATTCACTCCTCAGTTTGGTGAGTCTGTGTGAGATAGAGCCTACGGCAATGCCATTTACCTCAGCAAACCTTCTTGAAGTTACAACCTTCACGCCTTTCACCTGATGCTGTCCTTTTCCTGTTCTTCCGTTAACTTTTTTCATGATTTTTTACTTCCTTTCTTGTTTGGTGCTTATTTGAATGCATTTTTAATATGATTTTTTCATGGCAAAATAAAAAGCCTGGCTTAGCCAGGCTTTTAGAACGGATATCCTCTCCATGGTGCTGGAAATTCCAGTGTATCATGAATAATATTTTGTGCATGCATATGTAATAAAAAAAGAAGCCCGTTTTTTCGGGCTTCAATAACATTATTTTTTCAGCAACCTGATTCTCTCCTCAATAACTTCCTGCGCATATGTATCTGTCCTTGCTTTTTCGTCAAGATACTCAATTTCTCCTGACACAGAAATCTTTGCAATGACTGTGCTATATTCAGGATTATCATATCCTCTTTTCCATGCATTCACGCACCAGGCTTGCTCCTCCTGGTCGAAATGGTCGCACATGATTTCCACCCATTCGCTTGATTTTCCAGTCTTTGCGTTCAGAATAGTTCTGATATTTCCAACCATATTTTGAATCTCATACGCTTCACGATTTTTGTATTCCTCGTATTCGTCCTTATTGTCTTTCGGGTCGTTCATATTAGCGAAATTAATCCATTCAGAAGGATTTTTGTAATAGCAGTCCAGAACACTCTGGCAGAAATCAACAGGAGTAAATTCTTTGGTTGCCCGCAGCGGCATTTCAGAATTTTCGTCAATGATGTATACAGTATTACCACTGAGAACCACAGTGATATCGCCGTTGCCTTCCCGGTTGTAAATAACGGCGGATGCGCCTCTTGTTAAGTAATCAAAACATGCCAGCATTGTGTCATACATTACATCTGTCAGATAGCTTAAAGATGCCCAGTAACAAAAACTTCCTTTCTCTTGGATTCTGAATGTGCACCAGCCGTGCATTGGATTTGTTAAGATTAATTGTTTACTCATCATTTTCTGCGCAGGATACCCCATCTGACGTAGAAACAATATTCCTTGTTTCATAATCGGATGGGGAGGAATGCGCGGTTTTACATTTCTCTGCTTTTCTCCTTATGTTATTTTTGGTTAAATGCTGA
>ENA-OPCL01001970-OPCL01001970.1-human-gut-metagenome-genome-assembly--contig:-NODE-1970-length-14219-cov-4.722112_pt1 | contig 14219 bp, 14 predicted proteins | sample MGYA00241251_ERZ501482 | MGnify/ENA primary metagenome ERZ501482 (study PRJEB25962, sample SAMEA2042581) | human gut metagenome | biome: human gut; feature: human-associated habitat; material: faeces... | reverse complement strand
CAAATGAAAAGCGCCCATACAAATCATTTTATATGATTTGATGGGCTTTTTTTATGCCATAAAAACAGGACTATTTCATATTAAACTTTGAAACATAAAAGAAAATGAAATGGAGTAACCTAAAATGACAGAAAAAATGATTAATGATATAGGATATGAATATCAAGAAATATTCAGCAAGAACTATTTAGGTGTTGGGTATGAAGATATTGATGATTTTGCATTAAAAAACAATTTGGTGTTCACAGATGACCCTACAAGAGCTATCTATCTATTTCCAAATGGAGAAATGATTGATGGCTGGTCAAAAGAAGCTAGACTATATGGTGGACCACGTGACTCTGATCATGGAAACAGCATACAAGGCTTGATTCCAGATTTAAAACGATATGAAGATACTGATAAATTCGATAGTGATAAATTCTGGATAACGTGTTTTGAAAAGCTTAATTTTGTACTGTTCGTACCAGAAGAAGGTTTGGCTATATATGCATATAACCAAAATTTAACTGATGCACAGGAATGTGTGCTCGAAGAATTAAATTATCAAGTCGATTGTAGTGAGTGTCATGCTCATATGACTGTTGAAAATAAAATAAATGAAAAATATCATGTAGAGATATATGGAAATAAAGAAGATAGTCTAGCTATTAAAGAGGTACTAAAAAATGCATATGATGTGCATTCCTATGAAGCTATGTCTATAACACCTTATACGGATTTGCATATGGATACACTTTTCACAAATGTTATAGAAAAGCCATTGGATGATAAATCTAACATCTGTAAATATGAAGTTGATATTGACTGTGAAAGTCGACTTGATTTGGTTGATGCTATACGATATATTGGATTAAACTGTCCTGAATTAGAAAAAATAGTTGCATACGATACTAAAGGAAAAAAGGAAATTGATACAGATCAATTTAAAGGAGAAATCGTTGCAGATAAAAAGAAGAAAGAAAAAGCTCAAAGAGAACTTGAAAAAATCGCAAGGAAAAAAGCCACTAAAGAAAAAGAAAAAGCAGCACAACCAAAAGAACCAAATCTTTTTAATGTTCTTGATAACATACGAAAAATGCCTTTGTTGATTGAAAATGATGTCCTTAAAGACATTTCTGGCGTATATGGTGTGGTGGGTGATATGCCATTGTTTCCAATGGTAAAAAAGATAAGGAAAACAGGTCTTGCACCTATGATCCAAATTCTTAATGAAGAAGTCTCTCTTATAGTTTCAAAGTGTGACGATGAGAGTGTAAAACAAGAATTTAACTCTATCATGGATCAAATCAAAATAATAGAACCAAAATTTGAACCAAAAAAAGAAGAAGAGCAGAAAATCAATGAGAACATAGATTTTAAAACACTTAAGCAGGCAAAAAAAGCAATGAGTAAGTCTATTCAAAAAGAGAATCAAATAGAAAATAATGAAAGATGAGAAAAGTGAGAAGAACCTCACTTTTTTAATATAGGTGCTGACACTATGTACATAGTGCGGTATAATATGTATGTAGAAAAGAGGTAGCAAAGCTACCGTGGAGGAAATAAAATGAAACAAACAAACATACAGAAAATAAGAGAAATTGCCATTTCACTGTTATATATAGAAATGTGTGAAACAGAATTATCACCTCTAATTGTGAGTCATCCGTATTTTGATAGTGCTTATTTGCCACAGAAAAATGGAGCCCCCATTAATGTTTTGGAAAATCCAAGTGCTATCGAGTATATAAGAAATATCAGACGAAGACAAATAGAACAAGGTGATGTTAATCAAATCATCGGACTTATCAATAAACCTTATCGTTTGTTTTATGTAAAATGTTGCTGGGATTATATGAGTGATAAAGATCGAGCAGAGTCTTTAAAGTTTGCATGGATTACAAGTGAAAATACAAATCATGATGTGAATGTAAACCGTCATGATATTCAAAAAATGCTTAGTGAAGTAAAAAAAGAATATTTTATGAGTACATCTGATTTTGAAAAATATAAATCCTTGTCAGATGGGTTGATTGTATATCGTGGTATTCAACACAATGCTAAAGAAGATGGCTTTAGTTGGACACTTTCAAAAGAAAAAGCGAAATGGTTTGCTTCTCGATTTAATAATCATGGAAAGGTTGTTGAAAGAAAGGTGCAAAAAAAAGATATAGTTGCGTATATTAACGATTTGAACGAGCAAGAGATTATTTTAAATGTATAAAGGTGGTTTCTTAAGGGCAGTGAAATTTAGTATATTTAGAACATTGTTTTCAAGATTGGATTTGTGTTTGATGTTCTTAAGGGTAGAGAAAATTGGTAAACGAACGATGAAAGAGGTAGATGTGAAGCATCTGCTTTTTTTTATGTGGAGGTGTACTGCGAAGCAGCTTGGGGTTTGGATTTAAGGGGTTGCCTATAGGTGTTGATTGTGATGATGAGTTGATGATAGAGGTGGTAATGGTTTGTGCAGTGCTCGTATTGGAAGGTGGCAACGATGCCATCTTTTTTTGGTGTCAATGTCCATATTTTGTTATCAATGTCCACATTTGGACTTCCAATGTCCACTTTTTTACTATGAATGTCCACATTGAACAAACAACAATGAGTTTGCTTAAAAACAAATAGACACAAAAAGCGGACGTATAGTAGATACAATAGAAATAACAAAAAATAAATAACTAAATAGAAGATAGAAAATAAAAGAAAGGATGTATCTACGATGCATAGAGAGTCAATGGATGATGGTTTAAATTATAAAGATTTTGGCTGGACTGATGAAGAATATGAATATTATTTGCAAAACAAAAAGCCATATTTTAACACTAAAGAATACAATCAAGATACTTATGAAGACAGTAAAAAAGCTATAGGCAAAATCAAAGATGAAGATTTCAAAATCATGAAAAATAAGGTATATCTTGTACATGATATAATGGAAGATCGTGTTTTTGTAAAAATACCATTAAAAATCACAAATGTGGAAACATTCCAAACATTTACAAATGAAATTCGTCGTTGTGAAGAAGCTCTTAGAGATGATTATAACAACGACATGGAAATAAAGAACGATGGACATATTATTGCACAAGTGGAATTCAATGAAACTACAGGATGTGATTTGCGAGGCATCTATTACCAATATAGATTTACAGACACTATAGCTGGATATAGCCAATCCTTAGATTTCCCAAATTTCAACATTTCAAAAGAAAAAAAAGAAAAACTTATCACTTATGCACGCCGATGTATCAACAAATATATGGCAATTGAACTTGAAGAGATACTTCCAAATGCTGTGCAAGACAATAATTTAACTGTTCAAAAGATGTATAAACAGTTTGAAAAAGAAGATTATGATGCTCTGTTCAAAATTCTAAATAGTAAAACAATCCAAGAATTAAAAGAGAATGATTACGACACTTATTTGAAAGCAATCGAATTAGAATCAAAAGCTTTGGCTGTTGAGGGGCCAGAGACTTATCGCTATGTAGAATATAAACCTCTTTTTAAAGACTTGGATGATATGGATAAAAAAGAGATAAATGGAACAAAGTTAGAAAAAGCAGTAGAGAACACATTAGGTAATCAGGCAGTTGACTTGAAACAACTTGTAATATCAAAAAGGGAAAGTGCAGCTACAAGACAACAAGGACACAGAGATTCTAACTTAAATGTCGCAAGTAAAGGATAAAGATGAAAGGAGAAAAATCACTTATGAAAAATGATTTAACTGAAAAAGGAAATATTCAAGTTTCCGAAAGTAATAAACTTATAATTAAAAATCAAGGGACTGGAAAATGGTATACTTTACTAGCTTCTAACAGTATAAAGGATAGGTGTTTAATTGATACTTCTGTTGAAGGACATAAAGAATATGCTGTTGTAAAAGGACTTGATTTCCGAGATGGTACATGGTGTTTCCCAAACAAAAAGATATTAAGAAACAGCCCATGTTTACCTGCTTGCAAACAAAAGAATATTGCTACTAGACTAAGAGATACTACATAAGTGTGTTGGTATCTCTTTTTTGTTGCCGTGAAACAGCAGACTATTTCATTTCTGCTTGATTACCTTAAAACTTATTAGTCTATGGTTTGTCAAGGGCTTGTTGCGTGAGAAATGCTGAATATCACCCTTTACAAAACATAGGCTGATAAGTAACTTTTCAAAAGCAGAAAAGAAATGGCAATGCTTATAACAATATGATATAATGCAGATGAAGACAAAAAAGGAATTTGTCGAGCTGGTTAGTTCGAGATAATTTTGAGTTTGTTAAGATGTGGTGCACTTGATGGAATCACAGGTACGACATCATATTATGGAGGATGAAATAGATGATAGGTTTGATTGTTGCGAGGTCAAAGAATAATGTTATAGGCAAGAATGGTAATATACCATGGAAAATAAAGGGAGAACAAAAGCAATTTAGAGAGTTAACAACGGGTAATGTGGTTATTATGGGGCGAAAGTCTTATGAAGAAATCGGTCATCCGTTGCCTAATAGAATGAATATTGTTGTTTCCACCACAACAGAGTATCAAGGAGATAATTTAGTTTCAGTTAAATCATTAGAAGATGCATTATTATTGGCTAAAGGACGAGATGTATACATATCTGGTGGATATGGACTATTTAAGGAAGCTTTGCAAATAGTAGATAAAATGTATATCACAGAAGTAGATTTAAATATTGAAGATGGAGATACATTCTTTCCAGAATTTGATATCAATGATTTTGAAGTTTTGATAGGGGAAACACTTGGTGAGGAAGTGAAATATACGAGAACATTTTATGTAAGGAAAAATGAATTGAGTAGATTTTGGATTTAGGGTGTTTTCATAAATATATTGCTTTTTATGCATATATAAATTGTTGTAAGACAAATTCCAGTTTGTAGAACTAAGGAAATTGGAATTTAAGGAGGAATAAAGTATGGTTAGTGATTTTATAAGAGCAGCATTTCCATGGATTTTAATGGGTTTATTTGTAGCAATCAGTTGTTCCCTTATGAGTAAAAAAGAGAAATAAATTCCTGTTTGTATTTATAAAAGAGAAAAAATGAGAAAAGTAGTTTTATTTATTGCCATGAGCCTTGACGGATATATTGCGGACGGTAATGGTGGAGTAGCTTGGCTAAATGGTCATGGAAATGACAATGAAAACATCGACACTTATACAGAATTTACCAAAGATATAGATACTGTCTTAATGGGGTGGAATACTTCTCATCAGGTTGTTACTGAACTTTCTCCGCAAGAATGGGTATATAATAAATTTACAACTTATGTATTAACACATAAAGAGTGCAATTCTTCCCAACAAATTCATTTTACAAGTGAAAATCCTGTTTTATTATTGGAACGGCTAAAACAAGAAGCAGGAAAGGATATTTGGATTTGTGGCGGAGCAAATCTTGTTCAGCAGTTGGTAAGCAAAAATATGATTGATAAATATTACATTTCTGTTATTCCTACTCTGTTAGGAAATGGGGTTCGTCTTTTGGGCAACATAGACAGGGAAATAAAGTTAAGGCTTTGTAAAACACAGACTTATAACGGAATAACCGATTTGATTTATATGCGTAGATAACTAGAGAGAAACAGAAAAGCTGTTAAACCGACGGAGCGATCCGACCACGTTGGCGGGAAAATCCTTAAGATTTTTCCGCCATGCTTGCAAGGGGGCGGTTCGCTTCGGCGGTTCGGCGAGCTTGCGAGCCGTTCAAAGCCCCCGTTATCTAACAAGGGGGGCACAAAAAACAAGAAACACTATACACTAACAAGCGGAAAACGCTGTATTTATAAGGCAAAACCCCATTTTTACAGTAGTGATATAAATTGTACCTATATCACTATGAAAATTGAATAGTAAATATGAGAAAGACAGTTGATTTCAAAAAATAAGAAATTGATTGTCGTTTTCTTTTGCAGAAATTTAAGTGCAGGCAATTATGGTAGTTGTCGTAATTGCTGTCAGCTCAGTGTTTATCACTGATGGTGTGAAAGATTTACGGTTGGAGATGTTCAATAAGATTATTGGTGCTTAATTATTTTTATTGTAGTGCTGATATGAGAATGTTATAATTGGGGTATAAAACATACAAATAAATTTGCTGAAAAATGAGGTATCAAAATATGGAAAATGAATTACTGGAAAACTTAGGAAGACTTCACACAACTGAACTTGGCGTTATTAGAATTAAAAAGAACTTATCTTTGAATGTAGAAAATGTAATTGAATGGTGCAAAGAAAAAATTAGCCTTTCTAATGCGGAAATCACAAGAAAAGGAAAAAACTGGTATATAACGATTGATAATTGTATTATAACGGTAAATGCGTACAGTTATACCGTTATCACTTCTCACAAGGTAAAATGATAAATTTTTCTATAAAGGAATTAAACGCATTTGCAGTTATTGGGCAGGAAGTAGAACTGACTAATTATCAAAAAAAGAATATTCAGATTAGTACACAGTTTTGGAGAAAGTTTAACAGTAGTTTGAAAAAAGCGTATCTTTCACAATCAGGAAATTGGGTAAAATATGCTTTTATGGAAAGAAGAAATGGAAAACTTTATTATTTCTGTTCTATTCCCCAAAGAACCATTACCCCAGAGGGCTTTCTGTATAAAGAAATACCGTCTTATAAATATTTGGTTGTGGAGCATATTGGTGCTATGGATAAAATATATGAAACTTATGGCAAGATTTATGAAGAAATTATTCCTAGTACATCGTATATTCCTATAAAAGATATTATCCTACACTTTGAAAAATACGATTATCGTTTTCATTGGAATAGTGATAATTCAGTTATTGAAATTTGGATACCTATTCAAGATTAGAAGCAATTTTATATCCATACACACAAAGCAGTTAGTCTTAGGATTGACTGCTTTTTCTATACAGATTTTTAATGACAGGCAATTATCAATTATGGTAGTTGCCTTTTTTGATTGGAGGAATTGAAGAATGAATGATAAAAACTTTATTGAAGAACTAAGACAAAAGCGTGAGGAATACGGAGTAACACAAACAAGGCTTGCTGTTGCCTGTGGTATCAGCCGTGAATATTACAACCGCATTGAAAAAGGAAAACAGCCATTGAATGACGAATTAAGAGAAATCATAGAAAAACAGATTGAGCGTTTCAATCCGCAAGAACCACTATTCTTATTGATTGATTACTTTCGTGTCCGCTTTCCTACTACGGACGCATTGGCGATTATCCGTGATGTATTACAACTGAAATCTAATTACATGCTTTATGAAGATTATGGAAAATACGGATATGAAAGCAAATATGTACTTGGCGACATCAATATCATGTGTTCCATGCAGGAGCATTTAGGTGTTTTATTGGAACTGAAAGGCAAAGGCTGTCGGCAAATGGAATGTTATCTACTGGCACAGGAACGCTCATGGTATGACTTCATGCTGGATTGTATGACGGCTGGTGGTGTGATGAAACGGCTTGATTTGGCTATCAATGATAAAGCAGGAATATTGGATATTCCAAAGTTAAAGGAAAAATACAAGGCTGGCGAATGTATCTCCTACTTCCGTATGCAGAAAGATTACAGCGGTACAGAAAAATGCGGTAGCGATTTACCAAAGAATACAGGAGAAACCTTATATCTCGGTTCAACAAGTAGCGAATTATATATGTGTGCTTATCAGAAAAATTATGAGCAGTATGTCAAGAATGGCACAGAAATTGAAGATACGGAGATTAAGAACCGTTTTGAAATACGCATGAAGAACGAACGAGCCTATTATGCGGTTGTAGATTTACTGACCTATCGGGACGCTGAACGCACCGCTTTTTCTATCATCAATCATTATGTCCGCTTTGTTGACAGAGAGGACGACAAGCCAAAAAGTCAATGGATAACAAATGATGATTGGGCATGGTTTGTAGGGGAAAACAGAGAGCCGATACGCTTAACCACAAAGCCAGAGCCTTACACTTTACAAAAAGCGTTGCATTGGCTACAAAGACAAGTCGCACCAACCATAAAAATGGTACAGGCATTAGACAGAGAAAATCGTACAACGATACTGAAAGATATGATTGAGCAGGCAGAACTAAAAGACAAGCATAAACATTTATTACAATTAGAGAAATCAACCATAGAAGAACGTATAGATACCGCTGTTCCACAAGAGAATGACGGTATTTTTTAATGTAATTGAAAAATTTCAGATTTAGTCAGCAAAGAGCTGTTTTCATTCCCTATGTGAAGTGAAAGAAGAAAAATAAATTTTTTATTAAATCTGCAACAAAATGGCTACTTGCGTACAGATATGGTGCGAGAAAAGGAAATCTAAACTTTTTTTGAAAATAGGTCATTAAATCGGGGCTTGCTGTCCCTATATGAAGTGAAAGAAGAAAAAAGTTTTGAAAAAATGACGGAAATTCGTGATTAGTGGACAGTCTTCTGTGAAAAGAGGAAAAACATCATCATTTTGTATTCAAACAGGCATTAGCAGTTGAGTGTTGATGTGAAAAGATGAAAATACTTTGTTCTCAACTTAACAATTTAAGGTTTCCGTTCCCTATATGGTGCAAAGAAAATATTTCATTCTATTGTTGGCAGTAACGGTATGGTTTGGGTAGTTAGGGTGTGAAAAGGAAAATATTCTTTTTTCATCATCAACTTAGCAAAATGACATTTTCTATCCCTATATGGTGCATGAAAAGAAGTTAAAATTTTTCCATTTAAACTTAGCAAATGGACGTTTGCTGTACAGATAGTAGTGAAAAAGGAGAAAATCAACCGTTGATTGCCAAAATGAACCGTTCCATTTGTACTAATAATGGAAAAAGTTTTGGATTTTGGTTACGTTTCTCCTCTTTTCCAACGCGATATATAGGAAAGACGATTTTTTTCTTTCAATCGTTCTTTGACAACTGAATAAAGTAATTCAATACGTTTGACAGACAGCTAGCCGTTGAAACAAATACGCCACGACCTTTCCCCTGCAAGAGCGAGCGAAAACCTATTTGTGTTCTTGTAAAAGATTTGTCCTCTTTTATCGCCATGACCTGTACTGTCAGATAATGATACTCCCGTACAGCCACAGCTTGAGCATTAAGAGCGTCGCACGCAATGGGTACGGCTACATAAGAACTATGCAGAGGTGGAACTCCTGTGGGCTATGACAAAAGCCGTTGAATTGCTTAGAAAGATTTTACAGAAAGGGGGTATGTGTTATTGATAATGCTGTAAAAACAATTCAAAAGAAAAATGGCAAGTGTGGCATTGGCAACAGAGGAAAGACAAAGATTGTAGTAAAAGAGCATTTTTCCGAAAAGGGCAAAACAATGGAAGAACTTCTAACTGATGTCATGCTGGAAAAAGCAAAGCAGACAATCGCATAAAATCGGTGCAGTTGTAAGAAATAGATTGAATGACAAAAAGTACCCGTGTTATACTTTACTTGCAAGCAGGTATTGTAAACACGGGTTAGTTATAAAGGAGGATAACTGACAATGAAACAACAGATTTACAATACTGCACTTTATCTTAGGTTAAGCCGAGATGATGAATTACAGGGCGAAAGTTCCAGCATTACCACACAAAGAAGTATGTTGCGTCTATATGCAAAAGAACATCATTTGAATGTGATTGATGAGTATATTGATGACGGCTGGTCGGGAACAAATTTTGAAAGACCGAGTTTTCAAAGAATGATTGAAGATATAGAGGCAGGAAAAATCAACTGTGTTGTAACGAAAGACCTTTCCCGTCTTGGCAGAAATTATATTATGACAGGACAATATACAGAATTGTATTTCCCTAGTCATAATGTCCGCTACATAGCGATTGATGACGGTGTAGACAGCGAAAAAGGCGAAAGTGAGATTGCACCATTTAAAAATATCATCAATGAATGGGTGGCAAGAGATACAAGCCGTAAAGTGAAATCGGCATTTAAGACAAAATTTGCAGAGGGTGCGTATTATGGGGCTTATGCTCCGTTAGGATATAAGAAACACCCTGACATCAAAGGAAAACTGTTGGTTGATGATGAAACAAAATGGATTATTGAAAAAATCTTTTCCCTAGCCTATCAAGGTTACGGAAGTGCAAAAATCACAAAGCAGTTAAGAGCAGAAAAAGTTCCGACAGCGTCATGGCTAAATTTTACAAGATACGGTACTTTTGCACATATCTTTGAGGGAAAACCCGAAAGTAAGCGTTATGAGTGGACGATTGCTCATGTCAAGGCGATATTGAAAAGTGAGGTTTATATCGGAAACAGTGTTCACAATATGCAGTCTACGGTATCGTTCAAGAGCAAAAAGAAAGTGCGTAAGCCCGAAAGTGAATGGTTTCGAGTAGAAAACACTCACGAGCCGATTATTGACAAGGAAGTGTTCTATCGTGTGCAGGAGCAGATAAAATCAAGACGCAGACAGACAAAGGAAAAGGCAACGCCGATTTTTGCAGGGCTTGTCAAGTGTGCGGATTGTGGTTGGTCTATGAGATTTGGAACGAATAAGACAAATAAAACGCCTTACAGTTATTATGCTTGCAGTTACTACGGGCAGTTTGGCAAAGGTAATTGTTCTATGCACTACATTCGTTATGATGTGCTGTATCAAGCCGTATTGGAACGCTTGCAGTATTGGGCTAAGGCAGTACAGCAGGACGAAGAAAAGGTATTGAACAAGATACAGAAAGCTGGCAATGCAGAGAGAATACGGGAAAAGAAGAAAAAGGCAAGTACATTGAAGAAAGCCGAGAACAGACAAAATGAGATTGACCGTTTATTTGCGAAAATGTATGAAGATAGAGCCTGTGAGAAGATAACAGAGCGAAATTTTGTGATGTTGTCCAGCAAGTACCAAAAAGAACAGATAGAACTGGAACAGCAGATAACAAGCCTAAGAGAAGAACTAAGTAAAATGGAACAGGATATGATAGGTGCTGAAAAGTGGATTGAGTTAATCAAGGAATATTCCGTACCAAAGGAACTGACAGCACCATTATTAAATGCCATGATAGAAAAAATCCTCATACATGAAGCAACAACGAATGAGGATAACGAAAGAATACAGGAAATTGAGATATATTACCGATTTATTGGAAAAGTTGAGTAATCAACAAGAGTAATATTTTTAACTAAGGGAAACCGGAGTAGTTCATTAGGATACTTCAATTCGCTAAAGAATGCACTTGTAAAGTATGATTGTGAAACAGTAGATTTCGAAAAAATTCCAGCATCGCAGTTTGCAGATTTAATGGAAAACCAAAAAATCCTTGAAAATGTAGAAAAAGGCATGTTTGCTCAATATGTAAAAGAACATTTATGTGTAAATCCAGATGATGAATTTATCGAAAAGAACTATACAAAATACAAAGTTGATAAGGATAGATTGTTTGAAACTGTAGAAATGAAAGATGACGAAGGAAAAACTATAGGTACACTATTGGAACGTATAGATGAAGAATATAGGCATTGGAAAATAGAGCACGATAACCATGCTTATGCCGAAGAGCTTGCAAACGATTTATGTGAAGTGAGCACGGAAAATGAAGAAAAGTTTAATGCTTATTTGTCAGATAAAGGATTAAAAGATAAAGATGTATATAATCTATCAATGGTGCTTTGTGAAGATTTGAACAGCAAAAAAGTAGATTCTATTTTGGATGTACTGAATGAAAAAATGAAAGAGCAAAGAAATACATTATCTAAATTGGATGAGATTAAAGATCTGTCACTCTTAGAAAGGATAAAAGAAAGTCTACAAAAGATAGAGCAACATATTTCCACGATAAAAGAGCAATATTTGGAACAAAATCTTGATATGTTTGAAGAAATAGATGAAAACTTAATTAAAGATATTTTAGATGATGATGAAAAGAATATAGCCTATGAAAATATCGATTTGAAAAATTTAAAGACAAGCAAAGAGAAAAAGCTGCAAAAAGAAAAAGGCATTGATAAGGATTGATAAAAGGGTGGATGCGAGGCATCTGCCTTTTTTTATGTGGTGAGTGGACTGCGGAGTAGGCTTGACTCTAATGAAAAGTTGTTTTTTTATGGGGTGAAGGACACAAAGAGCGGACAAGGACATTTTACAATTATTTAAGAATAGAAAAAGAGAGGAAAGACAATGAAATATCAATTAATAAAAGGGAAAGAATTTAGCCATAATGTGTGTCGAAAAGGAGTCGAACATATCATCTTCACGGATGAGATAGCACCAAAAGGTGTAGAACTAACAGATCTATCAAACGATAGGGATGGAAGTGTTGTAGGATGGATGGAAGGCAATGGTGTATATAAAGTAAGTACACAGACTAAAGGACAAAAAGTGATTTTTAACAAAGATTGTAGCAAAATGTTTTATGGAGGTCGTTTTTGGTGTGACAACATTGAATTATCTAAAAGAAGTGAATCGGAGATGAAAGAAGTCTACTTTAATAATGTTGATACATCTCATGTTGCGAATATGAGATTCATGTTTACGGATTGTAAGCAATTGTTAAAATTAGATTTATCTAACTTTGACACAACTCAAGTAACGGATATGTGGGATATGTTTAGTGGATGCGAAAATTTAAAAGAATTGAATTTGAGTAATTTTGACACATCAAAGGTGACTGATATGGTTGGGATGTTTGCAGGATGTAAAAATCTAAAAGAATTGGATTTAAGTAACTTTGACACATCGAAAGTTGAAGATATGTCAAGTATGTTTGCATATAGTGAAAATTTAGAATCATTAGATTTAAGAAGTTTTGACACATCGAATGTGGGAATGATGTTATGGATGTTTGAAAGATGCGAAAATTTAAAAGAATTGGATTTAAGCCATTTTAACACATCCAATGTGATAAGTATGAAACTCATGTTTGCAGATTGCAAAAATTTAAAGGAATTGGACTTAAGCAACTTTGATACATCACAAGTTGAAAATATGGAAGGAATGTTCTCACTTTGCATGAATCTTGAAAACTTAAAACTTAACAATTCGAAATTGGATGATATAGCATATCTAGATGGTATATTTGCAAGGTGCGATAAACTTACCTCTTTAGAAACAACTGATATTCAACTAAAAAATGAGTATCAAAAAACAGTAGTACAACAACAAAATAAAATGTATTCTAATATTGATTTGAATAATCTAAAAATCAACGAGGGAAAAGAGATGCAGAAAGATAAAGATATCGATAAAGAGAAATAAAGAAAGAAGGTGGCAACGATGCCATCTTTTTTTGTGAAAAATGGGCATAAGGGTATAAGCTTAAAATGATTTTAAAAAGCTGACTTTGTGTATATAGTGCGGTATAATGATTATAGAAAGAATATAATCTTGAAAAATATTCTTTCCGATTGTTTTTTATTACTATGGAAGAGGTTTGTAAAATGAATATTAAAATGAATTTAAACAATGAAGATAAAAAAATATTGATACAAGCAGGATGCAAAATGTGGAAGGAGTATATAAAACCTTTGATGATTCTTGTGCCTATCTGCTTTTGTTTTATTTATGGGTTTATCATGCTTATTTTATTTTCAAGTGGTATTCTATCTTAGTATTTAGGCAAAATTTAAGGAAAAGCAAGAAAGGAGGAAAAAATATGATATTACCACAATACGACGACGATGATCAATCAAAAAATCGTATTTTAAAAAAATACTCATTACAAATACGTAGGTGGGATAAATATATAAAAAAGGCATTGGAAGCTGCCTCAAATTATCCGAATGCAGAATCCATCCCTTACTTACCAGAAGAATTTTGGAAAGAAGAGTATGGTGACATCAATGTAATTACACGCTTGATGTGTGTAGAAAGAGCACTAGCAGAACAACAAAAATTTCACATTGTATACAAACAATACAAGCAGTTTATTAAAAATATTGAAAATGATATTGAACTAGAAAAAAGGAAAGCACATGGGGATGAATATAAGAATAATAAAAGTAAAAAGAAGAAAAAACAGAAACAACATTCAAATTCAAAAATGCACTTGAATGATATAACTAAATCTGAAGAAAAGGATCTTAAAAAACATAAGAAAATAAGTGATAGGCAAAACACCATTCAACATAACTTTGTTCATCCTAAAAATGTCTATGTAGATCAACACTTAATCAATGCTGGACAGAGATGTTTAAAACATATCATGGCTTTTTCATGGGTGTATTTTTATTCTTTGGTACTACGTCAAGAAAAAGGACTCATAAAATAGATAAATTTTAAATTCTAAT
>ENA-OPCL01001966-OPCL01001966.1-human-gut-metagenome-genome-assembly--contig:-NODE-1966-length-14230-cov-2.572840_pt1 | contig 14230 bp, 9 predicted proteins | sample MGYA00241251_ERZ501482 | MGnify/ENA primary metagenome ERZ501482 (study PRJEB25962, sample SAMEA2042581) | human gut metagenome | biome: human gut; feature: human-associated habitat; material: faeces... | reverse complement strand
CACGCGCTGGGTCGACGCCACCACGAATCTGGCGAAGTCGGTCGAGATGACCGCGCGATTCGTGGGCAACGCGGCGGACCGGGACGGCGAGGGCTTCGACTATCTCAAGGAGCTCATCCAGAACGTGCGCGTGTACATGGATTCCGTGGCGCGCAACGCCGACCCGCAGGACGGGGAGAAGGCGCTGCGACTGATCACGCGGGTGGCCTGCAACGAGGATTTCCAGCTGAACGCGACGCAGATGGTGGAGCTGCTGTCGTGCGGCCTGTCGTTCGCGCAATGGGACGATACGCGCATGTTCGCCTATGATGCGCTGAACAGCGCCCTTGACACGATGGATCGTTTCGCCAAGGAGGCGAAAATCGACGAGGACGGGCGATGCGACGGCGAAACGGCACACGACGATGGCGTCATCGCCGCCGAGGCCGCGACCGGCTCGACGGCCGACGCTTCGGAACTCATCAAGCGTACGGTGGCGCTGTCGGCGCACCAGCAGTTCGAGGAATCGATCATGTTCCTGCGCCATGATCTGATGCGCGTGAGCGGTGATGCGGCCGACGCCGACCGCTTCTTGGTGAGCCACCACGAATCGGAAGCCATGGCGGATGCCTACGCGGCGCGCCTTATCGCGGCGGAGCGCTGGGATGAGCTCATCGGCTTCATCGACATGGTGGAGCGCGACCGGCCGAACCAGTACACGGTGATGTTCCCGGAGGATCTGGTTGCGTATGAGTGGGAATCCCTGCGCGAGGCCGCATTCGAGGCGCTGGGACGTTGGGACGAGCTCAGGGCGATGTACCGCGAGCGCATCGTCGAGGCGTACGACCCCTCCGACCTGCACACCATCGCACAGCTGCGCGCGATCAGCGGCCGGGATTGGGCCGGGCAGGTGCGGAGCATCGTCACGGCGTACGATGACGGATCCGGACGCTACGCCCGCAATCCGATTTACGAGCGGCTGCTCGTCAACGAGCGGCTGAGTGCCGAGGCAGAACGCTACTGCCGTACGTTCCCCGACGCCCGCGCCGATCTCGCGGCGGTATTGTGACGCGCTCGTCCGCCGCGATGGATCGCCGAGCCTAAAGCACGTATACGGTTCGTGTGCAATCGGCTCGTGAGGGGTCTTCGCGTTCGCCGGCTGGACAACTCCCGCATTATCGACTTTTGCGGCAGTTGTCCAGCCGGCAGCGATGACCCACATCGGCACGATTTAGCAAAAACGGCTTAACTGCAACGTTTTTCCGCGATTATTCTGCGAAATAATAGCGTTTTGCGCGTGTGGCGTCCTGATTTCGCGGGACAACACGCGCAAATATCGATAATGCGGAAGTTGTACAGCAGTTAGCCGTAACCAGCCGCGACCAGAGTCGGCCCAGCCCCGGCTTACAGCTCGAAGCCGAGTTCCTCGGCGGCATCGGTCGGCACGGGGTCGTCGCACCAGAAATCCTCAAGGTTCTCGTAGGTGGTCAGACTGCGAATCTCGGCCTTGTCGATGTACAGTTCGCCGCTCAGATGGTCGGTCTCATGCTGGAAAATGCGCGCCGGCCAACCGTGCAGACGCTCCTCATGCTGCTTGCCGTTCTCGTCGGTCCAGCGTGCGGTGATGTCGAGCCAGCGCCTACGCACGGCCTGATATCCGTCGAAGCTCAGGCAGCCTTCGTAGAAGCTGCGGGTTTCGGTGCCGATCGGCTCATAGCTGGGGTTGATGATGACGTGGAATGGGAATTCGGCCGCTTCGCGCGGGTCATCGTCATCGTCGTCGCGCACATGGTCTTCCACCACGGCAAGCGCCAGTCCGAGGCCGATCTGGGTTGCGGCGAGACCTACGCCCGGCGCTTCGATCATGGTGACGCGCATGGTTTCGATGAGCTTGTCAAGTGTCTTGCGGCTCAGTTGGCCTTCGTAGGCTGCGGTCTGCTGGCGCAGTACCGGTTCACCTGCCTGCACGATGGGAAGCAGCTGTTCCTTGCCGCCGGTTTTGATGAGTTTTTCGACCTCGCGGTTGAGCTCGAGGTTGACTTTCGAGTTACGTCCAAACATGGGGTTCCTTCGCGGATTGGTTCGGGATTTTGGATTGCCAAATACTGTGTATCGGCGGTGTGATTACAAGGCGAGTTCTTCGGCCACGACTTTGGCGAGACGGTCGCAGACCTCGTCGGCCTGCTGCTGGGTTTCCGCTTCAGCCATGACGCGCACGAGCGGTTCGGTGCCGGAGGGACGCAGGAGCACGCGGCCGGTGTCGCCGAGCATTTTCTCTTCGCGTTCGACGGCCGCCTGCACTTTGGCGTTGGTTTTGGCTGCGAGCTTGTCGACGTTTGGCACGTTGATGAGGGTTTGCGGCAGTTGCGGGAAGTCGGATGCGAGTTCTTTGAGACTCTTGCCGGAGTTGACCACTTCGTTGCACAAGGTCAGTGCGGTGAGTGTACCGTCGCCGGTGGTGGCGAATTCGCGGTTGATCACGTGGCCGGACTGTTCGCCGCCGAGCGAATAGTCGCCGCGCAGCATTTCCTCAAGCACGTAACGGTCGCCCACGCCGGTTTGCACGGTTTTGATGCCCATGGAACGCAGGGCGAGCTTCAGGCCGAGGTTGCTCATCACGGTTACCACGAGGGTGTCGTGGTTGAGTTTGCCCGCGTTTTTCTTGGCACGTGCAAGAATGCCCATGATCTGATCGCCGTTGACCATATTGCCTTCGCCGTCTACGGCAAGGCAACGGTCGGCGTCACCGTCGAATGCCACGCCCAAGTCGGCTCCGGAGGCTTTGACCATGGCCTGCAGCTGTTCGGGGTGTGTGGATCCGGCGTTCTTGTTGATGTTGTAGCCGTCTGGCGAAGCGTTGATCACGATCACGTCGGCTCCTGCGCGGCGCAACGCTTCCGGCGCGACCACGGAGGTGGCGCCGTTGGCGCAGTCAGCCACGACTTTCAAGCCTTTCAACGGTGTCGGCTGGGACTTGTCAGGCCCGATGGGGGCGATTGTGGATACCAGATGGTCGATATACAGGTTGGTTGCGGTTGCCGTGTCGTGGCTGATACGTCCCACGCCTGCACCGGTCGGGCGTTCCCAATCCTGGCCGAGCACGTTTTCGATTTCGTCTTCTTTGGTGTCAGGCAGTTTGAATCCGCCGCGTGCGAAGAATTTGATGCCGTTGTCGGGCATGGGGTTATGGGATGCGGAAATCACGGCACCCATTTCCACGTTCAGCACGGAAGTCAGGTATGCGACACCCGGAGTTGGAATAATGCCCGCGTCGATCACGTCGAATCCACCTGCGGACATGCCTGCGGACAGTGCCGCTGCAAGAAAATCGCCGGAAACGCGAGTATCGCGGCCGACCAGTGCACGGCGACGACCGTCGAATTCGCTTTTGTCTCCATCATCGCCAAGCACGCGCACCGCAGCATCGCCCAAATCCAACGCAAGCTGTGCGGTCAAAGCCCTATTCGCCAATCCTCGAACACCGTCTGTTCCGAACATACGTGGCATGAGTCTCAAGTCCTCGCTATCTCAAGTTATATTGCCGTGCACCATCGTACTCAACGGGTTCACCATTCAACGAAACAGTCGAGAGCATGTTGCGATACCTGCATACTGCGGTACGTAATGTTGCGCAAACCGCAGTATGCAACGGCGCGGGCTTTTCCGCAATCTCACGTTTTCGCAATATCGCGTTATTCGCGCAATACCGCATTCGACAGTTGCGCCACGAACAGGCCTTGGTCTCGAGTGACGATTTGGGCGCGACCGGGCGCCGCCTTCTTCGGTTTGACTTTGCCGATCAGCTGGCCTTCGTTCGAATCTCCGGACAGCAGAATGCCGGTCATGCCGAGATCATGGAACGTCTGCAATACCGGATCGTACATGGCTCGCACCGCCGATTCTGCGGGCCACCACCACATGCAATCCCAGATCGGAGGCCTGCGCCAAATATGGCACCAACGCACGCAGCGGGTTGCCTCGGCTGGTGGAGACCAAATCGTAATCGTCGACCAGCACGTAAACTTCCGAACCCGTCCACCAGGAACGGTCGCGCAACTGTTCGGCAGTCACGTCCTGGCCCGGAATGCGGGTTTTCAGGAATTCCGCAAGCGCGTCGAGACTTTCCGTAGCCTGTTCGTCATTGGTCAGGTACGCTCCAAAATGCGACTGCGGAATCTGCGCAAGATTCGCACGACGATAATCCAACATGAAAATTTTTGCTTTTCCATCCGGATAGCTTCGTACGATTTCGTTGATTATCACGCGAAGGAATGTAGATTTCCCCGAACCGGCGTCACCGAATAGGTAACAGTGCGGTTCGGTGTTGAAGTCGAACACCACTGGAGACAGTGCGTTCTCGTCGATACCGACCACCATGTTGCCTTTGGCGAGCTGGTTGGATGCCTTTTGACGCATGACGGAAGCCATCATCGCCTCGTACGGCAGGTTTTCGGGCAGCAACCGCAGCTTCGGACCATGCGGATGGCCTTGCCATGCGGAACGTACTTTGGCGATGAGATCGTTGATGCCGTCGGACACCGTCGCCGCATCATGCCCGCCATCGATGCGGGGCAGCGCTGCGAGCGTATGCAGTTTGTTGGCGCTCAGGCCACGGCCAGGCGCGCCCTTGGGCACGGTGTCGGCAACGTGGCGGTCGATTTGCGAATCGCTCGGATCGCCCAAACGCAGTTCGAGCTTGGTGCCGATAAGGTCGCTGATATTGGCACGGATTTCCATCCAACGGTTCGCGCTGAACAACACGTGCACGCCGAAGGTGAGACCACGGGCAACGATCTGCTGGACTTTGGTTTCCAATTCGTCATAGTCGCCGCGGAATACGCCCCAACCGTCGATGACGAGGAACACGTCGCCATATCCGTCGTCGACCTTGCCTTCGGCGCGACGGCGACGATACGCGTCCATGCCGTCGATGCGCTGTTCTTTGAAGAATCGTTCGCGCGCGTCGATGATGCCGCTGACTTCGGCAAGCGTACGACGGACTTTTTCATCCTCATTGCCTGCCGCGATGCCGCTGACATGTTCCAATCCATCCATGGAGGAGAACGCGCCGCCACCGCAGTCGATCACATAGAACTGCACTTCGAGCGGCGAATGCGTGAGCGCCAACGATGCGACGATGGAACGCAACATCATGCTTTTACCGCTCAACGGGCCGCCCACCACTGCCACATGGCCTCCCGCACCGGCAAGATTGAGGGCCATGACGTCTCGCCTCTGCTCGCGTGGCTTGTCTTCCAACGCGCATGGTACGACAAGCGCTCCGGCATTGCGCCACCTTGGCGAAATCAAGCCATACTCCTTGGTGACGGTCAGGTCCGGCATGAAATCGTCGAGCGAATTCGGCGTGACCAGCGGAGGCAGCCACACCACGTGCGCGGGATTGCCTTTGCCTCGCATCTGTTCCACCGCATACTGGAAGGTGGTGGTTTCGCCGTCCAACCCCTTCGGCACGCCCGACACGTAAGACGCGCGGAAGCGGGTGATGGTGCCGTCAGGCGATTTCAGATAGCCGATGCCAGGCAGGCTTGGCAGATCGTACGCGTCCGTAATGCCCAGCACGGCACGGGATTCGGTTGCGGAGAACGTTTTCAGACCGATACGGTATGACAGGTGCTCGTCAAGACCACGCAGCTTGCCTTGTTCCAAACGCTGCGATGCGATGAGCAGATGTATGCCCAGCGAACGGCCGACCGCGCCAATGCGAACGAACGATTGCACGATCTCGGGTTTCGCCTTCAACAGTTCGGAGAATTCGTCGACCACGACCAATAGTGACGGCAACGGTTTAAGATCGCTACGCCCGCCGTTGACACGCATCTCCTCATATTCGGTGATGTTGGCAAGGTTGCCCGCATCTCGCAGCAGCTCCTGACGTCGGTTGACTTCGCCATCCAGCGCGTCTTCCATACGGTCGACGAGCGACGCTTCCTTGCCGAGATTCGTAATGATGGATGAAATGTGAGGCATGCCGTCCATACCTGCGAAAGTGGCACCGCCTTTGAAGTCGATGAGTACGAAATTCAACTGGTCCGGGGAATGGCTCAACGCCAACGACAGTACCAGGGTTCGCAGCACTTCGGATTTACCCGAACCGGTGGCGCCGACGAGCACGCCATGCGGGCCCATGCCATGCTGGCCCATCTCTTTGATGTCAAGGAACGCGGTACTGGTGTCGTCGAATAGGCCGATCGGCACGCGCAAACGCTCCTTGCCCACACGATATGCCCACAGTTTCGCCAGATCGATATGACGAATATCGCTGATGCCAAGCAGATCAGGCAATTCGGGGGATTTCTTGCGATTGACGGATTGTGAGGAATCGTCTCCGGTTTCGTTAACATGCACGCTCTTCAAGCATTTCGCTATGCAGAGCGCCTCTTCCACAGTCAATTCGTCCGGTTGGATTTCCACAGGCTTGAGTGCCGTGGAAAACACTTCAACCATATTGATGTCGCGCTTTTCGAGAACGTTCAGTCCTTCCTCAACCACGGTCTGCGAATACAGCACACGAAGCACGTCATCTTCCTCGAGCTCCCCCCAATCATTCGGCATGTCGAACACGGTCACTCCACCGAGGCCGTCTTCAGCGAACAATCGGGACTCTCGAGACAATACAGTCCGGTCGAATCCATCATTGATCACCAAAACATGAGGAGCAATCTCATTATCTCCGGTACGCCTGTTGCGGTTCAGCACTTCCTCGCCTATCAGCGCATCAACTTCGCGCACGTTGCTCGTCAGCATAAATCCATGACCGTTATACGTGCCTTCCAAGTATTTCTCGTTCAGCACACGGTTATGAGGCAGCAACCGTACCCATTCCCACTGCCCCATGCGATCAGCGGATGCCAGTACGAGCACTCTGCAGCATTCAGCCGGATGCCAAACCGCCGCTTGACAGATCATGGCTCTTGCGAGCGCCTGCGTCTGGCTTTCGTTTCCAAGCAATTCCACACGCTTGTATTTCCTCAGGTCAATGCCGTAAGGCATATTGTGCAACGTTTTATGTGCAAGCATGAAACGATGCGCCGCCGATGCCGAAACCGGGTCGAGCTGCGCGAGTGGAGGCAATTCAGGTGATTCAAGCTGCAGGCACAATGGCACACTATGCGTGCCGCAACGTAATATCATGAAATCGTCGTCTGCGGGAACACGTTCCCAGCAACGTTCCGGTTCCTGGGCGATCGCCGTCAACGAGGATGGGGATGGAGCGTTCCACAATGCGGCATTGCGTTGTTTCCTTCCCGCGGTGCGCACGGTTTTGCGTATGCCAGCCAAATAAGTGAGATATTCACGTCTTGCCGCCGCGAGGTTCGCCATGCGTTGCGAACGTTGGCGGAAGCCGTTGACCGCCACGAATCCCAATGACGACACCATGAACATGCCGCCGGTAAGCATGCCGGTGAGTCCCGAATTGGTCATCAGCATCATGACCATGGCGCTGGCGGTGCCCAACAATGGCACCAACGATGTGAGCAGCGTGTTGACACCGTCGCTGGGTTCAAGCTCGGGTGGTGCCTGCAATACGATTTTTCCTTTTGGAGGTTTGGGACCTTCGAGCCTGCTGTTTTGTTGTTCCGCAGTAATAGCCATCAACGCCTCCTGCTTTTCGATGTGATGATGCTGCAGCCCATGTCTCCCAGTCCGATGCGGGATCCGACATGCATACGCGTTCGGACGTTCGGTTCAAGTTCCGTCTCTTCGCCGCTTTCGTCAAGCACTCGCGTACCGTTGGTGCTCGCTAAGTCAGTGATCCAGATTTGGTCGTCCACCAATTCGATCCGAGCATGGTTTCGTGAGACCGTACCAGTATGGTCAGGCACAGCCAACGCGATGTCCCCTGTCTGCTGCGGGGCTGGCTTGCGCCCGAGAATCAATGAAGAAGGCACGCTGAGAGTTCGCTTGGAGCCATCTTCAAAGAAGAGAAAGGTTTGGGGTTTCTCAGGAGGTGTCACTGGCACCGAGGCCGTCTGTTGTTCAACCGTTGTCCGAACCGGATACATCGGCTTTTCCGAAGGCATGGGTACAGGAGAAACCTGTTTTGCCGTTGGCATGGGAACCGGTTTGGACACGTCCGCCACTGTTTTGGGAAGAGGCACGGGAGGAGTGGGCTGCATCCGAGGCATGGGAACCGGAGGAATTTGCCTCGATACGACCGGTTGTTCCTCCAACGCCTCAACACGTTGATGAATATCGACGCATCCCAAAGATGCCAGTCTGTCTGCCCATCCCTGATGCAAATCATCCTTGGCGAACAACGGTGAGCAAATCACCGCAATCAGACCTATGACCAACGCAAGCGTGGATCCGATAAGCACACAATACTTCACAAGAATCCGGCCCATTCCGGCGGGCAAAGTTCCCGCCGTGACGTCACGCATGCCTTCCACGCGAACCGTACGCAAACCGAACATCATATTCCCCGGAGTCAGACCGCGCGAACCTTCTCCAATAGCCAGCACCGCAACCGATTCGAGCATCACCAGGAACGTGACGGGAATATTATGTCCGAGCAAAGCCGCAATCACGCCGCAAAGCAATACGAAACCGCAATCGACGAATGCGGCCGCACATTGTTTTCCGGCTCCTGCCGGACGACATCTCATTACGGAATTCGAATCCGACATCACAATCCCCTTATGTACTGCAACGCGCCAGCTGCGAAGAAAGCCGCCACAGGCGTGACCATCATGGACAGGAAGCACAACGCATCGCCGGCGCGAGACAATACAAGCGAATGAAAACCGCCTTTTTGCACAGGAATGGCATATACCAGCAGAACGCCAATCAGGCCAATCGCGCATACGCCGAACAGCCTCATGTTTTCGGTTGTCATGAAGCCCCAGGCCCTCACGCAGGCCATAGCCATCACCATCACCGCAGACAAACGCATGCAGTACCGTTCGAAAGGTCTGCCCGACCGGCGCGGCTTAAGGGTGAGAAAGAGAAACAGGGCCGCGGTAAGCACGAGAAAGCCGACAGCATCATACATCCGATGGAAATCGCAGAATGCGACCAATGCCGCGTACGGCAATACCAGCAGCGCCAAGCAAAGCACGAAACCGGTCGCGTATCGGGCCTGAAACGTCTGCATATCTTCACGAATATCAACTTGGGTCAATACACGGGCCTCTTCGGGAATGCCACCGCGCACCGTCCAACGACGTGTCATGTAGGCACGCCATTGCACAAGATAACGGTCCGGCACATGCACCACGATGTTCGGCAGCATTTGCAGACAGCATATGGCAGCGGCAAGCACCAAACCGGCAAGCAGCCGTACGTCCAACGAACACATCAGCGTTCCCGTACTGGCGAGCAGCAACAGCAACGATACGGCAAAGCATGCGGATATCACGCCATTAAGCACCGGCTGATCAATGCAAACCGTCATTAACGACATATTGAGGCATACGCAAGAAGAAGATAGGAAAACCGCCGCCGCGATCGGCTGAGCGCAAGGTTCAACGCAGCTCGCCGCCACACCGGCACACACCGACAGCAGCACAGCGCAAGCCATGGCAACCAGCGCAACGGTTTGCTCGTGTGAGCGTATGCTCACCACGCATAACCGATCACAAAACAGCATCAGCAATATGAGGCTTGCCACAAGCAGCACAGGCAATCCTCGCATCCGCTCGTCGCCACCGGGAAGCAACACGCTTTCGGACAGCACCGTAACGGCAATACCAGCAAAAAGCACTGCGCAGACGAGCGATACAATGCATATCGCCTGTAAGTCAGCTGGCTTGGTTTCTTTGTGCCGCATATTGGCTTTCCCACTCACGCAGACGAGTCATTCCTTTATCGAGCGCAACACGAGCCTGGGCCGCTTCATTATCTTCGTCGTCCGCATCCTCCACGCTATCTCGCACATAACTCATATTCTGCGCGAGGTAACCACGTACTTCACGCGCTTCCGGAGACTTGTCAATGCCAGCAAGGATGTCTTCCTCACAGGTTTTCCCCATGTCGATACGCTGCTGCAATACTTGCCAAGCGCGCCCACATTCACCTTTACGCCGCTTATTTTCAAGTTCTTTCGTTTTTTCAGCTATTTTTTCATCTATTTGAACTTTCTCTTTTTCGAATTTCGCCCGCTGCTTGTCAAGCCGGGCAGACAGTGAATCCATTTGGTTCATGAAAGCTTCGAATTCCGCTGATGTCATTCCACTTCTCTTTTCTTCGCACATAAAATTGTCGTACCGAGGTCATCGTCCGTTTCGCAATGCAAGTCATAACGATGCGGTTGGAAGGACATGACGATTATCTTCCATCGGACGATCCACCGGATGCCCCGGCAAACGCTACGTCATTCGACGTACTGCCAGTTCCACCGTTCGACGTGCCTCCGCCAAAAACGCTCAGCATGCCCTCTGTTTTTACGGAAAGCCGTTGCATAACCATGAGGCATACACACAATCCGTTAAGGGCTTCATACAGATTGTTAAGATATTCCACGATATCGGATGCCCATTGAATCGCCTGGGTGACTTCCGCAGCGACAGTGACCGTAGCGAGCACCGGACCGGCTCCAGGAATAATCAGCTCACCCGCAATAAGCTTCAACAGCGAAATGATTTCACTCAACGTGTCGAATATCAGATTCAATGTTTTTTCCGCATTGTCCGCCAAAGCGTTCAACGCCTGGGCCATTTCCGAACATGGCTCCGGAGCTTCCACAAGCGCGTCGGCCACCGCCTCATTGCGAACAACATATATGTCCGCGGCCTGCCCAGACCACACTGTCTCGTCGAGACTATTGGAAATTTCCAATAACGCCGTCTGCACTTCAGGCAGTGTTTCAGCCAGCGACTGCCATTTTCCCGCAGTATCGCGAAGCTCATCCCAATCGCCGAAGAATGGTTTCCTGACCCACTCATCTATAGGACTGACACCAAACAATGCCTTGCAAATGAAGTCAACACCTGAGATGGCAATGCGAAGCGTAGTAATCTTGCTATCCAGCGTTTTCGCCAAATCATGCGCACTTTGACGAGTCAAATCCCCTTCCAAAGATTCTGTGAACCTTTTTGACGCATCCTCGAACTTCTGGCTTTTCCTTCCGATGTCTTTCTTATCAAGTCCTGTTTTTTCCAGGATTCTCCCAACCACTTTGTCGGCTGACGTGTAGCCAAATTTCTGCCCGGAAAGGAGGGCTGAGGCAGCCTTTCCCACTTTCCTACTGTCATAGGCCTCGCCGACTTTTTGATAAAACTTCAAGTCGCGTTTAATGTCGCTTAAATCGTCTGGAACATCGATGGTAATCGGGCCGAAATGCAAGTCGTTGGCAGAGCCATCATCTTCTTTTGCAGCCATACTCTTCCCCTTGTGTATAGTTTGAATGTGATATTTACCCGGTTACGGCCGGATATGCTTTGCACAGCATCCTGTTTTATTGAATCGTCGTGCGTTCAGGTAGCTGAATGGTTTCTCTGTCTTCGTACAAGGCACGAAGCTCATCCGCCGTTCTTCCCAGAGGATCTTTAGCTGCGATGCTTTGCCAGGCTTCATCCTCGGCTTGCTTACGCATGGCTTCCCTTGCCGCTTCGGAATCTCCGACGCGGACGGCGACATCGTAATCGCCGTCATTGTCGTAGTCGAGGGCAACGTACCGCGAATCTTCATCCTCATATACGCTGAAACGGGCATTCGCGCCTGAATCGGAGTTCATGGACACGTCATCCACGCCATCGTTGTCCGCATCCAGATCAAACGAAGCGGATCCTGTTTTGCTTGCATCAGAAGGCATCGGAATGGTGGAATTGTCACGCTTTGTCAGAATAACGGAACCATCCGCCCCAATCACGGCATGCGTATTGCCATCAGTGAGATTCAGAGAGTAGTCGTCTTTGGCGTTTCCATCCACATCCAATCCAATCGTGGTTGGTCTTGGCGGAAGTGGAACCTCATTGAAAATCGGATAAGTGTTCGATTCCGCCGCATCACACGCACCATCAGATGTTGTTTTTTTCTGATCATGGCCGAATTCTTGCGATCCCGACGCCATTGCACCAGAACCTGTCGCAGATGATGCCGGACTTCCTGCCGCTTCGGAACCACCGTCGGATCGACCATTAAACTGATCCACTGGCTGATATTGCTTGCTTTGCAAGGAATCAGCTCTTGAGCCACCACCATTGCCAAAGCTGCCTCCATAGCCGGAATTGCCGCCTATTCCGCCATTTCCCTCGGACCGTGCGTTATGAGGATCCGAGGAATCCAACTTGTCATCCACCTGCTGAAGCAGTTGCAGAATCTTCTTCAGCGCTTCAAGTATCTCCTCTTCAGTGGTGGTGGAATCTTCTACGGTCCCCTGTATGGCCGAAGCAATCAATTTCAGCATTGCTTCAACGTTGGCCAAGTATTCTTGCGTAGACTGCTTCGCCGCTTCATACGCCGGTTCCAGGCATTTGAGAATCAGCCCGAAATTCGGGGTTCCCGCAGACACAAACTGCGCTTTTGCCATAGCGAACTGTTGTGCGGCCTGTTCATAGTTTTTCGCCGACGTTTCCAGATCGGACGGGTCAACGCATATGCATGAGGAAGACACTGCCCTCGCTCCTTTCCTGTTCAACAAGAGAACGTTTTGTTCAACGACGTGCGGTCATGCGCATAGCGCATTCCGCCCATGCCTCATTCACCGGGACGCCTGCGGTGACCTGCCATGGCCGCCAACGGCTTGGGCTGGAATTCTTCTTCCTCTTCAATGGTCGGAGCAATGTAGCCCAAGGAGTTGCGCCTCTTATCCTTGCTCTGAGACGCACCGCCACGCCCCATACCCATCATTCCCGGAGTGTTTGCACGAGATGACGCCACAGCTTCGGCACGCGCAATTTCTCCCTTGCGCAATCCCGCAGCCATACCGGTTGCACCTTTGATCGACGAGGATGCAATGGACGCCTTGACCGGATTGTTCGCATAATACGAACCGACGCCGGAGCCAGAAACCGCTGCCATGGAAGCTTCAGACAGTGCTCCGGAACTTGAACCAGCTCCACCTGCGAGCTTGGATACGGCTAACGCTCCACCGGCACCGATGCCAGCGCCAGCCGCCACCGCAGTACGCCCGATTCCGGAACCCGATCCCGCAGAGCCTCCGGACATGCCGCCATGGGCGGAACCGGAACCGTTATAGCTCATATCGCTATCCACGGCCATGTGGTTCCGATACACGTAGCGGCCTGTCGCCGGATCGTATACGTATAGGTTACGGTCAAGCCAACGTCCGCTTGCCGGATCATACACGTATTTGCTTGTGTCGATCCATTCACCGGTGTTCGGGTCAAACACCCGACCATTATGGCTATTGTTATTGTCACCGCCCGTATCGGCAGCGTCCGTAGGGTTGTTACGTGGAGGAAGAGGCGGCGTAGGGCTCACGTTGGGCCGGGAGATTGAGGCCGAACCTGATTTGGGGGTATTGGAGAATTTCGATGATGCGACAGCCGCACCGCCAGCGGCCGCGAGGCCAGCGCTACCTGCTACGGCAGCTGAGATTCCAGTGTCGCCAAACGAGGTGGGATACACACCATCGTTTTCCGAAGAATTGTTTTCACCATCCTGTGCTGGCCACAGGCCGTTGATATCGACAACGGGAGCAGACGGTAAATCATTTCTAGGACACTTCTGCTTACATTCTGACTTAATTCGCTGGTATTCCTTCTTTGCAGTCTCCTCTCGTTTATCGGCAAGCATGTTTGAGATCAGGCTGACGCCGGCATTTCCAATTATCCCGGTTAATGTTCCTAATCCGGGAACGACAATATTCAATGGCGTTTCAGCCGCTTTAATAGCTTGTTCAATATCACTGGTCAACCTAGTGCCGGGCAGCTCCACATTCCTCGCATCGTCGATCGCCTGATTGTATGCGTCAACAGTCTTAAATAGTTTACGCAAGGCTGTTGGTATGTCCACATCCTCAATGCCTTTGGAAATTTCTCGAGCGCATTCCAAAGCTACCTTTTGGGTTTCGCCCCCAAAAACATAACCTTCTTCAAGTTCCTTTTTCATGGTTTTGAGTTTCGCGGCGGCATCATCTATGACTCGTTCAAACCGTTTGAAATCGTCAAATTCCTCAATAGACCACTTGGCGGTATTGGCGATATCTGACAGTTTTTCCTCATATGTTTCCATGAATCTTCCTCTCGTGTCTTCTTACCCGCTATCGTTTATTGCCTAGGCGGCAATGGCGGTTGAGGAACGTGCTGACCGACCTGCCCGTTCCCAG
>ENA-OPCL01001965-OPCL01001965.1-human-gut-metagenome-genome-assembly--contig:-NODE-1965-length-14234-cov-4.218210_pt1 | contig 14234 bp, 9 predicted proteins | sample MGYA00241251_ERZ501482 | MGnify/ENA primary metagenome ERZ501482 (study PRJEB25962, sample SAMEA2042581) | human gut metagenome | biome: human gut; feature: human-associated habitat; material: faeces... | reverse complement strand
CGAGCAGCCGGAACGGAGATTTATATGACCAAGGGCAGAAAGACAACAGAAAAGGTCCGCGCGAACTCCCGTTTTTCCTCTGCGCTGGCATTCTTGAGCAGCATTATGCTTCATTGCTCTGTGGTTGCTGCGTTGCTTCCGTAATAAATCCCGACATTCCGATGCCGATTGGATTTTCTGGTGGATGGCGTGTAAGAAAAAGTGTTTGGGGGTGTCATTTTGTGGAGACACCCTGTTCAATCGCCAGAGTTATTTCATCGACTTCTTTTTTTCCAAGAGGGTACAAGGTCCCAAAAACCAGCCCGGCAGCAGCGCACAGGATCAGCGGAAGCGTGATGGAACAGAAGATGATGCCGCCTTCGACGCTCTGCGGTTGTTGCGCTGCTCCTCCAATAAATCCTGTTACCGCCAACATATATCCAGGGATTGCCCCCGCAACGCCTTGGGCGGCTTTGGAGACAAAAGAGGACAGGGATGCGACGGCGGCTTCGGCTCGTTTGCCGGTTTTATATTGCACATACATCGTGTTGTCGGCCTGAATGCCGTAGGCAAGGGGTCCGATAAAGCCCCCACCGATCCCGGCGAAAACAGCGCCCAAATAGATCAGCAGCAGAGACCGGACATCTATAAACCGGATCAGTGACCCACCTACGGCAACGATGATTCCCGCGAGAAAAACGTTTTTCTTTCCGAGTTTGTTTGCCAAAACAGGTGCCACAGCCATGCCGAGCAGAGTAATCACAAGGGAAACAACCGAAACACCTGACATCAGTTTGAGATCCTTCATAATATAAGTGTAGAAAAAGGTGCCGGTGCCACTGCTAAGGGAGGTGCCGACCGTGGATAGCAGAATCGTGAGGAAATGCGTCCAGACTGGCTTGAAGCGAAGGAACTGAAACAATTCCCGCAGGCTATACCGTTCGTCGTCGGTGCCTTTGGGCGTTATCCATTCATGTGTTGCAGCTTGCCTCCAAAGTTTAGCAAAACAAATGATTTTATGCTGTTCTCCCGTACAAACGAGAAACAGCCGATCAGATCGTCCAACGGGATCATGCGGCAAAATCCCCCCCAAAAAATCCGGGACTCTGATGCCGATTGGATTTTTGGGAGGGATGCAGGAAAAAGTGCTTCTCAGCCGCAAGTGATTGACGTAGAGATGACTTAGTACCGATTGATCATCTGTGCTTCCGCTTCCTCGCGGGTGATCTCACCATTGTTGCACTTGGACATGAGCTGAACATCATGGTCGTTGAGTTTGTACAGGCGCAGGATGAGCAGCGTGCCGATCCCCCCAATGATGCTGCCAAGGCAGCTGAAGGTCCACAATTTATCGGCAAATCCTGCCGCCTGAATGACGCCCTCACCTTCTTTGAAACCGATCAGAGTCAGGGCAAAAACGCTGACGGCGGTTGCGATCGCACCGTTCAGTTTGGTAAAGAACGTCTGCGCCGCAAAAGTAACGCCACGCATTTTCAGCCCGGTTTTGTACTGCCCGTACTCATAACAATCGGGGGTGAATTGGTATTGCAGGATCGCGGCGATGCCCAGAGGAAATCCACCCAGTGCGTTTAGGATCACATAGACCATCATGTTCTCATATCCGGCTATGTAGCGAACGATGCCCAAAATCAAAGCAAACATATAGGAGAAATAGAAAATTTTGAATTTGTCATATTTCTTGCATAGTTGTACAGCAATCGCCGCACCGATCAGTGTCGGAACGATCACCGCCATCGAGACAAAGGAAGCAATTTCTTCGCCGCCGAGGCAATACCGGGCAATGTATAACCCCCAGGTGGCACCAATATTGAGCAGACTGTTGATAAGAGGAGCAGCAAAGAAAATCAACAGGTATTTATTGGAACGCAGGCATTCGACCATATCGCGCAGCGTATAGTTTTCCTCGGCTCCTCCATCCCGTGCTTTTTCTCTTTCGATCACGCGCTCTTTTGCAAACAGACACATCGGGATCATCATGGCAGCGGACAAAATGGACAACACGATCACAGTCGTAGCCCAGCCGCCCAAACTCTGCCGGACCAGCGGCAAAAGGATGCCGGTCACAATGCCGGCAAAAATTGCAAAAATTCTTCCGATGCTGTTCAGGGACACGCGCTCTTTCTGGTCAAGCGTCATTGTAGTGACAATGCCAAAAATCGGCACATCGCAAAGCGTATAGGCTGTATCCCACAGCATATAGGCAAGGGTCGCCCAGATGAGTTTGGCCACCAACGGGATGCCCGTAGGGATCACGAAAAGAAGAATGGTAGAGACCGGGATCGCGATGACAGACATTCGGAGCCAGGGGAGAAATTTTCCTTTCTTAAAATGCACCTTATCCATGATCATGCCGAAGATGGGATCGTTGATGGCATCCCATACTTTTGTGATCAGTGCCACGACCGCAACCAAAGCCGCCGTGATGCCGACATCCGTGAAATAAGTGGTCATGTATCCAATCAGGCCGTAGAATACGTTCTGGCCCATAAAATACATACCGTAGCTGAATTTTTCCCTTTTGGTAACAGTGTTTTCCATTATGTTATCCTTCCTTTCCGTGTGTTGGAAAATGGGGCGTTCCATCGCGGTGCCGCCCGCTGATCTGACGTTTTTGCCCGGAATTACTGCTTTACATCGCAATCAAACGTATAGGGACCACTTCCGATCTTGTACGAACTTCCGTCTGGCAGGTTTACCACTGCCGTAGTGTTGCAGGGGATATCCACTTCTATATCTTCATGGTCTGTATTGACTGTTTGCTTTAAGTCTTGTAAGCTCCATAATGGTCTCCTGTGCTTGTAGAAATTAGCGTTCTTTCATCGGGAACGTGTTCCTGAAACGTTCAAAATTCTTCCAGCAATACGTTGAGACGTTGTGCTTGCTCCGCGCTCACCCCGCCCGCGAAAGCTTCTGCGGCCTGCCGCAGCGTAAGCCCATACGCAAGATCCGGGATCATATCCACCTCCATCATATTGGAAAGGAACGCCCTGATCGCCGGCTCACCCAACAAGTCTTCCAGCGTAGAGTCTACGCTGTAGCTTTTTTTCAAGGGGCTTGCGGCCTTGTAGGTGACCGTATATTGCCCGGCCTTTACGCAGCAGATCCCGTTTTCCACCGTTTCAAACAAAGGGTTATCCGTATCGTGGTATACGGAGTCTGGCGCATACGGAAGGATCACCTGCGCCTTTGCACCGAACGGAACGGTGACGGTGACTGTGATTTGGTCGCCGTTTTCGATCTGCCACCCACAGCGATAGCACCCGCTGGCCGAATCGTAAACCGCGCTTGCCGAGCCCAACTTGTGATCCACCTTGGGGCTGATGCGCATCATCTTGCCGCCCGGGCCTTGCTCCGTCACATCGATCCCGGCTACATGGCGGAAGATCCACTCCAATACAGCGCCATAGGAATAATGATTCAGGCTGTTCATCCCGGTGCTGGAAATGCGACCGTTTTCATCCAGCGAGTTCCAGCGCTCCCACACCGTTGTGGCCCCCAACTTTACTTCGTGGAGCCAGCCCGGGTACTCCTCGTTCAGGAGCAGCCGATAAGCCAAATCCGTCATGCCATGCTCGGTCAGGACGTTACACAGCAGCGGGGTCCCCACAAAGCCGGTGTTCAGCTTATTTTTGTTGTCCCGAAGGAGTTTTCGGAGCATCTGCTCGGTCAGGCGTTCATTGTCCGACAAATGGTATTTCAGTGCAAGGACGAGCCCTGTCTGCGTTTTCACGGCACATCTGCCGGTAGCGGTAAAATATTCTTCCTTCACCACCTGCCACTGGCGGTCGGCGATGGCCTGGTAGTTCTGTCTTGTTTCTTCCAGACCGAGAACTGCGGCCGCTTTGGCAACGATCTGGGCACTTGCCGCATAGTAGATGTCAGCGATGTAGGCTTCGTCCGTCGCCCCGTAAACGCTGTTTGCAACGGCCCCGGCACGGTCAAGCGCCAGCCAGTCTCCGTAATGAAAAACCTGTCTCCATCCATGGTGATCGCCGTCGATCTTGCGGATATAATCGACCCATGCTTTCATGCTCTCGATCTGGTTTTCAAGGATCGTTTTGTCACCGCTGAACAAATATACATTCCACGGAATGATACACGCAGCATCGCCCCATGCGCAGGAACACTTGCTCGGCCCGAATGTGGGGACGACCTCGGGGACCATACCGCCAGCCAAGAGCTGTTCCTGATACAGATCGTATAAATATTTCCGATAGAATGCAAACGAATCGGCCAGATAGCTTGCCGTTGCGGAAAAGACCTGCGTATCGCCGGTCCAGCCCATTCGCTCATCGCGTTGCGGGCAATCGGTTGGCACATCGAGAAAGTTTCCCCTCATGCCCCATTCTACATTAGAGATCAGTTGATTTACCAGCGCATTGCCCGTTTTCACGTTGCCGATGCTCTCGTAATCGCTGTGCAGCACGATGGCTGTAAAATCCTCGCATGACAGGTTGGAAACACCGCTGACCTTTACATAACGGTAGCCGTAGTATGTAAAATGGGGAACAATGGTTTTTTCTTTTCCATCTGAGACATAGATATATTCCGAAAGTGCCGTTCTCAGGTTTTCGTTATAGAAACACCCATCTTGAAGCACCTCGCCGGTTTGAATGCGAATCGTTGTCCCCGCCGGTTCCCGCACACGCAGTTGGAAAATTCCTGTGATTTCCTGCCCCAAATCGAATACTTCTTCACCGCGCGGCGTATGGATCAACGCCACCGGCTTCCGCAGCATTTGTGCCTTGACCGGGATAGACAGCCGTTCCATAAGCCGCCCCTTCGGTGCCTGTGCGATCCGTGCGCAGCATTCCGGGGTAGGCGGCAAGGTATCATCCCGCCGTTCGCCGTCATAAATGTTGGAGAACCACAGGTTGCTTCGTTTTACCGACCAAGTCTCATCGGTGCCGACCACCTCGTTTGTGCCATCTTGGTACGCAATGTGAATCTCCGCGATCAGCTTCCATTCACTTCCATAGTATTCTTTCCGCTCAGGATCGCTGAATCCGAACCGCCCTTTGTACCAGCCGTTTCCCAGCAGGATCGACAGCATACCACCTTCTGATACCTGCTCCGTAACATCATAAGTCTGGTACTGAATCCACTGTGCATAATTGTTACAGTACGGCGTTAAATACTCGTCGCCGATTTTGCTCGATACTTTGCTGGTTTCCCCCAGAAAATATGCTTCGTACAATCCCAGACCGCAAATATACAGCCTTGCGCGTGCAACTGCCCGGGTCGGGCTGATCCGCTTGGAAAAAATCGGATGACGTTCCTGGCTGCTGTCACAGGTGATCCACTGGGCTGTCCATGGCTCCTCCATTTTGGCGGTCTCAAAAAACTGCACGTCGGACTCGATCGTTTCTGCGGCGTCCGTTGCCACAAGGACTTTCCAGTAATATCTTGTGCAGGGTTGTGGATCAAATTCTACCCTTGCGGCGCGGCTGTCAAGTGCGGCCTCTCCCGTATCGAAGCAAAGCGTGGTAAAGGTCGGCTCTTTGCTGATCACGATCCTTGCGTGGCGCTGTTCCTGCCCTTTGCACCCTTTTACCTTCCACGAAAACACCAGCGGCTTCAGAGCATAGCCTACAGGGTTTGTGATGTGATTGGTTTTTGCAGCATAAATCTCGCCCATACGGTTTTCCTCGCTTCTCTGTTATCTGTGCGCTTCCCAAAAGACAACTGCTTCCTGAAGCCAGTTTTTCACTTTGGTTTCTGACCCAATGCCAAAGCCATGCCCCAGACCGTCAATGATTTTGACGCTTACATTTTCTTTGCCCAGTGTTTTTTCCAACGCCGGAAGCTGTGCTTCTACGTTGGCAAAGCCGAACTCATCCTGACGCCCTGCGATGGAAAACACGGCCAAACCTTGATCCTCCGGGAGTGCTTTGATATTCCAATCCAGTCCGTACATAGGAAAAATCGCCTTCGGTCTTGGCAGGTGATGATTGTGGCAGCAATCGGCATAGCTTGCAAAAGAATAGGCTGTCGTCATAAGTCCCCCGGCCGAGAACCCGAAGATGGCATAATCATCCATACAGATCGCAAGTTCCTTTTGATGGTTCGTCAGATAACGGATCGCCTGTGTCAGTTCCTTAGCAGCTGCCTGCCCCTGCTTCAACGGCTCTGTTTCGCCCAGTTGCTTGCCGATCGGATAGCTGAGGACAAAGACGGAATATCCCATTTTATGCAGTTCCATCGCGATGGGGTATCCCTCGCAATCCGTCACATTAGAAATGAAACCGCCCCCGGGAACCACAATGGCAAGTGGCTTGCCCGGCTGCCCGTAGTAAAACATTCCCGTCAGATGGCTTCGATAGGGATGGTCCTTCATGGCTTCCTGCGGGTACAGGCCGGACACCAATTTGGCTTGTCCCTTCTCCACAAGGCCCGTCAGATAATTGAACGCATCCAGCGCGGTGTCGGTCTGTTCCGCACGGCCCTGTGCCTGCATGAAATCCTTGTACTTTGCAGGGGCAATGGCTTTTAGCGCGTTATCCTCCAGATTGAAGAACATATGATTAAAGCCGCCAAAGATTGGATGCTGCATAAAAAAACCGACCTTGTCCTCCTTGGTTGCCGGTCGGAAGTGTCCGCTTTCATCATAATAACAGCTTTCCTTTATTTTGGGGAAGCCGCATAAGCCGAAAAGTGCTGGCAGAAACACCGCCTTTTTTTGATACACATACCAAATCGCGCCTGCCACACAGAACAAAAGAGTGGCCAATGCCCCACAAACGATTTTCATACCCGTTTCGTCCTCCCTTTTACGAATATCTTACGGGAAATCTGCTTTACCCCAACGGAAACCAAAGAGCGTGCCGTCCATGGTCAGTCATCGGCTTTGATGCCGACTTTTTTACGCTGTTGGGTTGGTTCTCGCCATTATTATAGCACGCTCCACGTGCTGCCACCACACGGAAACAACTAATCCTGTATGATTTCAACGGCTTTCTCCGCAGTTCCGGGAAAGCGGAGTACATCCCGCAAGGGAACACCAACGGCTTGTATCCGGGTAGGCGTGGCTCTGGGCGCACCCGCCGGTGTATGCCATAGCAAACGGTGGTCTTGGTGCGATCCGCGCCAAGACCACCGCTTTTATAGTTTCAAAATGCAACAGGAGGCACCCATTTCGGGTGCCTCCTGTCAGACTGTCGAAAAACCTTCTTTGGCTTTATCTTGCATTTACAACCTATCGATTGTTTTGTAGGGAACGGTCTTGACCGTTCCGTGCTGCCTTGCCAAAAGCACGACGTAACGAGAAAACCGCGCGCCATTCGGCGCGATTTTATGCGCTGCGCGCGGCCAGATGTGCGGATGGGTCGAGACCCATCCCTACAAATCTTCCGGTAACAGACTTTTTCTACAAGCTGACAGGAGGCACCCATTTCGGGTGCCTCCTGTTGTGTCAAGAAGGAAAACGCGGCCCTTTATTGGCCCAGATAATCGTACAGGTACGCCTCCATCTTGGGGGTCCACCAGTTCAGGTAGCCCGCCTGCGTGGGATGGATGCCGTCGAACATATAGAGCTTGTAATCTTCCTCAGAAACTTGATTCATCTCGGCATCATTCCACAGGTCGATGACCCCGATCTCATACTTTTCCTGCAACTTCAGCAGCTGCTCCACCATCTTGCCGTAGGCGGGGCTGTCGTACTGGGTGCCCGTATAGAACACCACCGGGCAATGCCATGTGGTGTCGGCATATACGATGATGTATTCGAGCGCGCCAAGGACGGTTTTGGTGTCAAAGTCCTCCAAATTGCGGGAACTGCTGATTTCCCCCAGCGGGATCGCGCTGCTTGCATCGTTGGTGGAAAGCTGGCAGATGAACGCATCAAACTGTGCGTTGGGGTCGATATTGTGCAGCATCCGCTGGATGTAGGAGTTCTTGTCGTTGTCGGCCAATGTGGTGCCGCTGACAGCCTCTTTGACATAGGTGCAGTTGTTGCGAACGGCAATGTACTCCGCAAAGGAGGTTTCCAGCGAGGTAGCCCCCAAGGTCACCGAGGACCCCAAAAAGCACAGGTTCATACCGCTCAACGGGCTGTTTTCCACCGGCGCCACGTTTTCGGGGCGGTAGATCTCGGCGTTGCCGGGCAAGCTTTTGAGGTACATCGTGTTCAGGAAGCGGAACGGCCCATGGCCCAAAAGACCTTGCAGAGCACCATAAGCCAGCGCTAATAGCAGGACCAGGATCAGAGCAATGATCAAAAGGACTTTTCCTACTTTTTTCATACAAACTATCTTCTTTCTTCACCTGAGTTTCCGGATGTCCCGCGCTGTGTAACAGGGGATCACGAGAGAACTCAAGATACAAAGCCCTTTACTGCGCCAGCAGCAGGTTCATCTGCTGGATCAGCAGCTCGATCTGATCACCGGGCATCACGCTGACCAGAGATTTCAGCGGCATTTCCATGATCATCTTTTTCATCATGTTCATCAACCCTTCATCCAACCCGTCGGTACCGGCGCTTTGCGCAAGCGGGGCCAACAACTGCATGATGGTCGGCGCGGTCTTGGGGCAGGTCAGCAACTCGCCCAGTGTGGTGGTCAGTGTTACGACAAAGGGAATTTGTTTTTCGGTGGTAAAGGACAACTCGGCCGTCAGGCGGATGTCGTCGCTGGCGCGACCCACCATGACCTCATACACGCCGCTGGGGGCAAACCAGTCGTGCAGGCGTTCCTCATAGTAGCTCAAGTCGCGTGCCGCCAGCGTCAGGGTCACCGTCTTGCACTCGCCCGGTTCCAGCAGTACCTTGGCAAAGCCGCGCAGCTCTTTGCTGGGACGCTCCGGTGTGCCGTTTTTGTCGCGGACGTAAAGCTGGACGACCTCGCGCCCGGCCACCTTGCCGGTGTTGGTCACATCCACACTGACGGTGACAGTCTGGCCATCCTGCAATGCGGGCGCGGAAAGCTGCAAATTGCTGTAAGCGAACTCGGTGTAGGACAAGCCGTGACCGAACGCAAAGCGGACAGGGACCTGCTTGGTATCGTAGTAGCGGTAGCCGACAAAGACATCCTCGCCATAGGCAACACGCTTGTCATTGCCCGGAAAGTGCAAATAGCTGGGGTTGTCCTGCAAACGGAGCGGGAAGGTCTCAGCCAGATGTCCGCTGGGGTTGGCCTCGCCGTACAGCAGTTGGTCGGCGGCCTCACCGACACCCTCGCCGCCGAGATACAGTTCCAGAATGGCCGAGACGCGGTCGGCCCACGGCAGCTCGCCCGCGCTGCCGTTGTGCAGGACCACGACCACATGGGGCTGGACCTTTGCGATCTCGTCGATCAGGCGATTCTGGCAGGCGGGCAGTTCCATCGAAGTGCGGTCATACCCTTCAGACTCAAACGATTCGGGCAAACCGGCAAAGACAACGGCGACATCGGCGTTTTGTGCCGCCTGAATGGCCTCGGCCAACTCTGCGTCGGTCATCTCGTCCCGCATCGCCGAGAAGCCCTTGGCGTAGCAGACGTTGCGGCCCTTTTGCTGCGCAACTTCCCACGCGGAGGTCACGCGGCTGGGATGGATGTGGCTGGAGCCGCCGCCCTGATAGCGCGGTGCCGCGGCAAACTCGCCGATGTAGGCGATCTTCTGATCCGTGCCCAGCGGCAAAACACCCTGATTGGTCAGCAGTACCGCGCACTGCGTCTCGACGGCAACGGCCTCGGCGTGGTCTTTGGCGCGGTCGAACACGGTGTCGGGGCGGCGGGCATCCACATAGGAGAACACGACCTTCAGGATGCGTTCCACCGCGCGGTCCAGTACCGCCTCGTCCAGCGAGCCGTTCTGCACGGCCGCGACAATCTTGGCATCGTTGTAACCGTTGGAGGAAGGCATCTCCAGGTCAAGACCCGCTTCCAAGCCTTTCACACGGTCATTGGCGGCACCCCAGTCACTGACGACGTACCCCTCAAAGCCCCATTGGTCCCGCAGGATGTCGGTGAGCAGCATCTTGTTTTCGGAAGCATACACGCCGTTGATCTTGTTGTAGCTGCACATCACCGTTTTGGGCTGGGCGGTCTTGACGGCTTCCTCAAAGGCGGGCAGGTAGATCTCATGCAGCGCACGCTCCGAGAGGTCCGAGGAGATGGTCAGGCGGCGGGTCTCCTGATTGTTGGCGGCAAAGTGCTTGATGGAGGTCCCCACGCCCCGGCTTTGTACGCCGCGAATGTACGCAGCGGACAGCTTACCGGCCAGATACGGGTCCTCAGAAATGTACTCGAAATTGCGGCCGCACAGCGGGCTGCGCTTGATGTTGACGGCGGGCCCCAACAGGATGCTGACATCCTCGGCCTGGCACTCGTCGCCCAAAACCTGACCCATGTGCTCCAAAAGGTCGGGGTCAAAGCTGGAACCGGTGGCGCACCCGGCCGGGAAGCAGACAGCCTCGACGCTGTCGTTCAGGCCGAGGTGGTCCGCTTCACCTGCCTGCTTGCGCAGACCGTGCGGGCCGTCGGTCACCATCACGGCCGGGATGCCCAGCCGCTCGATCCCCTGCGTGTGCCAGAAATCCGAGCCGGAGCAAAGGCTGGCTTTTTCTTCCAATGTCATTTGGCCGATCAATGCTTTCAAATCGCGCTTCATATTCTATTCTCCTTGTCTGTTATTTGGCAACGGCATTGTACCGCGCATTCCTTACTTGCTATTTTACACAGCAAGACGTATAATGACTATATGGTATAAACTATCTCAACACGATTTCAACGAAAAGGTGATTTTTTATGCGGCCCGGTATCTTTGAGGAAAAATCCAACAACCACTTGAAGGAAGTCACGGTCAAGATTCGTGAGCGTTATCGGGCGAGCACCTACGCACAGTTGGAGGAAACGGCAAGTGGAGACTCGAATCGCGTCAAGGAAAAACGCTTTCTGTCGTTCATCGCACTGGGCAACGCCGTGCTGGCCGATGAGTTTCTGGCTCGTGCTTACAACAAGCAGGAATCGTTTCGCTTTGGGGTGATGAGCACCTCGTCGATCCAGCAGGCGCGATACGCCACCGTGGCTTCGGTCACGCTGTTTTGCCGCACGGCCATCGACAACGGCTTGCCGGAGAATCTCGCCTACAGCATCAGCGATTCCTATTTGCTGCACTTAGACGAGACCGAAAGCATTGAGGAGATCCAGTTCTTATCCCTCAGCGCGTTCCGGGAATACTGCCAAGTCATGCAGGACTGGCGGCTGCAATCCTGCCGCAAGGAGATCAAGCAGTGCTGCGAGTATATCCTGATGCACATCCACGAGCCCATCAGCCTGACGGAACTGGCCGAGCTGGTCAATCTTTCTCCCAATCATCTGTCCGCACTGTTTCTTAAGGAAACCAGCTTTCGCCCCACCGAGTACATCCGCGCACAAAAACTGAACTACGCCCGCTATATTTTGGACAACTATTCTCCGACCATCGCCACGCTGGCCAATCTGTTGGCGTTCCCCAGCCCGAGCGCCTTCGCCCGGCAGTTCAAGCAGCAGTACGGCCTGACCCCTACGGAGTATCAGCGACGAAAAGAATGAACAACGTCCCGGCAGTTCAAAGGATGAACTGATATAGTTCCCTTAGAGTAGACATCTAAAGAAGCAAAAATTTTCAAGTCTACACTAAGGGGGCTTTATTATGTCAAGAAGAAGGAACAAGTACTACGACAGGAAACTAAAGCTGCAAGCAGTGCAAGATTATCTTGGAGGCGGTGGCAGTTTACGGACTATTTGCAAAAAACACGGGATTAAAGACAAAAAGCAGCTGCGGAACTGGATAAAGTGGTATAATGGTCATAAAGAAATCAAGGAGAGGCGAGCAGCCGGAACGGAGATTTATATGACCAAGGGCAGAAAGACAACAGAAAAGGAACGCGCGGAGATCGTAGCGTTTTGTATTGAACATGGCAAGAACTATCCGCTGACGATAAAGACTTATGGCGTATCGTATCAACAGATTTACGCATGGGTACGAAAGTACGAAGAAAAAGGCGTTGCAGGTCTGGTGGATGGCAGAGGCAGGAACAAGCCGGAGAGTGAAATGACCGAAGTCGAGAAACTTCGTGTGCAAAACAAGCTGCTTCAAGCACAGATCAAAGACAAGGAGATGGAGATTGCTCTGTTAAAAAAATTGAAAGAATTGGAGAGGTGGGATGTCTGAGCGGAGTAAGGCAAGAGAAGAAGCATCTTGCAGTCCGCAGTGTACATGAGGAGAAGCACTATTCGGTCAACCGATTATGCGATATTCTTAATCTTAATCGATCTTCCTATTACAAGTGGTTACGGCGAAAGGAAAGCCAAGTCGAAACAGAGAACAGACGAATCATCGAATGGGTCAAGGAATTGTATGAAGAGCAGAATGGAATCCTTGGCTATCGGCAAATGACGATAACCATTAACCGTGACAAAAATACTCAATACAATGTCAAGCGGATTCGCCGGCTGATGAGATACCTTCGCTTAAAAGTCTGTTTGCCGCAGAAAACGGGCAAGCTATATTCCGTCCACACCGGAAACAACAGCAGAAAACATTTTGAATCGTGAATTTTACGCAGACAGACCCAATGAAAAGTGGCTGACCGATGTCACAGCGTTTAAGTACTATGACGGTCCCGTGATAAAGAAGCTGTATCTGAGCGCTTTTCTTGATTTGTATGACCGCAGGATCGTTGCATATAAGCCTGTTGTATTGGGCTATCTAATTTACCAGACAGTGTCTGGCAAATTGAGTTCTGCATAAAAGCTGAATATGCCTTGGGAGATCTGTCTAACTAGATTTTTGGGCTTGCATATCTTAGACATCCAATTTTCCAGTCAGTGACTGGAAAATTGAAATGGGAACCATATCAGACTGATGGAAGCAGTCTTAAAGTGTTAGCGTTCACATGAGGTCGGATAGTCATCTTATCTGGCTTTGCGTGAGCTGCTGATTTCCTTGATTGCGGCATAGTGTTTTCCACATTTTCGGCTGATCTCGTTGAAAAAATCGGACGCCACAAATTCCAGCAGCCATACCTTGGGAATCATATACTTGGGTGTCTGCAAGATGGTTTTCAGCAAGCCCTTGCTGCACCATTTCAGAATTGTGTGGCGTTGGTAGCCTGTCACCTCGCAGACTTGCGCAACGGTCAGTACATCCGGGTAATTTGCTAACTGTTGCTCGTACCATTCCTTGGCCAGTAGCCGTTCTTCGCCCTTATAGTTCAGCTTGCGCTCCAACGACGAGGCGGGTTTCTTGTGCTTGGGGTAGTTGTAATACCATCCGCTGGGCGGAGTGTAGCGCATCGGGTCGGACTCTCGGCGGTAGAGATACTCGGCAACATCTTTCTTGGCGATTTTATAGCAGCGCGTTTTCTTTCCGTTGTTTTTGCAGGGAACAAGCCCGCTTTGCAGGAGATAAAGCGAGGTTCGTGTTCCGATATGGCATACGATGCGGAAATCGTTGCGGCTCATCGGGTCCGGATAGGGTGTTAGGATTTCTTCAATTTTTTCTTTCAAAGAGTCGTTGCTTACAGTTTTTTTCTTCATTTCGGGTTCTCCTTGTTTGTAAAGTGGAACCCGAAAAATCACTACTTCAATTTCTTGCTTCTTGCATTTTTTCTCATTCGTGTCCGCAAACCTGCACCATTATCCGGCTTTTGAGGCAGGGCTTATCTTGCATCTTATCTTGCATCTTATCTTGCATTTCTCCCAAAAAGCCGCCATTTTTGCCCCAAAACGGGCGTTTTCGTTTCTTTTCGTACCTACATTGTTTTTCGTTGGTTTATCAGTGCTTTCTCCACAAACATCGCTCAAAATCAGCGGACAAGCCAGCCTGTATTAGCCTTGGTTATCACCATATTACCTTTTCAAAGATTAACTCGAAATGCGATAGGGCGTTTGTAGCGCCGCCAGAGTTCAAATCTCTGATGCTCCGCCAATCAACGGTACAGCGCGCTTTTTTTGAGCGCTCTGTACCGCTTTTTTATGCAAAAAGCAGAATTTTTGAGTTTGACAATTTCATAACAGGAGAGAAAACGCCCTGCTCTGGAGAGAAATCACACTTTTTAAGTGTCATTTTCCGGATTTGAACCCATTCCAAGCCCGTTCAGCATTGCTTCTGCTGAAGAAACCTTGGAAGCGTAGTCCAAATGCGAATAAATATTCGCGGTGGTAGAGAAATCGCTGTGTCCCAGCCACTCCTGAATCATCTTCATCGGGACACCGTTTGCCAAAAGCAAACTGGCGCAAGAATGCCCTTACGGTATAATTACGACAAACCGGAAA
>ENA-OPCL01001964-OPCL01001964.1-human-gut-metagenome-genome-assembly--contig:-NODE-1964-length-14241-cov-2.741576_pt1 | contig 14241 bp, 9 predicted proteins | sample MGYA00241251_ERZ501482 | MGnify/ENA primary metagenome ERZ501482 (study PRJEB25962, sample SAMEA2042581) | human gut metagenome | biome: human gut; feature: human-associated habitat; material: faeces... | reverse complement strand
GGGAACGCGCGTGGGAGATCACCTGCGCGACGCTTTCCTACACCAACCATACCGTCATGGCCGAGGCACTTGAGCGTTGGCCGGTCGATCTGTTCCGGGAGCAGCTGCCGCGCATTTACGCCATCTGCCAGGAGATCAACCGCCGCCTCATGGAAAAGCTGCACTGCGTCTATCCGAACGATCCCGGCAAGTGGGAGTATATGGCCGCTGTCACGAACAGCGAGGTCCGCATGGCGAACCTGTGCCTGGCCTGCTGCCATAAGATCAACGGCGTTTCGCAGCTGCACACGGAGATCCTTGAAAAAACCATCTTCCGGGATTATTATAATCTCGATCACAGCCGCTTCCTGAACATCACAAACGGCATTGCGTACCGCCGCTGGCTGTGCCAGTCGAACCCGGCCCTGACCGGCTATCTGCAGTCGCTCATCGGCGACGGCTTCCTGAACGACGCGAACGCGCTCGAAGCGCTGCTCCAGTACCGTGACGATCCTGATGTTCTGGAAAATCTGCAGGCCATCAAGCGCAAGAACAAGGTACGCCTTGCCGCTTATATCGCGGAGCACAACGGTGTCAACGTCGACCCGGATTCGATCTTCGACGTGCAGGTCAAGCGCCTGCATGAATACAAGCGGCAGCTGCTGAATGTCCTGCATATCCTGACGCTTTACAACGATATCAAGGATCACCCGGAAAAGCCGGTCTATCCGCAGACATTCATCTTCGCGGCCAAGGCCTCCGCAGGCTATTATCTGGCCAAGCAGATCATTTCGCTCATCGTCGCCGTTTCCAATCTTGTAAACTCTGACCCGCAGGTGCAGAACAAGCTCAAGGTGGTCTTCATTGAAGACTATAAAGTCTCGCTGGCCGAGATCATCATCCCGGCTGCCGACCTGTCCGAGCAGATCTCCGTTGCGGGTAAGGAGGCCTCCGGTACCAGCAACATGAAGCTGATGATCAATGGCGCGGTCACGCTCGGCACGCTCGACGGCGCAAACGTCGAGATTCGTGAGCGCGTGGGCGACGAGAATATGTTCCTGTTCGGCATGACGGCCGACGAGGTGCAGGCGCTGTGGCAGCGCGGCTATGACCCGCGCCAGTTCCTGACGCCGGAGCTTGACAGAGTTCTGCAAATGCTGACCTCCGGCGTGCTGGGGCAGCGCTTTGACGATGTCGCCGCTTCGCTCCTGACGCCGCGCTTCGGCGCTGCCGACAGCTACATGACCGTCGCGGACTTTGCAAGCTACAAGGCTGCCAAGGCGCACGCGGTCGAGGTCTATCAGGACCGCACCCGCTTTGCAAAGATGTCCCTCACAAACATCGCAAGAGCCGGCATTTTCTCCTCCGACCGCTCGGTCGAGCAGTACGCCAGAGAAATCTGGGATCTGTAAGCACCACAGCAAATATTCCGAAGGGGCCGACAAGCAGCGCCGGCCTTTGCTTTGACCGATCAAAACGGACGGAGATCCATATGAGAATTCTATTCGACAGCAAGCTTTCGCAGTTCAAAACGCCCTTCGGAACGCTCAAACGGCAGGAGGTCTGCACGCTGCACATCATGATCCCGTGCTCCTGCCGCACAACGGCGGTCTGCCTCGTTTTGCAGGCGGAAAACGGTGCGGAGCTGCGCCGTGTCCCGTTTGCAAAGCAGTCAGACGATACGCTCTACGATACCTGGGGCGGAGAGCTGACGATTTCCGATGCCGGACTGTATTTCTATTACTTCCATATCACCACGCAGGATGGCGTGTTCCGCCTGTTCAAGCAGGGCGAAAGCGACACGAACATGGAAGACGGCGGCCTCTGGCAGCTCAGCGTTCTGGAGGAAAAATTCCCCGTCCCGGACGACTGCGCGGGCGCAATCATGTATCAGATCTTCCCAGACCGCTTTTTTCAGGCCGGAGTTTGTGACCTGACCGGGAAGATCACGCCCTATTGGGTGCATGAGAACAAGGACGACGTGCCGGTCTATCTGCCGAACGCCAACGGCGAGGTGCTCAACAACGACTTTTACGGCGGAAATCTGAACGGCATCCGCGAAAAGCTTCCGTATCTGCACGCGCTCGGTGTGGAGATTTTATATCTCAATCCGATTTTCTATGCATGGTCGACGCACCGGTACGATACCTGTGATTACAAGCGCATCGACCCCATGCTCGGCTCGGAGGCGGATTTCCGCGCGCTCTGCGGCGCGGCGCACGCGCTGGGCATGAAGATCATTCTCGACGGCGTATTCAGCCATGTCGGCAGCCGCAGTGCGTATTTTCAGCAGGCGATCCATGACCCGGCCTCGCCGTACCGCGGCTGGTTCCGGTTCAAGCAGTATCCAAACGTCTACGACAGCTGGTGGGGGATCACGACGCTGCCGTGCATTGACAAGCTGAACCCGGATTATATGGACTATATCATTGACAGTGACGACAGTGTTGTCGTCCGTTGGCTGAAGCTTGGCGCGGACGGCTGGCGGCTGGACGTCGTCGACGAGCTGCCGGACGCGTTTCTCGCACGCCTGCGTGCGCGTATCCGGCAGGTCAAGCCGGACGCGATTCTGATCGGCGAGGTCTGGGAGGATGCGTCCAACAAGATCGCATATGACTGCCGCCGCCGGTATTTTACCGACCGGCAGCTCGATTCCGTCATGAACTACCCGTGGCAGAAGGAGATCCTGCGCTATGTGCGCGGGGAGGATGACGGGACAGGACTTGGCGCGTCTATTCGCACGATTGCGGAGAATTACCCGCCCGATGTGCTGCAGGCTGTGATGAATATTCTGTCCACGCACGACACCCCGCGCGCCATCAACGCGATTCTCGATCCGCGTGACGGCGACCGGACAGAGCTGGCCCGGCGGCACTTTACGGCGGAGCAGCTTGCAGAGGGGAAAAAACGTCTCAAAATGGCGGCATTTTTACAGTTTATGCTCCCCGGTATGCCGTGTATTTATTACGGCGACGAGGCGGGCATGACCGGCTACCGCGACCCGTTCAACCGCGCGTATTATCCGTGGGGCAGGGAAGACGGCAATTTAATCTCGTTTTACCGCTCACTGGCGCGCGTCAAAAAAGCTTCGCCCGCCCTGCGGCGCGGCACGGTTCTGGTATTGGAAGCGGGCGGCGGACGTCTGATGCTGCTGCGGCAGTATGAGGGCAAAAACGTGGCAGTCTGCTGCAACCGCTCGGAAAACCCGTGGACGCTTCCGCACAGCGGCACGATCCTACTCGGCGGCGGCATCGCCGAATATACCGGCGAAACGCTCACCCTCGGTTGCGGCGGCTTCTGCGCCATGGAGCGCGAATAATATACGGAGGCAATTCAAATACAAATCAGGGCTGCAGCGTGCTCAACTCGCTGCAGCTCTGATAAGACATGAGGAAGGAACCCGGAGCAGGCATGATTTCGGTCATGCCTGCTTTTCGTTCCAATAGCCGTCCTTTTCAGCTTGCCGCGCCAAGCGTATCCGCAAGCGCGGTATCGGCGGAGAAGGTACTGAGATTGTAGAGGAAAAGAACATCGGTCACGCCGCGCTGCGTCATAAGCTGCTCTACATCGTCGTAGTAATAGCGCGGATCGATCATGACGATCTGCTGATAGTAGGGGATGAGGAACGGTACGAAGCTGTTCGCATAGGAATCCTTGAAAATCAGCAGGATTTTCCCATTATTTGCGGTCGTTTTGATGGTGACAAGCGGATGGTTGCCGCCGAAAAAGACGGTGTATTTATCCTTCGTATCCAGCGCAGAATCGACAAAGACAGAGCCGGCCTTTTCCTGCGTGCTGTCGTAGAGCACATAGTAGCTCACATCGGTGCCGAGCGGCTCATAGGCCGTGATCGTATCCTCGGCGGTGTGCTTGCCGCTCTTAGAGGCAAGCGTGCCCTCAAAGGAGTTGGTCAGGACATGGACGCGATAGTTCGTGATCGGCGTCTCGATCCCAAGCAGCTCCGCCGAGGCGTCAAAGGCGCAGTATGCGCCGAGGCTTGTCCAATGGTGGTCAGTGCGGTAAAAAACGCCGTCCCTGACGTGGGCTTTCAAAGCCAGCGTCACATCTGCATACTGCATACAGGGCGAAAGCGCTTGATTGACGGTGAACAGATCCTCCTGCTGATTGTGCGCAGGCGCGTTTGCAGGAAGATAATCGCGCATAACGAGGGAGGCGTTTGGGACGATCATCGCCGTCATGCGAAGATCATCGTGCTTCGCGGCGAACGCCTTCATCGCGGTCAGCGTCCGGTCAAGCACAGCCGGATCGGGGGCCTCCGGGATCTCAATCAGATAATTGTCCTGACAAAGGTAAACGCCGTTGGACTCCTTCTGCCCAAGCAGCTGGTCGATCCGCAGCTTGGCGGAAATCCAGTGGTCGCGCGCAAAGAACTGATCTGCAAAGGCAGACTGCAGCTTCGACATAAAGCTTCCGTCCAGAACTGAAGCCGCCGTCAGCGCTGGATAGGCTTGAAGCTTTCGGTTCTCATTTTCCGAGAAATCGCGCTTCGTGTGAAGCAGATTGACAAGGCCGAAGACAAGCAGAACCACGGCAAGCAGCGCAGCCAGAAGGACTCCATGCAGCTGGCTGTTGCGCTGAAGGATCAGCTGCTGCTTTTCAGAGTCCTGCCTGCGCCTTTTTTGCGGATTCATGGGATCACCTCGCTTAGAACTGAGCATAGAGGAAGGATTGATAGGTGGCGTTCGTCATATACGGGACGCAAAGCAGGAAAATGCCGATCAGAAGCAGCGCAGAAAGCACAAGGCCAGGACTGCGCCGCGAGAACACGAGATGCCGGTAAAGCGTCCGAATCCATGGGCCGCAGCCAAGAATGCCAAGTACAAGAAGCTTCCAGTTTGCTGCAAAATAGTATTTTGCGGTGGAATCCCAAAACGCGCGGCTCCCGGCACCGAACATCCGCCCAAGATAGAAAATCGCCGTGGAAAAATCAGGAGAGAAGAACAGCACCCAGCCGACGATGACGGCCAGCAGCGTCAGAATATGGCGAATCGGGGAGGGCGTCTTTGCAAGGATGCCTTTGAGCGGATACTTTTCCAGCAGCAGCAAAATCCCGTGATACAGGCCCCATGCCACGAATGTCCACGACGCGCCGTGCCACAGGCCGGTCAGGATCCAGACGATCAGCAGGTTGCGGATGCACTTTGGCGTGCTTACACGGCTGCCGCCAAGCGGGATATACACATAGTCACGGAACCAGCGGCCAAGGGAAATGTGCCATCTGCGCCAGAACTCCGTCAGGGAAGCAGAGAGGTAGGGATGGTCGAAGTTGGCGTCAAAGTCGAAGCCGAACAGCTTCGCCATGCCGATGGCCATGTCGGAATAGCCGCTGAAGTCGAAGTAGAGCTGAAGCGAATAGCAGATCGCGCCGAGCCACGCCGACCCGCCGGAAAGCGAACCGGATGAGAGTGCGGAAATACTCTGGAACGCGGCACCGAGATTATCGGCCAGCAGCACCTTTTTCGCAAGGCCAAGAACGAGCATCGGGACAGCTTCGGAAACCTTGTACAGCGTCACCGGATGCGATTTCAGCTGCGGCTCGAACTGTGCGTACTCGACGATCGGGCCGGAGATCATTTTCGGGAAAAAGCTGACATAAAGGCAGAAATCCAGCGGATTTTTCTGCGCGGGCGCGCGACGGTGGTAAACGTCCGAAAGATACGACAGGTTCTGGAAGGTGAAGAGGGAAATGCCGAGCGGAAGCGCCGCAGACGGCGCGTTCAGCGTGAACGGCAAAATAGCGTTGAGCGTTTCGATGGCAAATGCGGCGTATTTGTAAAAGCCGAGAAGCAGCAGATTGAACAGCACGCCGATCACAAGAAGGAATTTTGTGCCGCGCTGCCCCAATTCTGCGCAATTGCCGATGTCCAGGCCGACGCAATAGTTGAAAACCGTTACCAGCAGCAGAAGCAGCAGATAGACCGGAGAACCCCATGCATAAAAAACGAAGCTGATCAGAACAAGAAGTGCGTTCTTGCAGACACGTGGGCAGACCAGGTACAGGATCAGGCTGACCGGGAGAAACGCGAAGACAAAAAAGAGCGTGCTCAGATTCACGACGGTTCCTCCTTAAAGCGCTTTCAGAAACGCCTGCGCGGCAGCGGCTGCGTTCTCATGCACAACGAACAGGATATAATTGCCCTGTATCTCCACAACGGAGTTGGAGAGCAGATCATACTGTTCAACGCCATAGCCCTCGAAGCTCTTCATCTGCGTCTGCCTGCGGGCCTGAATGGCGTCAGAAACGGACGTCTGCTGCGAGAGATCGGAGAGCTTGACGAGCAGCAGCTCCCGTGCCCCCATATTTGTGGCCGGATAATAGAGCAGGCAGCCGTCCATTTCAGACGGTGCAAAGCCATAGAGCCGCCGCACCATCTGCGCGTCTGCCTCCTGCATATCCGTCAGATCGATCGATTGCAGAACGGCACTGCTGACAGCGTCAAAGGACGCGCTGCTCTGCCGGTTCTGCATCGTCTGCGTGTAGAGAAAGCCCGCGGTCGCCAGAGCGGCGGCAAAGGCGAAAATGCGCAGGAGGATGCTCACGATTCCCACGCGGCGGGCCGCAGGCTGCGCAGCAGCAGTGTCCGGAGCAGGCACGTCTTCTGTGACAGCGGACTTTTCCGGCGCGGGGGGCTTGTTGGCTTCCGGTGTTTTCACCGGCTCGCGGATGGGCTGCGGGTCGGGAATGGGGGCAGCGGCGGTTTTGCGGCTGGCCGGAGCGTTGTCCAAAAACTCTGAAAAGTCGACCCCATCGATCACAAGCGGGGCGGATGGGGCAGGGGAAGCGGACTGCTTCTGCGCCGGAACGGCCTGCTTGGCCGCTTTTTTTGTGGGTGCAGAGCCGAATTCGGCCAGAATATCGTCAATCGCCTGCTCCTTCAGCTCCGGCGAAAGGCTGCTTCCGCCGCGCAGGAGCAGGTCATTCAGCTGCGGATTCGTTTGATTCAAGGGCAAAGACATAATCATATACCTCAGCAATCAGTTCGGTACCCCAAAGCGGGTAAAAACCGCCCAGCAGGTGCACGCCGTCGTCCTGATAAAGATCCGTGTGTTCTTCGCAGAGCTGCGTAATGTCCACGTACGGCGTGCCATTTTCCTCGCAAAAGGCGCGCACGGCGTCGTTGTAGTCCGGGATCTCCCGCCATGCGGGGCCGCGCTTGAACGCGGGGATGATGGAGCAGACATAGACCGTGGCGTTCGGAAGGTGCTCCTTGAGCAGGGCAAGTGTGTTGTTGATTTCGTTTACATAATCCTCTGGCGTTGGCCAGTACCCGATGCCGACGTCATTGATGCCATAGGTCAGGAAAATGATCGACGGATTCAGCGCGACAAGCTCCTCCAGGTGGTCAATGACCTTTTTGATGGTCGCGCCGGAGTCGGCGAACACGCGCTCAGGGGCCAGATAGCCATAATAGGTGAAGCCTGACGTTCTGGAGTCGCCGAGCATGGCGTAATCCTCAAACAGCGACCAGACGGAAATTTCTCCGCTGTAGAGCTTTGCGCGCCATTCGTCCCGCATCGCATCCAGCTCCGCCTGACGGATGGCCTTGAGCTCCGCTTCCACGTCGTCGGGGCTGTGTGCCTCCTGCTCCTGAAGCCATTGCACGCCGGATGCGACCTCCGCATCCGTTGCGGAGGCAGCGGCGCGCTTCGCCGGGAACACAAAAATCCATAAAATCAGCAGCAAAAAAAGAACCAGAGGCAAAAGCGTCAGCATCCTCCAGCTCCAAGCCCTCGCATTCATCAGCGTACCCCCCAGAGGCGAAAGTCAACCGGATATCAAGCCTGACCATTATAGTATAGCGTCACCGGTTTGTCTACAAAAATTGACAAAATACGCGCTGATTTTTTCGGGGGTGAGCTTTTGGCGAGGAGATAAACCCCCCGCAGCCGAAGCTGCGGGGGAGCGCTCATACTGTATGCTGTTCGGATTTCGTGTCAGCCCTGATAGGTTCTGTATCATTCTTTTGTTCCCGTATGTTTTCCACCTGATACACAGCTCGCATGATGTCGCTGAGCTGTTTTTTGATGTCCTCCTCGGAGCACTTTTTGCCGCTTGTGAACCAGCTGCGCAGACTTTCGGAAATACCGCCCGCAAAGAATGTCGCCATGACCTCCGGGGAAGCTGGCATACGGTGGCCGCGGGCCTGAACCTGCTTGAGCTTCTGGCAGATGTCCGGCATCACCTGCTGGGACATGATGTTGAGCAGCAGTACAAGGCTGTCCGACCGGATCGCGGAGCGGATCAGCTTCTGGTTCGCTTTTGCAAATTCAAATACATAATCCAGCATCTTATTGTAGAAAGCCACCGGGTCATCCGTAGGGCTGTCCCGCCGGATGCGTTCGTTGAAGTCATTGATGGTCTCTTTTACAATGAATGCCAGCAGCTCGAATTTATCGGCGAAATGCTTATAGAAGGTAGATTTCCGGATCATCGCCCGGTCGCACAGCTCTTTGACCTTGATGTCCTCAAAGGGCATCTCCTCCATCATTTCAATCAATGCCTTTGTCACAGACATATACGGAAAGAATTCCACCCCGTTCTTTGAACGGAATCCGGAGCTATTTTGAAATCCCGAAATTCTACTATGCAGAGAAGAAACGGGTGATTCGCACAGAAGCAATACACGCCCTCATGCGGCAGCTCGTCGGAATGGGCGTTTTTCAGGACGAAGAAGACGTTCGGAAAGAGGCGTTGACGGACTACGATGTGATGCTTCCACCTACAGAATAAGCGAATGGGACTGCTAGGCGAAGATACATATTTGTTATACTCGCATGAATTTAGAGTTTTATTATCTGATCTATCGCATAAAGCGGCAGATTCACAAGCCATTCTTCTTTTTTGTAGTCTGCCATAGAGGTGCGGACAGAAACTTCAGGTGCAAATTTTTCGTGATATGTTTTCAGACTTTTTGCTCTGAGATTTACTTCTGCCTTTACTTCAACAGGTACAATTCGCTCGCCCGTATCAACGACAAAGTCAATCTCGCAGGAGCCTCTGTCATTGGTGTAGTAATATACATCCAAATCTTCGATCGTTTTCAGCTGCTGACAAACATACTGATCCGTAAGGGCGCCTTTAAACTCAACAAAAAGGTCATTGCCGTCAAGTAAAGTACGCTGGCGAAGTCCAGCCATGCAGCCCAGAAGCCCGACGTCCACCACAAATAGCTTAAATGCTTTCAAATCCTCATAAGCCCGCAGGGGGATGCCCACTGTATTGACACGGCTTACCTTATGAACAAGGCCACAGTCACTGAGCCATAGAATAGCGGTTTCGTACTCTTTTGCGCGCGCACCTTCGCGTACAAGACCGTATATGAACTTTTTGTTTTCTTTTGCCAACTGAGAGGGGATACTATTCCATAACATACGCAGTCTTGGAACGATTTCATTGGGAGCGTGCTTAGAGAAATCCTGTTCATAGGCTGCAAGGATCCGCTTCTGAATATCACGAACTTCATTAAAGTCTTTGTTTTCGGCAAAGCTTTGTACCGCTTCAGGCATTCCGCCGACAAAATAATAGTGCTTCAAAGCATCAATATATGTTTGCTTGAAGCTCGTGATCATTTGGAAGTCTTGGCTATCCAGAAGCGCGGCAAATTGCTCTTTGCCGGTTGCCATTAGAAACTCTTTGAAAGAAAGGGGATATAATTTTAGGAAATCTACCTTACCAACAGGAAAAGACGTGCCTTGATGCAAGGCGATACCGAGCAAAGAACCGGCGCATACAATGTGATACTGCGGAGCATTTTCATAGAAGTATTTGAGAGATGCCAAGGCTCGTGGAACTTCCTGTACTTCATCAAAAACCAACAGAGAATTGTTGGGGTCGATCTTATGGCCTGCATAGAGTTCCAAGCCCATAATTAAACGATCCGTATCCAGATCAGACGCAAACAGCTCAGCCATTCTGGAATTGGAGTCAAAATTGATATATACGGTATCTGCATATGACTGCCTGCCAAACTCCTTCATCAGCCAAGTCTTACCAACCTGCCGAGCGCCTTCAATAATCAAAGGCTTCCGGCGTTTGCTTTGTTTCCATTTTAATAGCTTTTCTATGGCGATTCGGTACATATATGCACCTCCATCCTTATGATTCAACAGCCATGAGCAAAACTCCAAAAGAGTAGTGATTGCAATGGTTCCCGGCCATGGCTGAAACCGAAAATCACTCATATGATATAGAAAGCGGAGCCCCTTTTTGGTAAAATTGACTTGAGAGAAAACCAACCAGAAAGGGGCTGGCCGCTATCTACCGACAGGAAATCATTCAGGATGTGACGCTGTTCACATCCCAAAGCGCCGCTGCATTCTACGACAAGCTTTTCAGCAGCTTGGACTTCACGCTGCCCAGGGCGGCAACCGGGCGGCGGGGCTTCCCCAAAGAAGCCATGGTCTGCGCTTTTATCGTTATGAAATGTGAGGGCTTCGCGCAAATCACAGATTTGATGGATTATCTGGACAACAATCGCCTCATTGCCCACTACTGCGGGTTCAATATCATGGAGCCACTGCCGTCCTACTGGACCTATGACCGCTTCCTGCGGCAGTTGGATAACACTGGGTTAAAGTCTGTTATGGCGGATCTGGTACGGCAGCTGTACGAATTAGGGATCGTGGACACCTCCTTCATTGGCCTGGATTCCACGCCCGTCATGGCAAACACGAAGCAGAACAATCCAAAATCCTTTGCAAAGAACAAGTTCTCCAAGGAAAACCATCCCAAAAGCGACCCGGACTGCGCCTTGGGTGTCCACTCGGCCTCCAACCAGCACAATGAGCGGCGGTATGAGTTCTACTGGGGGTACAAAAGCCATGTGCTGGTGGACTGCATCTCCGGCCTGCCGCTCTACGAGCTGACCACGCCGGGCAATATCGCCGATTCCGCCGTCGCCGCTGAGATCCTCGCGGCCGCGGATCAGACGATCTCTTTGAAAGAATGCGCCTTCCTTGCCGATAAGGGCTACGATGCGAAAAGCATCTACAATACGGTAAAAACGGTCTATGAGGGCGAGGCCTTTATCCCCCTCAATCCACGCAGTACGAAAGCCTCTAAAACGCTTCCTGCCGGTAATCCAATCTGCGCGGCCGGGCTGGCTATGCACAAGGACGGCAAAACCACCGACAATGGGCGTACCCGGCAGAAATACTGCTGCCCGTTCCGCCAGTCCAAGACCGGTGTTTGCCCTTGTAACCACAAAAACTGGAACAACGGCAAGAAAAACCGAGGCTGCACGAAATATAAAACCGTTCCCGATGACTACAGACTTTCCATTGACCGTAGCTGCCTCTGTTTCAAGAGAACATACGCCTTGCGTACAGAGTGCGAGCGTTACAATTCTCGCTTCAAATCCACAGGTCAGGAACGGCTGTGGGTGCGCAATGGAACCAGCGCGGCAAACCTCAATACGCTGGCTCATATCTCTGCCCTGACTGTTGCGTTGGCCGCCGTTCTGCACGGCTCTCACTCCTACCGTTCTGCCAAACAGCTTCGGCGTTCCGCCTGATCTGCCTTTTCCATACCTTTTTCAAGTGCGGGGCTTACCGCGCTATGGTTTTTGCGCCCTTGAGATGCCCGAAACTCTTTTGATTCCCATTTACCGTGTTTGCGGGCTGCTCCTTCCGCCTGTTTTGCTCATCTCTAATGATTCAAGGATAGTATAGCATAGAACCACAAAAAATACAACGAAATTTAGACTGATAGTCACACTTTTTGCGACGAATTAAGGTTGAACGCTTCTAAAGACGTTTTCTATGCGTGCTTATGTAGTTGGCGCTGAAAAAAGAAGGCCTGTTCTGAATATATTACAGCGGCGCAGATTCTGCGCCGCTGTAAACAAAGAACAGGAAGAAATCACAAGAGACACGCTGCCTGCCAGCTCTCGCCCATACCGGCCAGATGCAATCCCTCTTTGCCGGTGTTGTGCATCAGGTCGCGCAGATCGAGCAGCAGCGCCTTGCGCAGATACTCGATTCCTTTTTCGCGCAGCCCGTTTTGCAGCGCAAAGAGCGCATGACTGGCAAAACTCAGCGTAGAGTCGTGCAGACAGAGCGGTTCAAAATCGTTCCATGCCTGCATTTTTTCTTCCTTTGTGAAAAGCTCTGGCAGGCGCGTCATGAGAAGCAGCACGTCGGCCTGCTTCACAACTTTATATCGCTGTAAGCGGTCGAAGCAAACATGATGATAGCTTGCGCCAAGATCTGGCTTTAGTGCTGCAATATCCACCGGTTCCAGCAGATGGAACGTCTCGTCCTGCGCAAGATGCCCGCTGTCTGGGTCGTGCGGCCAAGGAATTGCATCATGAAGCGCCTGCCACGATGCAGTTTCTTCTTCCGACATGCCGAGATTCTGATACGCGGACTTGCCTTGAAGCGCCTTCGCCGCATCTATGGCAAGCTCCAGATTATGCTGCACCATGACGTTTGTAAAAAGGTTGTTGCGCGTGATACCGCAGTATTCATCAGGTCCCTTGCAGAACATCAGATCTGCCTGTGTGTGCGCACGGTTCCATGTGTATCGGCTGGCCCAGAAGCGGGCGGTTTCAATGAATACGGGTGCGGCCTTATGCAGATAAAATTCTACATCCCCGGTTTCCCGGCAGTATTCGCCCAAAGCATAGGCTACGTCCGCCGTGATATGAACCTCGCTGCACCCAATGTCCCATGTTTCGCACTGTTCGCTGCCATCGAGCGCCGCCATCCAAGGATACCGCGCTCCGGCAGCATTCATCTTTTTTGCATGATCTCTGGCCGCGTCCAACGCATTTGCGCGATACAGGCACAGATTTTTTGCGGCTGTTTTATCATTCTTCAGGAAGAACGGGAGCATAAACAGGTCTGTATCCCAGAAGTAACAGCCCTTATACCGTGCATGGGTCAAACCTCTTGCACCGATGGAAACGGTCGGATCATGTGCGGCGCAGCTTGCCATAAGCTGAAACATCGAATAGCGCAGACCGATTTGCAGTTCTTCATCGGGAAGCGTTCTGTCGCAATTCTGCCATGTATGCGACCACGCGGCAGTATGCGCGTCCCAAAGTGCGCGGAAACTCCAATCACTTGGCGCAGCCGCAATGCGTTCATCCGTGTCACGGCTTGTACGGATGCAGACCAGCTTCTCAAGCACCAGCGTCTGTCCGGCAGCTGCATGAGCGGCCAGCGGACAGGTGACTTCTGCACCGCTGTTCTGCATGATCCCCTGCGTAAATTCCGGTGCATGGAATTGGACTTCCTGCTCAATGCGTAAGCCTGTTCCGACAGTTTCAAATGTACAGGAAAAAAGACTGCCATCATCCGTCACAAATTGCAGTGGGGCGAGCTGTACCAGTTCTGTATTTTCCTTTACCTGATCGTCTGGAATTGGGCTGTTGCAGCTTGAAAGATTGATGCCGCTGCGCAGTTCAAGCTCCACATCACTTTGAACATGAATTTCAAACCGCTGCATCAAAAGCGCAGGCAGTTCTTTCGGGAAAAAGCGTGTGTATCGCACGTCCGCGCGCGTATCTCCGGCTGCCAGTGTAAAATCTGCATAGAAGCTGGCTGATTTCAGATCAAGCGTCCGATGGATTGGGGAAGCAAGCACAGCGGTCGTGCCATTCAAAAGCAGCGTTTCGCAGACGGGGGACGGAAGATTCACAAAGTCCGTAATCCCATCCTTGATTTCCCCGAAAATTCCCGCAAGAAACAGTCCCTGCTGCGTCGGACGCGAATCCGGTTCAAAAGGCAAATACCCTCGAACACCCATACGCCCGTTTCCAAGAAAAAAGACGCTCTCTAAAAACTCGTCATTCCAGCCATCTGCCTCAGAGCAAATCTCCCATGGCAGCAGTTTCAGATCGTTCCGCATGATGACCCCTCCTTACAAGCCGTCAGCAGCGCATGACACAGGAAGCCTGCGCAGGTGGCAAATGCGCTGCCGGTCGTACACTCGCCGGTGTCCGCGTCAACGCTCTCACAGGCGATTCCGTTGTCCATCGGCATGATTGTCAGTTCGCGCAGCGCCTGCTCCGCATGACCACAAAGAAGGCTGTTGCACAAGCTCAATACCCAAGGCCAGGGCGCGTGCGGGCAGCCGATCTCTGCAATGGGCTTCCCGGCAAAGCTGAATTTATAATCTGCCGAGCGGATCATGCGAACAGTATTTTGCCAGATCACATCCGTCCTTTCGCAGAAGCCGTAATACGGCAAGAGCTGCAAACTTCCGGGCGGCTCATCATAGACATCGTGATGCCCGGC
>ENA-OPCL01001962-OPCL01001962.1-human-gut-metagenome-genome-assembly--contig:-NODE-1962-length-14268-cov-7.785478_pt1 | contig 14268 bp, 9 predicted proteins | sample MGYA00241251_ERZ501482 | MGnify/ENA primary metagenome ERZ501482 (study PRJEB25962, sample SAMEA2042581) | human gut metagenome | biome: human gut; feature: human-associated habitat; material: faeces... | reverse complement strand
TTTTATATGAAAGAGTAAACCTTTACTGTGCGGGAGTAAATTCCACCACCAAATGTGGTGGTGGAATTTAAAATTTCATTTTTGGGATGATTTGAAAAACCTAAATTAATCTTGTAAATTCAAAATTTATAATTTATAATCTTCATAGCTTAATTGTTTTGATAAGGGGATTATTTTTATGAATATTGCTATTTGTGATGATGAACAACAAGATATTGATATACTTTACAATTACTGCAAATCATGCAAATTACCATACAATATTTCTACTTTTCTGTCTGCCTCTGCCCTGCTTGAGGCTTTTAAATCCCAATTTTATGATTTAATTTTTCTTGATATAGAAATGGATAAGCCAAATGGTTTTGAAATTGGCTCTATTTTAGCAGGATATTCTCCTCGTCCCGTAATAGTTTTTACGACAAACGCACTGCAGTATGCAGTCCGAGGATATGGAATTGCTTTTCGATTTCTATGCAAACCGATAACGATTACAATGTTTCAAAGTGTTGTCAGGGAGGCTCTTGACGAGATTCTTCCGCAAAAGGCAGCGATAATGTGTGGTTCAACTCAGAAAATGATTTCTATAAACGATGTCATATATTTTGAGAGTCTGAACCGGCACATTATTTTTCATTTTGCAAATACATCCACATTGGAGATAAAGGATTCAATGGAAAATATGATTTCGGTTTTTTCATATCCTTCATTTGTACAGATTCACAGAAGCTATTGCATCAATTTGAATTATGTGGACAGCTTTACACCACTTGCTGTCACTATGACTGACGGCTGCAAAATTCCACTTTCGCGGAAAAAACAGACCATTTTCCAAGAGCGCTTTAACAATTTGATACGAGGTACCATCAAATGAATTTTCCAATTGAAATATATACCATTATTATAGAATGCCTGCTTATTTTCTACTTCTTTTATAAAGAGGTTAGACCTGTATACCCTTCCCGCAGATATATTATCCTATTTTGCATATCACTCTTTGCGGTCATAATGCTATCAACCCTATATACACCTATGTTTATACGGCTTGCCATTATCAGCTTATTTTTGTTTTTATGCTATACTTTCTGCTTCAAATGCAAAATATTCCAAATCACCTATACTATTATATTATTTTTTGTCACGTCGATGTTTTCCGATGTTATTGGTGAGTTTGTACTTTCCAGACTTGGAATTTCAATAAATGAACTTTTAGGAATAAGTGAAGGACGGCTTATCTACAATACCACAAGCAAGATTATTCATCTGTTTTTGCTGGTCATAATTATTTTATTTACCAATGCCCGATTTGATTCAAAGGCTCTACTGCATGCCATACCACTCATGCTCTGCAATCTGTCAAGCATATTTATTCTGTTTGCCCAGTACACTACCTTTATTGACAATGGTAAATACTCCACCTTTGTGATGACCACCATATGTATGCTTGTTATCAATATAGTGGTTTGTGGATATACGGAAATAGTAAAGAAATCTTATGAATTACAGAAAAATCAGCTCTGTATGCAGGAGCAGCTTGCCAAACAGGAGCTTTACTATCAGGATATCATTGCTCGTCAGGACGAATCCCGCGCACTTTGGCATGATATAAAAAAATACATGCTGGCAATGGAAAATCTGGTTTCTACGAAAACACGACCTGAAGCCGAAAGCCAGCTCTCTGCCTTAAAGAAAAAGTTTTCAAGCCTTGACCAAATGATTGATACCGGTAATTCCATTGTTGACGGTATCCTAAACTATGGCTCTAATAAAGCAGACAGTCTGGGAATCTCCATAAACTTTAATCTATGGCTGGATACTGACCTCAACATTTCGCCTGTTGATCTGTACATAATCATTGGAAACACTATGGATAACGCAATAGAAGCCTGCGATGCTTTTCCGGCAGGTCACAAACCATCCATCTCATGTACGCTGCGCCAGAAAAATCATGTGCTGCTTTATGAAATATCCAATCCTATTCCACAGGTTTCGGTAAAAAAAGCCGGAGTTATCCACGGATATGGGCTTGAAAATGTCAAAGAATGTGTAAATAGAAATAGTGGTTTTATCTCTGTTAAAACCGAAAATGATATATTTTGTGTCTCTATAACACTAAACGTTTAATATGTCTTAAATCCGCGATATCACAAGCCTTCCATCCTGCACATCAACCCTGACCTTATTAGACTCTATCCCCGCTGCCTCAAGCATCTCATCGGTGAGTTTTATCCTGTGTGCCTTGTCCAAAACCGTATATTCCATTGCAGGGTGTTTCTTCAATTTCTCCGTACTTACCTTTCCGTCAGATATAAGCACTGTGCGGTCTACACGGCCTGCAAGTGCCATATCGTGTGTCACTATGATGATGGTTATACCAAGCTCTTTGTTCAGCTTATGAAACAGCTCATAGATTGTATCAGCAGTCCTTGTATCCACAGCTCCGGTCGGCTCATCCGCAAGCAGTATGTCCGGCTTATTTGCCAGTGCCACCGCTATCGCTGCGCGCTGCTGCTCTCCTCCCGATAGCTGAGCCGGAAGCTTATCCTTATGCTCCTGTAATCCCACTGCCTTTAACAGTTTAAGGGCATAGCTTTTATTATTATCCTTGCGTTTTTTTATAATTTCTCTGTGTTTTAAATTATCGGTATTACCTGAATTTTCAAACATCATCACGGCCTCGACATTCTGCAGCACAGTCAGGTATGGGAACAGATTTTTGGCACTTTTCTGCCACACAAAACCTACTTTGTCCCTGCGGTATCTTACCATTTCAGCTTCTGAATATGTGGAAATGTCTTTTCCGTCAATAGTGAGCACTCCAGCCGTTGGTGTTTCCAGTCCTCCTATCATATTTAAAAGGGTGGATTTTCCGCTGCCGGATTTTCCTATTATCGCAAGCATCTCCCCTGTTTCCACCGTCAGGTCAAGCCCCTCCAGTGCCATCACCTTTTTATCGTCGGTCTCATATATTTTTACCAGTCCATCGCAGTTTATCATCTACTTTTCCCCCTTTTAATTTAAATTACTATGCCGTCACTAAGCTCAAACACTTCATCCCCCAGCTCCATCAGGTTCGGATCATGCGTGGTCATAACTATTGTAATGTCCTCATCGTCTATCAACTCACGGAACAATCGCATGACTTCAAATCCAGCAGCGGTATCAAGTGCTCCTGTCGGCTCATCCGCAAAGACCACCTTCGGGCGATGAACCACAGCGCGCGCTATCGCAACTCTCTGCTGCTCACCTCCTGATAACTGATCCGGCATATGATCCATGCGCTTTGAGAGTCCGACACGCTCCAGCAGCTCTGATACTCTGTCATGCATATTCTCATTTATCACATCGTTTTTTACATCTCCAATGTCATTATCCATATCAGTCAAATTCTTCCGTATCTGACGTTTATTTTTCGCAAGTCTAAGGGCAAATTCCACATTCTCATATGCCGTCATCGTGGGAATTAGTGCTATAGACTGGAATACAAATCCCATCTCATACCGCCTTAGTATTTCCCTGTCTTTCTCGGTCATCTGCTCGAGGTTTTTATCCAGAAACTGCACACTTCCATCTGTCGGCATATCAAGCGCACTAAGGATATTAAGAAGTGTGGTCTTTCCGGAGCCGGAACGCCCTTTTAAGATGGCAAGTGTTCCTTTTTTTATCTCCATGGATACTCCGTCAAGTGCGTGGACTGTTGTACCATCTCCCGCCTTGAAATATCTTTTTATATTTTGAGCAATTATCGCATTTTCCATATGTCACGACCTCATTTTTTACATGCTAACTATCTTCTCCAAGCCTTAGTGCCTGTGCTATCTTCATACTCTTAAGCAGTCTGCTGATAACCACATAGCATACGGCTACAGCCACGAAAAGTACTCCTGCAAGCTCCAGCATATCAGATTGATAAATATATACATTTACTCCGATATTGTGTTTCTGCGGCAGATATATGATCGATATGAGCCTTACAAACATCGCTGTTGCAGTTATACCTATGCCTGCTCCCGCAAGAAGCGGCAGAAATGATAAAAATATCTGCTCGTTTAAAAGCATTGCTTTTACCTCTCTCATTCTCATTCCCATTGCGCGGTATATACCAAACTGCAGCTCCCTCTGTTTTAGTGTCATAACCCAATACAGCAAAAATCCTACTGAGCACACTATCAGTGAAAGTATAAAACTTAATGTAAACATACCGTTTGTGATCTGCACTGTGGCTGAGTTTTTATTCTCGTCTATAAGCTGCTGCGCGGATGTTAAATTTTTGTATATATCATCCACCGTTTTTCCCTTTGACAGGTTCATCCACACACTGTACGGTGTCATGCCGAACTTTTCCACAACCGTAGCATAATTTGCAACGATCAGGTATTTCTCCTGCTCGGTCACATTTTTGTCTGCATCTGTCTCATAGGTGTAACGCTCGTAGCCCGGAAAACCTTTTACTATGGCACATACCTTTGCATTCTCGGATGCGTAGATCTGATCATCATCGACAGCCTCCGGTACATACCTTGAGTAATTTAAGCTGTCACCAACTTTAAGTCCCAGAGCTTTTGCCAGATTTGAGGAAATGATGACTCCGTCCGGCTCTTTTGCCAGCTCATTCAGGTAATTGAACCAGTGCGCGTCATTAATATCATCATTTTGGTCACTCTGCAATTTCGCAGTCTCACCGAATTCTTTTGTGTTTATCGCCATAAGATATGCATCCGAAATCGAACCACTGCCTGCGGAAATGTCTACCCTCTCGTCCTCAAGCACACGCGTGACACCGTCACAGATGCCCTCATTTTTGAGCGACTCGTATTTACCGAAATCAGGCTCGTCATACATCCAGTTTACAGAGCCATCTTTATTCTTCTGTATCCTGAGTCTGAAATCTTCGTTGTATATCGCATCACAACCCACATTGTAGACGATCCGTTTTTCCATATTGCTGTTCATGGTGCGCGCCATATTCGCGTCAAAAATACCGCCAGCCACTGTCATGATAAGAAATACTGCCAGAAATCCCTGATTGTATCTGGTTCGTTTTAGCTGTAAAAATGATGCATACATTGCCGGAGAAAAATGCTTTTTAAAGAGCCTGTCCACAAGCAGAATAATAAGTCCGGTAAGTCTTACGCACAAAAGTGCCGCTGCAAATATAAAAAGCGAATTGTCCAGTATCATGACAGGATCTATGCTCCTGTTCTCAAGAACAGATATCGCAAGCGTACTCTTCTGCTTGTTGTAATTGTAAAGCAGATATGCTGACAGAGCCAAAAGTATAACATCTATAAAGCATTTCTCCCAAAGAGGCTTTTTCTTTGATATTCGTTCCCTGCTGCGCTCTGATATGGCATCCTTTGATTTTTTCCACACCGGAACTGTGATAAACAGCACCATGATAACTGCCGCTGCCACCGCATAGACAAGCATCTGCCATACAAATCTGTAAGTGCCTATATCCTTTGCCGTAAATCTTAAAAATCCGTCTGTAGATGCGGCAGCCCGGCACATTATATATCCGAGTACTATTCCGAGTACACAGCCCGCGATCGCTATTATTCCCGACTGCTGTAAGTACAAAATAAATACCTGTAATTTTGTCGCACCACGGCTTCTTAAAACAAGTATGTCATTTTCCTCGAGCGAAAGTATCTGTGCAGATATCATTCTTATAAATAAAATCAAAAGCACAAGACACGGCAGCTCCAATGCCCAAAGCATCAGCTTTATCGTCTTCTGCTGTGTAAAAAAGCGCTCCAGCGTATCACGGATGTTGTCATTGTAGAGCTTGTCAGCATCCTTAAACTGCTCCATATAACCGTCATAAAGTGAGGCATTTTCCGTGTTGATCTGCCTGTAATCCAGCATGAGGAAATCACTGTAGCTGATATTGTCCTCGCTGTAATACTGCATCATTTCGTCAAAAACATCCTGCGAAACAAATATCACATCGCCCATATCCGAAAGCGTCTTGGCCCAATATGGATCGTTTATATCTTTTTCACGGCAGATCTGTGATATGACGAAAGAAATTTCCTTTTTCCCACTGCCATCAGGTACATGTAAATAGACTTTTTCACCTGCTACAAGTCCGTAGTGATCCATTGTCTTTTCGCTTATGCTGCACTCGAATGTGGCTGTGTCAGACTGAGACTTTACAACCTCAGCGTACTCCGAAAGTTCCGGCAGATATCCTATTGTAAAATAATTGTTAGGTCCTCCAAACTCTGTATCTGCGCGTCCGCCTGAGAGTGTGATAAGCTGCTGTGAGGAAACCTTGTTTATATCCACGTATTCAGTCCACTTCTTTTCGTATCCTGACAGCTTATCAAGTACTGACTGCGAATCAGGATAATCTGCCACCGCATATGTTCCCTCGCGGCTCATCTGTGCAGGAAACTCATTCTGCTGTGTGGCATGATCCGTAAAAAGTCTGTCGAGTATCTGATTGCCCGCGCCCTTTTCAAACATAGGGTGGCACACAAAAAGTGCTATAAACAAAGCCACTCCCATAAGCAGACACAGATTTAACCATTTTCTGTTTTTTAATTTATTAATTACGAAGCCAAACATATTTCATCGCCCTCATCAATACCGTAAAGCACAAGTGTATTGCTGCCTGATGTATAATCGCTCAATATTACCGGCTGCTTTACCACGCTGTCCCCATCAATTTTCCACACATAGTATGATATATCATCTTTGTCCATAGGATTGACCTGCTTGTGTATGATCGAAGTCGGCACCACTACCACCTTTTTAAAAGAAACATAAGAAAACTTTACAGCAGATGCCCTGGTCAGATCATCCGGTATTCCATTGTCAAGTTTTATATAAAATGCTGCATTTCCATATCCCGAATCTGTGTTTCCGGTAATATGCACACCTTTATCATCCTGATTTATATATCCCTTTTGAGCAACACTACCGTAACCGGCAAAACCGATACAGCTTCCGTAGATCGTTGTACCGTCCAGCTCAAGTGATACGCGCTCTCCCACATCTGCTATATTGTCCTTATATACTTTATAGCTATTGCTATCCTTTACCTGAACCAGCAGTACGTCCGTGGAATTTCCGGTTATCTGCAGGATATCTGAGCCTTCCTCCACATTATCTCCTGCCTTGACACTCACCTTTGAAACTTTTCCATCATTTTTGGCATATACTGAAATATTTCCTTTGCCGTCATTTCCTGCGCTTATGCTGTCATATGCTGACTGTAGCTGGGAAAGCTGATAGGTGTGGTCTGCACAGGCAAGTTTTTTCTGCAGATTCAATAATTGTAAATTCAGTTTCAACTGCTGCTCATCATATGCTGTATCCGGCTTTTCATCCTGCCGGTTATTTTCTTCTGCGCTACTACCACCTTCAGATAAATCTTTTATCTGTTTATCGTAATCAGCAATCTTCTGCGCATAGGATTCATTCTCCGAGTCGATCGCATTTTTCGCCTCTGTTATGGCAGCTTTGCCCTCTCCGGTATCCACCACGTAAAGCAGCATCCCCTTTTCTACCGTATCGTCCTGCTTCACATTGACCGATACGATCTGCCCTTCATAATCACAGGTTTCGGTTATCGTCCCTGCGTCAGATCTGCTGTAGCGCACACCGTAGTTTGCTATATCAAAATCAGACCTTGTTACCGTATATTTGCTATACTTTGTCGGAACCTGATCTGTAGAATTATAGTAGACCAGCTCCCCCTCTTTTAAGCCCTCTGTGACCTGTGTATAGTTTTCATCAGACTCACCTGTTGTTATGATGCGTTTCTCGCGGCCGCCCTCATCATTTTTCACATAGACATATCTGGTATCGCCTTCCTTATAGATGGAATCTTTTCCCACGACAAGTGCCTGGTCCGCTTTTGTCTTTTCAAAATATACCGGATACATCTGTCCTGCCGTAAGAAACGGCTTTTCCCTGCTTTCCACGCACACATCCGGATAGCGGTTGTTTATCTTCGAAAGTACCAAAACCTCTGATGTATATTGAGACTCGGTGACATCATATTTTTCGCCATCGACTATCACATATTTCTTGTCATAATCACTGTATTTGTACTCATTTATGGCTGTATCTTTTATATCCAGCACAAGGTCATCCGTATCTGAGACAATGACTATATTCTCGTATGCCGCAGCAGACCTTCCATCTGTCAGCTTCTTAGTGTAAGTGACAAGACCGCTGTGGACTGCCTTAAGCGTTCCATCATCAACGATCTGCTGATATAAAGCCATCTGCTCATTGATCTTTTGCACGCGGTATTCGTGAAGCTGCTTATCGTACCGCTGATTTTCCTGTTCTGTGGCAATCTGCGTATTGTAATCATCTTCTGTGCTCTCTTTTTTCTCAATCTGTTCTGTTGAAAATTCGTCCGTATCCGCAGCCTGACTCTCCCATAATTTGATCTGCGTATCCGAGATCTGAGCGGATATCTCATATGTCTCATTCTCATGCGCCAGCGCATCCTTACATTGCTGCAACTGTTTTTTTGCCTCATCCACATCACAGACTGCAAGCACATCCCCTACATTTACTGTATCTCCCGGCTCCACATATATCTGTGAAATATTTACATTGGCACTGTAGTAATTGCAGTAATCCCTCGAAACTGCGGTAGCCATCAGCACCTGTATGGAGCCAATCGTACCGTATTCCACAGGTCTGTAGGCTTCATTTAACGCTACAGGTTCTTCAAGCTTTGGTATGCTGCTTTCTGTCATTTTTCCACAGCCGCCTGCCACAAACGATACACATATCCCCAGTACTGCCAGTTTTTTTATTGATAAAATGTTTCTGATCTTCACTGCAAAACCACCTCATCCCCGCTTTTAAGTCCTTCTGTGATGATCTGGTAGTCTCCCACCTGATCTGCGACACTTATCCATACCGCCTGTCTGTATCCATTCTCATCCAGTGTGTATACAAAATACCTGCCATCCTTCTCATGTACTGCGTCCTTTTGCACATACACAGCATTTTCTATAGCAGGGCGCGTCACTTCCATGGAAAATATCTGTGCATCCGATACTGCCGACATGTCCGATACCGGTTCAAAAACAAGCTTTTGATCGTCCACCTCTTTTACCTTAAGTTCAAACTCTATATCAGATGCTGTTGCCGTGTATATATCACCTACATTAAAGTCATAACCTTCCGGTCTGTCAGCCTCGTAATTGCCGTTTCCGCTGATTTCTGTTATAAGATTGCTGCCCGGTTCAAAAACTCCCGCCAAAAGTGAATTGTCCATTGCTGTGATCGTACCATCCTCTGATGCCGTGATCTGATATCTCGACAGTTTTTCCTTAGCCTCATCAAGATAAAGCTGCGCAACCTCTGTATCCTTATCAAGCTGGGCTATATCGCTTGAATAATCCTGAGTATCATCGATTTTCATAATAGCCCTGTAGTGCTCTGCCAGAAGCTTATTCTGACTGATCTGCCCGCTGTAGTCCTCAATCTTTTTCTGTATCTCCCCGGATTTAAAAGCCACCAGTATATCACCCTTTTTCACATGATCACCCACTGCCACATTTACCTTTTCGAGCGTAAGCTCCGTGTTTGTCGCACCATAGGAAAACCTGGTATAGCCCTGCGCGCTCAGACTGATGGTAGTCTGCGGTGTGAGTGAACCGCTCTGTACCGTAACTGTCTGGTATGATATTTTCTCGTAGGAAGCTCTGTCCGTCTGTGCAAGCTCCTTTTGTGCCGCCCCACATCCTGAAAATAAAATAGAGGTAATTGCAGTGGCAAGTGTCAAACGCCCTATATATTTTTTCTTTTTATTAATCATATATTTTCCACATCTTTTCCAAATAAATATGAACCTGATCTATTATCTAAAAATGTAACTCCATGTATAAACTTTATTGCAGCCAATAACAGTATCTTATATTTGATCATCACTCCTTATGATCGTGCCGTCTATCGCATTCACATACACCGGATATCTGTCGTAGCCCTTGTCCTGTTTTGACAGACACCATGCCGGAACATAAGTATATTTATCCTTGTCAGATGCATCCTTCAAACGGATATATCCGAGCTTTAGATTGTTGTAAGTGTGATTTTGTGTAAAATCATACTGCTCTGAATTCTTTGTCATGTCATCCTTGATGATCTCTTTTATAGTGTCCATTGACAAGAGTTCTACGTTTTTTGACTCATTTACAATATCAACCGGGTAAGAAACAGAAAATTCCGTCACTCCCTGATCCGTCACAATAAAGGAACTGCTGCCATATGGCATAAAATCATCATAGTTATCGAGTGTCTCCCATATATCCATATTCCGGGTGAAATCGAGTGACTTGCAAAACGCTATGCCATTCACACCCTCGCCATAATCTATGATATATCCCCACGCTGTATCCTTTATAACGCTCTCTGTATCATCAGTTTTTACAGTATCATCGCCATCCTCTATCACTCCTGCGCTCCACTCGTAGTCTGAGGTTCCTATATATACCTGTGAAGCCCTGCCTAATTTATTTTGAAATTCTTCTGCCTTCTTTACAGCTTCGTCTTTGGTCAATACACACTCATTGTCATATGCAGATGTAGTATCTCCACCTGTAGAGCCTCCGTTAAATCCCTCTACACCTTTCTCCTCTGCAAAGGATGGTGGTCCGTAATAGCCATACTCACTATCATCGTATAATGTCCCCTCACTTCCTGCCTTAAGAGGCTGTGCTGAAATATATTCAAGAGAGCCGTCCTCAGCAATTCCAAATCTAAGCTCACAGAAAACATTACCAATATATCCCAGATACTCATTACAATCCGTATAGTCTGTGGCTATTTCACGCGTATCAAGTGCAGACGGTTCTGCCTTTTCATACTGTTCCAGCAGATCATTTTCACTTTTCATCACCCTGCTGACGCCCTCTTCTGTGATAAGTCCCGCATCAATTTCCTGCTGATACCCGGCAATCTCATTTTTTACAACCTCCATGCTGTGATATATCTCTTCTTTCGTATAATGAGGTATGTCGTGATAATATACGGTACTATCGCCAAAATAAGCCTCTATCACACTCTTTTTGAAATCGGCACCCACCTTTATATTCTTCACCTCAACAACCGACATGCTTTTGCAGTCCGGCAGGGTAATGTCTGCTGAAATATCCACATCCACACTTTTGTCAGATGTCTCAACAGCAAAGCTGTCATTCCATTTCGTACTGTCGTCAAACGCACTTATATCGCTTCCTGCTTTTGTGTTTATATTTTCAGTTTCCATATTGTAATCTACTTTTTTTCCTGAGCAGCCTGTGAGTGAGATGATTACTATCGCTTCAACGATCGTCATAGCCGCTGCGAGTATTCTTGTGTGTTTTCTCATATGCCAATCCTCCCTGATATGTCACATTTTTTCTACAACATAATTATTCCTGTGAAAGTACGGTCCGATGTAAACATTCTGTATCTTAACTCAGATCGTCCGGATGTATCACACTTCCGTCAATCGCGTTGATAAATACAGGGCATGCATTTGTAGTGTCTTTCTGCAGCAATTCCAGACTCCATGCCGGAATATAACTGTATTTTTGCATATCAGTCCGGTTGTTTACCCTTATGTATGCAAGTTTTAGAGTGTAATATTTTACATTTGTATCCAGTACATATTCCTCAGCATTGTTTTTAAGCTCATCCCGGGCAATATCAAATATATTTTCTAAAGGAAGCATTTCTACATTTTCCTGTTTTCTTACTATACTTACCGGGCAGTCTATATAAAAAGTACATATACCATATTTATCAACATAAAAATTGTAGAATTCATTATCAAAAGTATCCTCTATACTATCACCATATTTCATATTGTATCCGCTGTAATCCATCGGATTTAAAGCATCATCAAATAATATTTTGCCAACTCCGATATTGTAGTAAAATCTATAACCACTTACACACTCATGTATATCATCTTCCTGATACACATGATCGGCTCTTTCGTTATATCCACTCCATTTCAGCTGCGAGCTCTCAGTCTGCGGGATGGATGAAAAACCTGTCTCTTTCAAAAAGCTGTCTATCATATTCCCCGCTTCTTCTATTGTGATACCCGATTCATTTTCCTCCTGCGCGATTTCCTCTCCCGATGTATCCTGTGAATCCGTGATATCATTTACCGTATCATATTCCATGAGTGAATCCGGTCCAAAGTATTGCTGCACATATCCATCGTTAAATATATTGCTCCACTCGTATTCATTACTTCCTGTCTTTTTGGTATATCCCTCAATCGGACCTGCGCCAATTCCCGACAGCCATTTATTTTCATCACCATCTGCAACAAAATTCATGTTATACCAGGTGTTTCCTTTTTTTCCTACAAACTCATCACATGAATCATACTCTGTAGCTATAGTCCATTCATCCCCGGCATTTTCCAGATAATGCGTATACTCCTTCAAAAACTCAGCTCTGTTTCCTGTGCCAGATGTATCAGTTGGTGTTGTTGAGGAATTTATGGAATCAATAAGATTTTGAAGCTGTGTTTTTGTCCAATGTTCCTTATCATAGTAATAAATCTGTGACTCTCCAAAGTATGCCTTCAATACCTTTTCCTTGAGCTTTGCAGAATAAGGTATCTTTTCCACTTCAACTACTGACATTGTCTTACAATCAGGCAGTTCCACTTTTGCACTTATATCTATATTTACATTTCCAATTTCTGTCTGCACGGAAAACTCATCGCTGTAGGTCTCATCTGTACTAAAATCCTTTACATTGCATACAGCACTTTTTGTCAGTTTTTCTGTATCAGTGCCATAATCTACCTTTTTGCCGGCACAGCCTGCGAGTGATATGAGGACAAGTGCCTCGATGAGTGTCATAATTGCTGCAAATAATCTCATATTTCGTGAAGATATGTTACCCCTTTTATCCATATGCGGCTCTCCTCCCTTTTTGTTCTTTCCCGGTGACTATTCAGAATAGTTATCTTCCATGTTGTTATAATGAGTATATATGTCAGTTGTAAACTTTTTGTATCATACATTGCTTTTTTTAATAAAAAGTTTTTGTCTGCTCCATAAAAATTCCACCGCCTTCTTGACGTGCAAACATACGTTTGCTACAATGTAAATATTCTTGACTCTTAAGAAAGAAGGCTGATTATGAATACAGATATTACAAAACAACTGGAAATGGTGCTGTACAGAACCGAAGATGATAACGTAACAGTCAGTGCCTTGATAAAAGATGAAACGATATGGCTGACACAAAAAGCCATGGCTGAATTGTTTGGTATTGACAAGTCGGGCATCAGCCGCCATTTAGCAAAGATTTTTGAAACCGGTGAGCTTGATGAGGAAGTGGTTGTTGCAAAAATTGCAACAACCACTCAGCACGGAGCAATGCAGGATAAAACGCAGACTATTCCTACCAATTATTATAATTTGGATGCCATTATTTCTGTAGGTTACAGAGTAAACTCTATTCAGGCAACCAGGTTCCGTATATGGGCAACCGGTATTTTGAAGGAATATATGATAAAGGGCTTTGCTATGGATGATGAACGCCTGAAACAGGGTAAAACAGCATTTGGAAAAGACTATTTCCGTGAATTGCTGGAAAGAGTACGCTCCATCCGTGCCAGCGAACGTAGAATATGGCAACAGATAACCGATATCTTTGCAGAGTGCAGCATTGATTACAATAGAGATTCTGATACTGCATATCATTTTTATGCAACCATACAGAACAAATTTCATTATGCTATTACCGGTAAAACAGCGGCTGAAATCGTCTATAATCAAGCTGACCACACCAAGGAAAATATGGGCTTGACCACATGGAAAAATGCTCCAGATGGTCGTATTCTCAAATCTGATACCCCGATTGCCAAAAACTATTTGGATGAAAAACAGATTCGTCAGTTGGAACGTGCTGTTACAGGATATTTTGATTACATAGAGGATTTGATTGAACGTGAAAACGTCTTTACTATGGAGGAATTTTCAAAAAGTGTGAACGAATTTCTTGCGTTCCGCAGATACGATATTTTGAAAGATAATGGATGTATTTCTCATAAGCAGGCAGTGGAGAAAGCATATCAGGAATATGATATTTTTAACAAGACACAGCCAATTGAATCTGATTTTGATAAGATAGTAAAAGGATTGGAAAAGAAAATTTAATTTCTTTTCAGGATTATGATACAATTACGGAAAACAGTTTTTTTAGAATCTGACAAATCGTTAAGGAAAGAATCGAAGGTGGTGCAAACGAAAAAGCAGTATTGAGACTTTTCATTAACTG
>ENA-OPCL01001953-OPCL01001953.1-human-gut-metagenome-genome-assembly--contig:-NODE-1953-length-14318-cov-1.920844_pt1 | contig 14318 bp, 21 predicted proteins | sample MGYA00241251_ERZ501482 | MGnify/ENA primary metagenome ERZ501482 (study PRJEB25962, sample SAMEA2042581) | human gut metagenome | biome: human gut; feature: human-associated habitat; material: faeces... | reverse complement strand
GCTTCTCGATTTCGGACATACTTATTCCCGTAGCTTTACACGGTGCTGCTAATCTCCTGTGTATCGTACTTGCACTATAACCGGATGCCTCTAATCCCTTTTCATATGTCTGTAAAAGCTCTTTCTCCCGTCCTTGCAGCTGATCGGGACGTTTTACGCCTTGCCCCTTACAAAATGCAGCAAACAGCTTGCAATCCTTCTTGTATGCGGTTACGGTCTGATTGTCCGTGATTCCCTTTAAAGCCAATTCTATTAAAGTACTTTGTATGCTTCGGTATCTTCCCATTATTTCGCCTCCTCTCAATTCATCAATTTGATGATTCCTTAACCGTCGTCAAATTGACGATTCGTTTTTTACTGCTCCTAACCTCAGATTTTTTGTTTAACTGTCTGTTCTTCTGCCTTTTTAGTGACTTAGCCTTGTCAATGAGTTCTGTACTGTTCAGACGGTGTTTAGTTCACCACTCCCCCAGGAGACAATACATAATAGCTACAGTCTGCTATCCTCTTGTGTGGTTATTTTCTTTACAAAATCAGCTGTAAAAGTTAGAATATAACCCGTTTTTCTTCGCTTAACTGGTTATTCTCTCTTTCGGCAAGCCTCTAAAGAATAACCTTTAAGCCTTTCTCCCTTCGTCATTATTTTTTTTATCATTTATAATATGTCATTTCTGATCAGACATAAAAACCAATAATATTCTTAACAAGATGAATCTGCTCAATCAGATTTTTTGCAAAAAAAATAGAAGTGTATAAACACTTCCTATCCTTGCTATTATATGGTTGTTGATCACCTCGAAATATGGTATAATATGTCTACGGAAAGTCAAAACACGCAAAAGGCGGCCTGCCCTCTTTGGAGGGACAAACCCTCCAGACGAAAGAAAGGAGGGCGATAGTTATGTACATATCATATGCTGATTTTATACAAACAGGAATGTTCATAATTGGTCTTATTGGATTGTGTTATACAATCTTTAAGGACAAAAAATAGCCGCCCACTACTCGCAATAGTGAACGGCTGTTAATAAAACAGTTTTTTAAGCTAATTAGGGGTAGGCCGCTGTGTTTTTGGCTTTCCCTTTTACATCTTTACTATAACACCTTTATTTCATTTTATCAAGACAAATACATCTTAAATGTTCTAATATCGTCTTATATCACCTAATTATTCCTTAATTCAAATCTTATTTATTAATTTATGATACTATTTCCTCCTATTTTGATTATCCTCATTTATTTTGACACTGTACCACCGTACCTGGAAGTACACCCCTCGAACCAGTCTCATTTATTATTTTTGACACTACACTTTTCTATAAATCTTTCCTCTTTGCCAGGTCATTTCTTCATCTCACGGACATTCTCATTCATTTATCAGCGGTTCTGGTTCTGATCGGACTCTATTATATCCGGATTTACTCCTTTTTGTCCTTCTGGTACGGATAAAACCCAGACCACCCCCCCCCTCACAAGCCTGTTTTTTCTTGAACTTTACGCTTGACTTCTGGTGTGAACTATGGCACACAGGTAAGTTTGTTGTAGGAATACGGCTCTGCTCTCCCCCCTAGCCCAAGGACGGCTCGCAATAAGAGCCATGAATGAGCTAGAGGTATAGCGAATAGAATGTACACAGTACAAGCTGTGTGAGGTTTCCGTATTCACTCCCAGATATTACTATCCGGTACGATTCACGCATAAAGCGAACGGGCGAAGTCTGCCATAAGACCCCGTGCAGTGCTAACTGCTTTCGTAACCCCCCTCTTGCTCTATACAAGCGAAACAGAACAAGCGACAGGACGGGCATACACCGATTTCTAAAGATAATGGTCTACCAACGCACCCTCTAACGGCGATTCCTACGGCTGCTCCCCCGTAAAGGTTGTATTTTAGCGGTTTTCCTCTCAACGCTCCCATTGCTTCAAGCCAGGTTTTGACTCCTCATTATTTAAAAAAGGGTTCACTTAATAAAGCTGTATCTTCCGGATTTCTCGAAAAATACCGCCTCTCGTTATTAGATGAACAATAAAAAACTCCTGTCAAATGGCATTCTTACACCACACGCAGGAGCTTTTGATTTATCACCTATAATAAAAAACTCTTCATGCGTGAATAATATACGCACAAAGAGCATTTTAAACTTAATCAATATCTATTGACAAAAGTAAAAAAAGAACTTACAATGAAGCCGTGGTGAAGGTTCAATGCAGTAACCTTTGAGCGTATGTTCGGAATACGTTCCAGAAGTAATATTGATTTGGTAGATCATATTACAACTGCTTTATCTGAAAACTAGCATCTTGTTGGTAGCAAGGTGCTTTTTTCATGTCTTTTTTCTTAACATGAATATATAATAACACAACATCGCATTACTTGACAATGTTTTTAAACACAACTTTAAAAAAACCACTACCCTAAAATAGAATAGTGGTCTAATCTCATTTATTGTTCTTTTCTCTAAATACTTTTAAATATCTAAAGTACGTACTTCTGCTTATCTTCATTTGTTCCATAACCTCTGCCATGCTCTTACCAGTTCTAACAAGATCGGCAAATTCGTGATAAATTTTCATGTATGCTTCGTTTTCCTCATCGTTTTTTTTTCTACCGGCATTTCTGGCATTATGAACCGGCTCGCCCGTCTGATTCTTCCGGAGCTTCTCATTCTCGGCTTGCAGCTGCTTAATCTGCTTTATATAGTAGTCGCTTGATTCTTCCATGGTTTTACCCAATTTATCGGTATTCTTGTCAGCTTCTTCCAGACTATGCTCAAGATCACTCACTCTCTGTTCAAGCAGCTCTTTATCTTCCTTTAACTTCTTATTCTCAAGTTTAAGTTCTCTGCATTCTCTGTGTACAGCCTCCAGTTCTTTAGACAGCATTTCATGTCTATGTGTATCGTTTCTGTTGTTCTGTGCGTCTGACATTCTTTCGATTGCAACATTCTTTTCAATGGTTAACAGTCTGATTTCTTCGCTTGCTTTTTCTCTCTCTTTTCGGCTATGTGAGAGCTGACGTTTTAACATTTCCACCTGTTGCGTCAAGTCTCTGATGCAAGCCTGATCAGCCTCATAAAAGCTAGAATTTTCGTATGCTGCATTGGTATCATTATTTATTTTTGACACTTCTTTCTTTAGTAGCTCGATCTGTAATCTGGCTTCTTCTAATTCCTGTATAAGTCTTTTATTTTCTTCCCTTAGTGTTTCCTTTGCCATAATACCGGCCTCCTTTTCTTAATCCCATCGTAGCATCTTCGCGGCTTAGTGTCAATAATTAATTTATGCGACTTTTTTTTAACAGACATCTCACAAGGCTGTATGAGCATGGATTCTGATATATCACAGTTATTCATTGCGTATTTTGTCCTAGAATCAATTTTACTGTGCTAGGCGAACATTTTATCGCTGACACAGTTTAAATCGAAATTAGAGCGTTTTACGCGGTCAATTATAAGTCCTTTTTGTTTTTTTGGAAAATTTTTGAAGTGGTGGGGTTTGTTATAGAAGGGGCTTTTTATTTATTGGAAAAGCTTCCGGTGGTCATTACGCTGTCTGACGGTTCCTATTTAACCCCGTCCCCCTTATTTCAGACAGAAAAAAAGAGCTGCAACCTATCTAATCTGGTGCAACTCTTGTATTAATATGCTATGTTAATATAGTGTGTTAATCATTGTATTAATACATATGAATCCTTGCTGTTCTGGTGCTATCTATGAGGTGGTGTCTTACCGCATCACATTCCACATCCTTATATAACTATATAACTGTATATTTATATAATTGTATAACTCTTGTAGATTGCTGTACAAAGCTGTATTCGCCTGTTATACGGCTTCTAATGCCTTTATGCTAGAATTGTCTGCATTGGATTATTACAGCCGTTTCCGGGGCTTTTGGACTTGCTATACCTTATGTTCTTATATAACTGTATAATTATATAACTATATAACCATTACAGTTCGTCTTTCATCTGTTCAATTGCCTGTAGCTTGCTGTACAAGGCTGTATTTGCCTGTTTATCAGCCTCTATGAGCTTCAATATATATTGTGTCATTGACGTATATTTACCCGTTGTTTTGCTTGTATATGCAGCCATAAGGCTTATATATTCTTGGTAGTCTGTTATATCCAGCCTCATATATTTCTTTTGTGGTGCTTGCTCCTGTTTCTCTCCCCTCACCGGTTTTATTTCCGGTTCTGGTTTCAGCTCTGGTTTCTTCGTCTCTTCTGCTACTGGCTGTTCTGGTGCTGTGATATATGCAAGTGATGGATTATTATTGAACTTCTTACTGCTCATTTGTCATTCCCTCCAATATTTCCTCTATTAAGCTGTTATAATCATTTGCAGCATTACTTTTCGGTGCGTATTCAAATATATCTTTCTGCTGTGCCTGAGCTTCACGAACTGCCACGCATTCTCTGATTTTCGTATTAAATAACCGTGTTTCTAGTCTCTGGGCTGTATCTTCAAGCATAGCAACTATATCTTTGCTCAATACAGTACGTGCGTTATATCTGGTCACTACAATACCAGTTATCCGCAGATCGTGATTACAATACTGTTTAACTGTGCTGATTGTCTGCGATAATTGCCCCACACCTTGCAAGGAAAATACATCTGCTTGGACTGGTATTAAAACGTCTGTACAAGCTGTTAAAGCGTTTATCGTCAGAATTCCCAATGACGGGGCTGTGTCTATGATGCAGTAATCATATTGTTCTTCTAGCTTTGCCAGTGCCTCTTTTATCAAATATTCTCTTCCAGGCAAGGTGAATTCTATATCTGCACTCGCAAGCCTCAAGCCTCCTGGAATAACGTCTATCCCGATCTCAAGAGGTGTTATGCATTCCTTAACTGGTTTCGTCTTCGTCATTACATCGTAAAGCGTTGATGCATTCAATAAATCAACTCCCAGAACAAAACTGGTGTTTGACTGAGGGTCTGCATCTACGATCAACACTCTTTTACATCTGTTCTTCAATCCATACGCAAGTGCAAGTGTCAGTGAAGTTTTCGCCACACCGCCCTTTTGGTTCGTGATCGTGATAGTTCTCATTTTTGATTCCTCCCGTTTTTTCTTATTATTGTACCACATTATTGTATAATTGCATAAGTATATATTTATGTATTTATATAGTTATATAATTATATAATTGTATAAGAAAAGCGGTACAAAATACGCACCGCCGTCCTCTGGTTTAATCTCCCTGCTTCTTCTCTTTCTCAAAAAGAGTATGTGTAAAACTGTAAATCATTGCCAAGAATCTTACGCTTTCCATCTTTTCTATCATTTCAATAATCTCTTTCTTATAATCCATAAACATTACCTCCAGTACCTTTTCGGAATGTCAGCTATAAAGAGGTAAATGTACCGCAGAACCTTTTCTGACTGAATTCTATTAATCATTTCAGCTATTTCTTTTCTGTAATCCATTATCATTCCTCCGTTGTTGCTGTATCTTCTTTGCATCTCTTAGTTATTAAATAATTTGACAAATTGAGTATTCTTCCAATATCGTCACTATTATTCAAGACTAAAATATTCCAGATTAGAAAGAATCTGTCTCTGTCTTCGTCAGGCATCTCCTGTAAAGTTGATTCTCTGCTACCTTCCAGAAGAATTTTCGCTACTTCATAAGTACGCCGCAAGAAATATCTATTCTTATTCGCTTTAACGATCTCTGCAATTGCTTCTCTGCAAGGAACTTGAGTTAAATCGCATCTTTTCATCTGTTCTCTTCCTCCTGTTCCTGTTCTTTTTGGTTCTGGAAACTGCTTTTCGCTACACCATACAAGAAATTGACCATTTTTTCACCATATAATTGTGTCACAAAGTTGATAATATCAAGTTTTCTCAATTGAGTACTGGCGTGCGAATACCAAAAGTCGCGTTTTTTCTTAGCTTCTTGCAACTCTGCTTTCAGCTTTTCGACTTCTGCTGCCTGTTCCGCTATTATCTCAGATGCTAAAGGTTTCTCTTCTTTCTCTGGTGTGCTTTTCATGTGGTCAAGACGCTCGATCGCATCTTCGAGATATGACTGCATGAGCCTTCCTTTTTCAGCATCCAGAGCCGTTTCAACTTCTTTCTTCTGACAAGACACAAGAAATCTCTCTCGTCCTATCAGTGCCACCTCAAGCTCATCCGGACTTCCATTGAAGGACTTCTCGAACTCTTCCAGACGTTTTGGAAGTGTTTTATTATAAAAATTCTTCCACGCTTCAGCCTCTTTTACCTCAAGTGCCTTTTTCAACTCTTCTTCATAGTATTCTTTATACTTCATGTAAATCTCCTTATTCTATCAATCAATATCCTCTCAGCAACCAGTCCAGGAACATCCAAACCGGTGTGAGAATCAAGACGGTTACTACCAGAATCTGCAATGCCTGTATTGCTTTCTGCTTAATGGTTCTTCTGAGTGCCTTTTTAAATCTAAGTTCCCACTGATCGTAGGTCATAACTCTTTGCATGATTATTTCCTCCTGTGCTTGCACGGACGGAACCCATATGATAGAATATTTCAGATAGGTTTCATCCTGTCGATATTTAACAGTCGTGTCTACTTTGGTCGGTGGTACGGCTGTTTTTTATTCGTCTGTATCTGACAAAAATGCAGTAATAGCTTGTCGTACGCTCTCGGCTTTTGTCTGATGATGTTCTTTTGAGTACTCAATCAGCTGATTATTTAATTCCGATGGAACACGCACCTTTAATTCAGCATCTTTTTTGCATTCTGTCGGTCTTCCAGTTCTGGGACTCACGGTTTCACCTCCTTTATTTTTGGTTCCCATAAGTCTATTATATATTTATGGTTCCCAAAAGTCAAGTTTATGCGGCTTATTCACAAAAAAAGAGGCTCAACAATACTGTCGAACCTCCGGAAGATTATTCCGAACCTTAATTTTTCAGTTCTCTCTTATACTTGAAATATGTGTTCCTGGCAATCTTCAAGGTCTCAATAACTTCTTTATCTGTCATATTGCCCCCGAAATCCTTTGCCATTTTCTGAATTTTTTCTTTCATTTCGATTGATTTCTTTGTCGTGACCTTTGAACCTTCGGCACGCCCGATCTGTTTACCATTCAATCTGGCTGTCTCAATTCCCTCTCTGGTTCTTTGATGAAGATCTTCAACTTCTTTCTCTGACTGTTCAAATGCTTTTATGATCTGCTTCTCTGCAAGTAGCTTTATGACCTTATTCGTAGCTTCAATATAAATATCTGCTATATCGTTACCAGTTGCCCCTATAGTCTGCTCAATGGTACTTTTGTAGACTTCTGTGTTGATATAGGATTCTTTAAGGAATACCAGATTTACACCTTTATTGAACAAATCCATATATAAATTAACTCCCTCTGCTGCATTACGGCTCATTCGCGATACAGAGTCAAATACAATGGTGTCACCCGGCTTAACAGCTTTATAAAGTTTTTCCCATTCTGATCTACCTTCTACCTTTGTTCCTGTATAAACTTCCCTTACAATGACCACCTCCGGATATGCCGCTTTAATGTTTCGTTCCTGTCTTTCTATGCTCTGTTTCGCTGTTGAGATTCTACAGTAACCAAATATTTTATTCATCATGTATCTTGCCCTCCTAAAGTATCTTTTTAAACGTTCGTTTATCTTGATGCTGTCAGTATAGCACTTTTGGGTACCAAAATCAATACTTTTTGATACTTTTCTTATATACGTTTATTTTGATACTATTTTATCTATATCATAAATATCCGTATTAACACGCTGTATTAACATACTATATTAATAAAGCATAGAAAAAGAGTGACGCACTTTCGCACCACTCCTTTTCTTTTTATGGCTTTTATGTATATTAGAATCTCGATATACTTTTTCTCAAAAGCAGAATCTCGAATTGTTGAATACAGCAAGGAGGTTCTGTTTTTTATTTTCTGCTTTTACGTCTGCATTTTGCTTTCAGCCTTGCTCGTGCCAGTATGTACGCTCCCAGATCGTCACGTGATCTGTCACGTGACTCTTCGAATATTTCTTGAACATATTGTTCGGAAATCTCATAATATCGGCAAAACTCGTCAATTAACGCTTGCAGATACCTCTCTTTGCTGTCCATATGTTACTCGAATTCCGGATTCACGTTAAAACCGGACTGCTGCATCTGACTCGAATACTCTCTCGCGAACTGGCTTGCCGGTGTACTCTTGGATTTAGCAGTTAGGCCAATGGCCTCGCCAACTTCAACAACCTCAACCGGCTCTTTCTTCTTTTCATCACGTTCTTTTGCTTGCTGCACCGTGTATTTTCTTCTATCAATCTCAGAGATGCGAATATCTTCAAGCGTGCTTTTCTGATATTCTTGCTCTAATCTTGCTAAAAATCCGTTATCGGCAAAACCGTGAGCATCCATGATGATTGACTGATCTTTGCTTCGATCTCCAAATGCAAACTTACCGTCATAAGTTTCGATGATTTTTTTCAACCGATCATTCGCCTTATCAATAACTTTCACTGCTAAATCTTCGGTCGGTGTGTCCAGTCGCATACCGGACTTTCGTGCAAGTTCTTGGACTGCTCTCACACAAAAAGAACTGCGACTCGCAAACGCTCTCTTGCAGTAGTCTTCTATCTCTGATTCTGTCAGTGAAACACCAGACATATTAATGGCATTAAGCTCATTAAGCAGCACTAAATCCACATGATTTGGTAAAAATTTTCCTTGATTCCGCTTCTTTAAAGCCCTAACTTCCATCTCAAGTTTAGATGCAGCTATACTTCTGATAGTTGTATAACGTTTCGCATATATTTTTTCGATTTCTTCTAATTTCTTCGGTAAGATTCCTTTTTGATATGTGGCTTTTGCGTCTGTCACTTCGTCCAGCTCGCATTCCTTCCATTTTTCCATACCGTCTGAAAATTCTTTTAATATCTCTGCAAGTCCTTTAAATTTATCCATTATCTTATACCCTCCTATTATTCTGCTGCCGAAGCAAGCTCATTCCAACCATTGTTATAAAAAAGTGTCCGGCTTCCAACCTTGTAGAAATCTCCGGTCTCTGCTTCAAGAGGCAAGTCACTCATTCGAGTGACCTCACCTTTATAAACTGTTGTCTCCGGTATAGTACCGCAGCACTTAAATTTCCATGCAGAACCATCTCTGACAAAAAGAGCATCCCGTCCAATATAGCTTTCCGGCTTACGAACTATGCACACCGCACCTTCTTGAGCTTCTTCCGGCAGCTGACATTCAGCATCAACTACCAGACAGTCAGGATGCTCCTTTGCAAACGCTGACTTTTTCAGCTTTTCGACTGCTTGTTCTTCAATAATGTCTCGTATATCTTCCATACACTCATCTCCTCATCACAGTTTGAACCATTTTTTCAGCCTCGCATGAAATGTGTAAATTTCCGACGTATCGAGACATACTGCACGAGATCCATGCTCTACATAGGTCGGAAGTAAGTCAATCTCTGTGCTTACGCCCTCATAATATCTCTTCGCACCGTCGTGATGCACCCGAACCCAATTTCCTAAATCGGGGATTTCGTCACCCGGCTTATACATGATTCCGTCCTGTATTACTGCGTTTTCTGCTATTCTTCCCATGTTTATTCTCCTTTCTTATTCTTCATCAATAAACTTAGTAGCTACAACCAATTGACCATTTGTCCAGAAATCCACTCCGGCATCTCCGTTGAACTTAATCGTTACATTCTTCAAGTGAAACTGTTCGCACAAATCTGATAAACGTGCGGCTTCTTTCATTAATTCGCCTCTTAACGCAAAGTCATTACAACTAATCATTATTTTCTCCTTTCTGCACTTCTGTTACTGCCACTGCAACCTCTGCACAGCCGTAACCTTTTTTGGTTGCAAATCCTAAGACGACACAATCACCGACCTTTACTTCTTCGCCTCTCGGTGCTGCAACTCGTGCCGGTTTACCGTTGAAATTTACGATCAGATACTCGAAGCAGTACGGCTTGCCGCTTCGTGATAATCCTGATCTGCTCTCTTTTGATATTACTTTGTATGTTTCTCTTGTCATTTTATTGATCTCCTTTTCTTCTACAATTCCGGTCGTTCCGGTTCTGGCATATCAAGTACCGCTCTGTGTCTTTCCGCGATTTCTGCTGCCGTTCTTGTCGGTGTCATTTCATTGTTTTTATTTGATGTCACTAATTTAAACTCATTCGTATTAAGATAGTCGTGATTATTGCTCACATCGTTCAAATATACGACTGGCGGTATCTTAAACCGAAATGCAAGTTGCTTCTTTGCTGCTAGGATGGATTCTTTGATATATTCAATCGTATCTGCCCAGTCCTGGCTCCGTTTAGCATAATTAAGAACGGTTTGTTTTGTAATTCCCAGAAAGATGCACCAACCTTCAATATCTGGAATTAACTTTTCTTCATTTTCTTTGTTCGCATCAGCGATATATTGAAAATATCGTTGCGTTACCAATACAAAAGCCTCCATGCCTTCTTGATTGTCTGGAAAACTTGATAATCTCCCTGCTTTACGTTCTCCTAATTGCTCGATAGATACTGTCAAAAGTGCGTCAAGATCGTTCATATCTCCAATGCTATAATCACTTTTTTGGTATTTCTTCGCATACGCCCCCATAACACGAACACCTCTCTCATCTCTTTTTCTGATTTCCTCACTCATTGCTCAAGCCCCCTTTTTTAGTATCAAAAATTGTTCGATGCGGTGGCTTCCTCCCATTCTCCGCAATGATTTTCTCAGCCCACATCGTGAAGCTATCAAGCTGATGCGTCCTCTGCTCCGGTGAATGTGGTCGATTATTCTTTCTTGGCATCGGTCTTTTCTCCTTTCTGTAATTTTGCTTTCTGCTCAAGTTCCGAAACAACTAACAATGTTAAGGATTCCGCAAATTTCGCCTCTGGTGTCTGCTTATACTTCTCTTGTATCTCAGATGCAACTCCAACAGCTTTCTCCCATGATGCTCCGTCATCTTCCGCAATCCCGTAAAATGCTTTATGTAAGTTGCAACAATCAGCCCAAATTTGCCAATACGTACTTTCTTTAAATGATTCCATTCCTCCTCCTTTCTGTATGCTTGGGGGTAAAAAGGGTGCTTTTTTTTCAATTTCTTTTATATGTATTTTTTTCACGTACATTATAAATAAAAAATATATTGCCCCTTTTACTACCACTTATTGAAATGGATTTTCTTCAGCTTCCATGAACTTTAGTTCAAGTCCCGAAAAATAAACTGTTCCGTGTATTTTCGTTTCTCTGTATCCCTTTGTTCGCAAAGCCTTATAAAATGCGGTTTTCCGCAGTGGTTCTCGTTCTTCTTCCTTGCAAAAACTCTCATATGCTGCAAGCAAATCTGGACGTTTTATCCTGGCTTTTGAATCACAATTACAACATTCTTCTATAAACGCTTCTGTCGTGTCAGATTCTGTTTTCATGCGTGTTATTTCCCCCAAGTTTGCCCCCGACTCGTATATTTGCCCCCGTTCAAGGGCTTGTTTTGCCCCCTCAACCAGTCCAGATATGACCATTTCAACCTCTTTTTCATCACTTAATTTTGCTTCAAGGTCTGGAATAAATGCCCCCTCGTCATTAAATCTGATAATAAGCAATCTTCTGAAAAATCCATTGCTCCGATCATCCAGTACCTGTGGTAATTCATTACAAGAAAATATGAATTTAGCTCTGTTCTTGAAGAAAAAAATAGCTCCGCCCTTGTATTCAGCTTGCGTCAAATCCTCACCCGTCAACTGTTTGATTACGCTTGTATCTCGTAACGGGCTATTTTCCAGATCGCCACAAACATTGACTGTTTTATATAACAATTTAGCTGTTGTAAAACGGTCGCCAATTTTTTGCAATGGGATTGCACTTGTATTTTCAGCTCCGACAATTCTTAATAACTCATTCAAGATTACAGATTTACCACAGTTCCCTTTTCCGGTCAGAATCATAAATTTGGGGAAAAAGATCTCCGAAAACATACACATCCCCAAAAATTCAAACAACATTTTTTGATTATCCCTGTCTGGTATTCTGCTTTGAAGGAATTCATAAAAGGTTGTATATTCCAGATTTAGCCCTGGAATATAATTGTGTGGTATCTGGCTTATTGCTTTGTACTCTGGACTATGGTTGTGCATTTCTCCCGTTTTTGCATCCAACATTCCATTTAAAAAGTTAATCCAGTGTTTCGGATATAAATTAATTTCATCTGGTTCTCGCTGTATACGATAATCAGTAATCAACAATTCATAAACTCTTTTAATTCGTGGTGCCGTCTGTACTTCCTCAACTATGCAATGACGAATCAAAGTTTTTATCATGATTCCTTTTTCATCCACACGGAATACACCACCAACATAGTAATAAGGGATTCCACTTATCACCATCAAATCATTGTTTTCGATGATATGGTTTGCAATCCTGGCATCTATGCAGTCGTATGCCTTACCTTTCTCGCTGAATTTATGAAATTTTTGTATTAATTCTTCAGTCAGCACATTGTTTTACCTCCCTCCTCTTCAGTATGTTATTTTCAAATGAAAGATAGCTGTAAAAGACCTTACGAATACAACTTTTCGGTGATTTCTTTTATTGCTTTCTCGACTTTTGCTCTCTGATCTGGTTTCATTTCTACTCGCATCCATCTGCAAAGCGTTGTGTCTGCAATTCCGATCTGGTCAGCAATCTCACAAAACTTAATTCTATTTGCTTCAACAATATCTCTGATTTCTTTATTTGCCTTCACTATGCCTTCTCCTTTCGCTAGTAGTAATTTCTCTTGCTATATACAGTTTAGCATGATATACTGCATAATATAATACACAGTTTATTTATTTATTCTCTATTTTTTCGGAGGTGATACGCATGAAGTTATATAGTTTTTGCGTTGGATTTAAAAAGGCAAGAAAAGCAAAGAGATTAACACAAAAATCATTTTGCGATGAATACGAGAAGGTGACAGGTTCATCTGTCACAATAGAGACCGTACGGAATTGGGAGCAAGGCAGAGCCATACCACGTATAGATACACTGATTTCTCTAGCTGATTTTTTTGGTGTATCTGTAGATTATTTATTGAACCGTTCGGAATGTACGTCTATTGATAATGAATATATAAGAGAAAAGACCGGCTTAAATGACGCTTCTATTTCTATGTTGGAAACTGCTAAAAAGGAATCAGAAATAGAAAGGCAGATTTACGATCTGAGAAATAACAACTCATCTTTAACTGTCACAGACACATTAAATATCATGTGTAAATATGATACATTGGCTCATATAGCCAAAGGTTTCCGCAATTACTTATTAACAGAATACGCTGTACCTGTTCAATATGAACCGGAACAAGGTAAATTCACATATTCGGACAGTGACTTTTCTAAATTAAATCATAAAGAAATAAATGCCATGTGTGAGGCTTTAGGTGTTGCTCCTTTTCCAGATCATTATATTATGCATCTTGCACGCACGCCGGAACATCCGGAAGATAATATAGCATTTACTCTTTCCAAGGATTTTCTGGAGGCTATAGCTATTCAACAGATAGAAAGTTCTTTACAAACATTAAAGAAATTGTATAAAGAGGAAACTAAAAAATAAGGATGCCTCGTTTTAAGGCATCCACAAAAAAAGAGGGGGTGTCGTGTTTCGTTACACCCCCTCTTTATTGCTAAATCAAATAATTCGTGGCGGTCACACCCAACCGCCAATGCGACAGATGAAGCACGCTTACAGCCATTAATGCAAGCCGGTTGTATTCTGTCTCTTTGCCCTGTTCTATGGCTTTCTGCCGGTTCTCTCCCCTTAATTCATACGGCTTTTCGTTCATTATATCGTACAAGAATCTCTTATTAGAATCTCCCGGGCGGTGAAATTCTCTGTACCTTGCTGCAAGCTCTTTTCTCAGTTCATATTTATATCCTGGCTCATTTTTCAGCCTGTCAGCATAATATTTATACGCTCGCTGTGCGTGTTCTCGCCTCAATCCGTGCAGATCTATTTTGTTCTGCATTTCTTCCTTAGAGAAGAGTTTCTGCTCCGGATCCGCGTTTTGGAAGATCTCTATCACAGTTCCTTCATCTTCTGGCAGTAATCTTTGCAGCTGTCGTTTACCGCCCTTTCCTTTTGCTACATATACGCACAAATAACCGGATTCATCCGTTGTGAGGTCTGTAGCTGTCAGCCTTGCCAGTTCTGCTCTACGAATGCCGACAGCTTTTTGGAATGTTACAAGACGGTTATATTTTTCGGCTTCTATTTCTCTTTTGCCTTGCCGGTTCGCCTTTTCGTTTCTACTTCTAGTGATTTTCCCAGATGTTCTTTTCGGCTTCTC
>ENA-OPCL01001935-OPCL01001935.1-human-gut-metagenome-genome-assembly--contig:-NODE-1935-length-14433-cov-5.941995_pt1 | contig 14433 bp, 9 predicted proteins | sample MGYA00241251_ERZ501482 | MGnify/ENA primary metagenome ERZ501482 (study PRJEB25962, sample SAMEA2042581) | human gut metagenome | biome: human gut; feature: human-associated habitat; material: faeces... | reverse complement strand
CTGCCGCACCTCGCTCGCCGTATCGGCACTTAGAATTATGCGGTATTGCCTTAGCTTATATCAGCTTTCAAATTTTATTTCTTTGCCCCAAAGGATGTGTTACTACTGGCAAAAAATTCAGCTTTACCAAAACTTACCCGCAATGGGCGGTTGTTCCTCGGCGGTGCCTTGCTGGGGGTACTGGTGTTTGTGCTGGTGTTCGGGGTCAGCACACTGGATGTAACCAACGATGCCTTTTGCCGCGGTGGGTATATTGAAAAGGACATCCAGCAGCATTATGCCGGGTGGCTGTTTTACCGCCAAAGCTCCGCTGGCTGGCCGCTTTGCATTGCCCGCGGCATCAACTACCCGGATGGGCTGAGCGTTGCTTATACCGACTCCATCCCGCTGGTGGCTGCCCTGTTAAAGCCGGTTGCCAACCTTGTGGGCGGAACGTTCCAGTATATGGGGTGGTTCACGCTGGTCTGCTTTGCATTGCAGGGCGGGTTTGGTGCGCTGCTGGCAGGGCTGTTTCTGCCGGGGTGCGCGGCACCGCTTGCGGCGGACCTGCTGTTTGTTACCAGCCCGGTTTTGTTTGAGCGTGTGTTCCGGCATACCTCGCTGGGGGCACAGTTTTTTGTGCTGGCTGCACTCTATTTTTATTTTGCTGCACGGCGCAAAGGGCAGTATGCCTCCCGCGGGCTGTTTGCGCTGAACGTGCTGGCGGTAGGCATCCACCCCTACTTTCTGCCGATGACCTATGCCATCACGCTGGCGCTGCTGCTGGAATATGCACTGCACAACCGCCAGCTTGCGGGGCCCGGCCTGTACCTTGCTGCCAACTTTAGCGGCACGGCACTGCTGGGCTGGGCACTGGGGCTGCTGTACGGCAGTGCTTCCAGCGGCGGGCAGGCATTGTACGGCTATTTCTGCATGAACCTGAATGCACTGTGGAACCCCGTGGGGGTAAACGGCGTGCTGTACAGCCGGGTGCTGCCCGCACAGAACCAGGTTTACGGCAATTATGATGCCTTTGCCTACCTAGGGCTGGGCGTGCTGATTGCCCTGCCCATTGCGGTGGTTTTGCTGCGGCGGCAACTGGGCGGCATGCTGCGCCGCCACCGGGCATTGGCCTTCTGCTGTGCGGTTTTAACGGTGTTTGCCATCAGCAATGTGATTACCGCAAACGGCGCAACGCTTGCCACGCTGCCGCTGCCCGCTTCGCTGATCAAACTTTTTTCCATCTTCCGTTCCAGTGGGCGGCTGTTCTGGCCAATCTATTACCTGCTGATGTTGCTAACCCTTGTGGGCCTTGCCCGGCTGAAAGACCGCTGGCTGCTGGCGGGTGCTGCCCTGCTAGCTGTGGTACAGGTTTGGGATGTAAGCCCCGGCATGGTGCAGCGCAGTGCGGCAATGCTGCAGGCCATGCAGACCGATGCGTTCCCCACCGAGATGGAGAGCGATTTCTGGCAGGCAGCGCAGCAGTACACGGCGGTTGTCTCGATGGATGAAATTCAAGATGACGCGTTGCATCTAGCCCTGTTTGCCGCGGACAACGGCATGACGACCAACGACCCGTTTGCCGCCCGCTATGATGAAACGGCACTGGCCGTCCAACGGGAAACGCTGCTGGCGGAGCTTGCTGCCGGAACCGTGCGGGAGGATACGTTGTACCTGTTTGCAGAGGAAGGTGCCTTTTTGCCGGCCGTGGAACCGGTGAAGGACAATGCCTGGTGCGGCAGGGTAACGAGTACGGACGGCACATGCAGCTGGTATGTGATTGCGCCGGGGCTGCAGGGGCAGAACTTTGATGCGCTGTGCACCCCCTATGACGAAAATTATCCCCTGCGCCTTGCGGATTACACTGACGCCCTGTGGAACCGCGGTGTGCTGGACGAAACGAAACAGACGGTATGCTTTGCAGATTCCCCCTTTGTGCGCCGCAAGCTGGAACATGCCAGTGTGCTGTGCGCCGATGGGAAAGAATACACAATTAAAACGATTGACGACCACGATGCAGGCTGGCTGATGGTGACACTGGATATCCCGGACGCGACCGTTTTGTGGGATAAAGAATTGGAGAGTAAATAATGCAGGAACTACATGTAAAAAGCCTTTTGCCCGTGCGGCTGGACAAATACCTGATGGAGCAGTTCCCTGCCCTGGGGCTGGGGCGGCTGAATAAGGCACTGCGGGAAAACAAAATTAAGCTGAACGGCAAAAAGCAGCCCCTTGCCACCCGTGTGCAGAACGGCGATGTGATCCGCGTTTACCTGCTGGACGACCAACTTGGACTGACCTCCCAGGAGGGGCCGGAGTTTTTGCAGGCACGCGCCCCGGCGGAATTTATTTATGAAAACGATGATTTGATCGTGGCCAACAAGCCCGCGGGTATCCCGGTGGATGGCGACGAATCTGACACCCTGCTGAACCGCGTACTGCGCCGCCTGTATGAGGAAAAGCGGTGGGACGCCGCCCATGAGCCGCGCCTGTGCCACCGGCTGGACACCGGCACCAGCGGCCTTGTGCTGCTGGCAAAGACCGCGGCGGCGGAAGAATTTTTGGTAAACGCCATCAAAGAGCGGCTGATTCGCAAAACTTACCTGTGCGTAACCTTTGGCCGTCCGGTACCACCCGCTGCCACGCTGCACAGCTTTTTAACGAAAGATTCTGTGCATGGCATTGTGCGTATTCTGGACGAGCCGAAATCCGGTGCAAAAGAGATCATTACCGCATATGATACCATTGCCGTCAGCGGACGTTTGGCGCTATTACGGGTGGAGCTGGTAACGGGCCGCACCCACCAGATCCGCGCTCATCTGGCCAGCATTGGCTGCCCGATTTTGGGCGATTCCAAGTATGGCAACAATGCCGCCAACCGGGAGCTGAAGCTGAAATATCAGGCTCTGTGCGCCTGGGAGCTGGCGTTCCCCAAAAAGATCAGCGACCCACAGTTTGCTGCTTTGGCTGGCAAGGTGTTCCGCGCACCCAAGCCATGGTATTACCAGCAGGTACTGGATGGAACGCTGAAATAAGCGTTATGCGCCAGGGGATTGATTTTTCGCATCCTGCATGCTTTTGCTGCTTTATGATTGCTGCCTTGCAAATTTAATCACAAGCTCTAACCACATTTTCCTATATTCCTGATGGCAGCAATAAGCACAGACACGGAATAGAACAAATAGAAAACCAGCCGCCGGCTTCAGGGATTTTCCCCTGCCCGGCGGCTGGTTTTGGTTTATTTTGCTTTATCCTGCCCGGATAAATATCAGCGGGTCAGCCCGCCTTTGCCGATAAACAGCAGGCGATCAGGCGATGACAAAGTGGTAGATCAGCGACACAGCAATGATGAGCGCACAGACCACTGCGGTGATGGGCGGTGCCCAATGGATGATACGCTCGGCCATTACATCGTCCTCGCTCTCCTCGTCATCGTCCGCATAACGGCCACGGCGGGGTTCTTCGTCATCGTCGCTTTCCTCTTCCTCATCATCGAACATGCGGGTATGCTCGTCCTCTTCATCCTCTTCATCGGCAAACAGATGGCCTTTGGGGACATAGCGGCGCACGCGGTCCATTTCGGCGTTGTTTGCTTCGTCGTCCTCGTCCTCTTCTTCCGGTTCCTGGGCCGGGGCGGGCGGGGTGAACTGTGCGGTGGGCTCCTGGCTGATGGCTGCCTGAGCCGCGGCGGCGGTGGCAGCGGCCTGGGCGGCCTGGGCTGCTGCGGGGTCAACGCCATTGGCCACGGCGTTGATTTCGCGCTGCTGCTGTTCGGCGGCCTGCCGGGCTTCCTCCAGGATGCGGGTCAGGGTTGCCTTGATATAAGCGCGGTCGCCGCCGCACTCGCTGCAGACGGAAACAGCTTCCTCGTTGGGGTGGAACGCGCCACAGGCGCAGAACCATCCGTTTTCGGTATCCTGCGGGACGCAGGTCAGCATCTTATTGTTTGTGCGGGTCTGAAGTGTGCGGGCAATAGAGCCAGGCAGCACACGGGGGGCCTGCAGGCGGACACGCTTATAATTACGCAGATCCACGCCGCGGCCGTTCAGGAAAGCACGGTCCTGCTCAATTTCCACGCTGGAAACCGGCGTATCGCTGACAAACACAGCGTCATCGGCACCAAACAGTTCGCCGGGCTGCACATTGAGCTGCTCATAATAGAAATCATCCTCGCACAGGATCTGACCAGAAGCATCTTTGCACTTGAAGTGGATGATAAAGCCGGTCAGCGGTTCTGTGCCAACATTCTTAAAGGTCAGGCAGACCGCAACTTCACCCGTGACATCCCCTTTCAGCAGCTCAACACGGACAAACTGGACCGGGCTGCCGGCAGTGTAATAATTGGCACGGGATTGCGCCATCAGGGAAAAATTTTGATCCATTGTGTTTCACCTTGCCTCAATTTTCATCAGACGGTTCGGAGGGCTGTTCCGGCGCGGCGGGCTGCTCTGCCGATGCAGGGGCTGCGGCAGGCGCGGGGGTATCCAGCCCAAAGGGTGCCAGGTTTTCGCCTTTCATCAGGGTGTCAAACTCTTCGCCGCTGATCTTTTCGCGTTCCATCAGCACACCGGCCACACGGTGCAGCTCAGTCATGTGCTCGGTCAAAATGCGGCGGGCCGTCTCGTAAGATTCATCCATGATATCACGGATCTCATTATCAATTTCGGACGCCGTATTTTCGGAATAGCCCTTGCCCTGGCCAAAGTCTCGGCCAAGGAAGGTTTCGCCAGGGTCGGTGCCATAAACCACCGGGCCCATGCGCTCCGAGAAGCCATAGCGGGTCACCATGGCGCGGGCGGTATCCGTGGCACGCTGCAGGTCGTTGGAAGCACCGGTGGAGATATCATCCAGCACCAGCTGCTCCGCCACACGGCCGCCCAACAGGCAGACAATGTTCTCGTTCATGGCGGTCTTGGTCACATAGCTGGGGTCTTTTTCCGGCAGATACATGGTAAAGCCGCCTGCCGAACCACGCGGGATAATGCTGATCTGGTGCACGGGATCATGCGTTTTGCAGAAATAGCCGGTAATGGCATGGCCGGCCTCGTGGTAAGAGGTCAGGCGCTTTTCGGCATCGGTCACAACGCGGCTCTTCTTTTCGGGGCCAGCCACAACCTTGATGGAAGCTTCCTCGATTTCGGGTTCGGTGATGGCCTTTTTGCCCTTGCGCGCAGCCAGCAGGGCGGCTTCGTTGACAAGGTTTTCCAGGTCGGCACCGGAGAAGCCCGCGGTGGACTTGGCGATGGTTTTCAGGCTGACATCGGGGCCAAGGGGCTTGTTCTTGGTGTGAACGCGCAGAATCTCCTCGCGGCCCTTCACATCCGGCAGACCAACATAAACCTGACGGTCAAAACGGCCGGGACGCAGCAGAGCCTTATCCAGAATATCGGCGCGGTTGGTGGCAGCCATCACGATAACGCCGTCGTTGGCGTCAAAGCCGTCCATCTCAACCAGCAGCTGGTTCAGGGTCTGCTCGCGCTCGTCATGCCCGCCGCCAAGGCCGGCACCACGCTGACGGCCCACGGCATCGATCTCATCAATAAAGATGATGGAGGGCATTGTCTTTTTGGCTTTTTCAAACAAATCGCGCACACGGGATGCGCCGACGCCGACATACATTTCCACAAAGTCGGAACCGGAGATGGCATAGAACGGAACGCCGGCCTCGCCTGCACAGGCACGGGCCAGCAGCGTTTTGCCGGTGCCCGGAGGGCCGACAAGCAGAACGCCGTGGGGAATGCGCGCCCCCAGGGAGTTGAACTTTTCCGGTGCTTTCAAGAACTGAACCACTTCCTGGAGTTCAGCCTTTTCTTCATCCGCACCGGCAACATCGGCAAAGGTTGCCTTGCGCTGGCCTTCCTGCTGGTCCTTGACCTTGGCACGGCCAACATTCATCAGGCCGCCGCCACCGGCACCGCCGCGGTACATGGACATGAAGAGCAGCACCACGCTGCCGATCATAAAGGCGTACAGGATGATCTCAAACCAGGGCACGTTGGTCTTAACGGCGACCATATCGTACTGCATGGGCGCATCCGGGTTGGCTGCATTATACTGGTCGATATAATCCTTGAGGTAGAATTGCAGGAAATAAGAAGGATATGGCAGCTTGTAGGTAATGACCGCTGCCCCGCCGTTCTTGGGGGCGTAAGCATCGGTGCCATCGCCGTAAATTTCTGCAAGCAGGCCGTTGGATGTTTCGCTGGACGTGCCGGATTCCGGCAGCGGATGTTCACCTTCTTTCACGCTCATCTCGATAACGCCGGTGTTCAGGTCCAGGTTAAAGTAGGTGACCTGATTGGATTCAAAGTACCCCATGGCTTCGGACAACATCATGGTGCTCTTGCTGGAGGCAAACAGGCTGGAATAGCTGGAGATCATCACGAGTGCTGCCACCATCAGGACAGCGGCAATGATAATGCCGCTGAAACGCGGTTTGTGCTGCAAAAAATCAACTCCCTGTCAAAATCCGCCAAAACGGCGGGCGATTGGTTATTCTGCCAAGACAGAATTTTATTTGGAATATACTTCCGGTTTTAACACGCCGACATACGGCAGGTTGCGGTACTTTTCGTCATAGTCAAGGCCATAGCCCACAACAAATTCATCGGGCACTTCAAAACCGCAGTAGTCCGGCTCAATATCCACCTTGCGGCGGCTGGGCTTGCTGAGGATGGTGCACAGGCGCACGCTGTTGGGGCGGCGCAATTTCAGCATGGGCACCAAGTGAGACAACGTGACGCCAGTATCCAGAATATCCTCTACGATCAGAACATCCTTGCCGGAAAGATCCTGATCCAGGTCCTTGACGATCTTGACAAGGCCCGTAGAAGTGGTGTTGGCACCGCCATAGCTGGAAACCACCATAAAGTCAATGCTGCAGGGTTCCGTGATGGCGCGCATCAAATCGGCCATGAACACCACGGAGCCTTTCAGGATAGACACCAGTAACAAATCTTTGCCCTCGTAATCGCGGCTGATCTGTGCCCCCAATTCAGCCACCTTGGCCTGCAGCTGCTCTTCCGAAATCAAAACCTTGGCGATATCATTGTTCATATCATGCATGATCTGTTCCTCCAATATTATGATCTTGTTCCTGCTCCGGGGCCGCAGGCTGGCGGCTTTGCCGAATCAACAGGATCTGCTTTGTCTCATCATCCGGGGACAAACCGTCCGCAAAGCCTGCCCCCCACAGCCAAAGCACCTGGCTGCCGCAGGCCAGCAGCGGCATCAGCGTCCGTTCAGCCACAGGAACTTTTGCCTCATTCAGATATTTTTTGAGCGTTTTGCCAACGTGACGTCCCGCCGGGCGGAACGTATCGCCGGGTTGGCGGGTCCTCACAAAAATATTCTTATTTATTTTAGCATAATCTGCACAATAGGTGTAGTCTTTTTTCAAAAATGATGGATTTTTCAAAAAAACTTCATAATTTAGTTGTTGAATCTCCAGCTCATAGCCCCCTGGCAGGCAGTAAACGCCGGTTTTTAGCAGCTGGTGCGGTGCGGGAATGGCTTCCGGCTGCATTTTTAGCACTGAGCGGCAGTACAAAATGCCGTTTGCCGCGGTCCAGCAGGCATCCGGCGTCAGCTGTACCGCACCGCTGCCCTGCCGAACAATGGCCGCAAGAGCCTGCACATATTTTTCTTCAGGGTCACGCGCGCGGGCTGCCAGCATGCGCAGGGCAGCAGCCAGCACCGGGGCATCCGCCGCGGCAAGAATCGGGATGCTGTACCCGCCCCCGCAGGCAGCCTGCGCCAGCAGTTTTTCAGCCAGGTTTTCCAGCCAGATGTTCAGCTCCTGCAGCTGGTTGCACAGCCGCCCCACGGCCCGCTCTGCCGCCGGATTGATGGTTTGCAGCGCCGGAACAGCATAATGGCGGATACGGTTGCGGGCATAGGCATCGCTGAAATTGCTTTCGTCCTGAACATAGTGTTGCCCAAGGGCGGCGCAGTATGCCGTGGTATCGCTCCTTGTCAGGCATAAAAATGGACGGCGGTACACGCCCCGTACCGCCGGAATACCCGCCATGCCGTGCAGGCCGGTACCGCGCGCCATGCGGAACAACACCGTTTCCGCCTGGTCAGATAACGTATGCGCTGTGGCAATGCAGGCATGCTGCTGTGCGGCCAGCGCATCAAACCAGGTATAGCGCAGGCTGCGCGCCCAGTTCTCGCTGGGGTTTGGGGGAATCTGCACCCCGCTGGCAGCGGCATCGTACAAAAAGAACGGCACATGATGCGTGCGGCAGAACTCCGCCACAAAGCGGGCATCCGCATGGGCAGCTTCGCCCCGGATTCCGTGGTCCACATGGGCCGCCATGACGGTGATGCCAAGTTCCGCTTTGCAGCGCAGCAGAAAACAGAGCAGCGCCATCGAATCCGCCCCGCCGGAGCAGGCAACGATGACACGGTCCCCCAACCGAAACAAACCCTGCCGGCGGCAATAGGCCAGCAAGGTTTGTTCCATCGTGTTTACTGGGTTTTGCAATGAATTGTCTGCGTCAGTACTGTTCATGGATCTCGTCCAGATTGCTGAACCGGGTATGGGCGCCATCCCAGCCAAGGCGGACCACACTGGTTTCGCCATGGCGGTTTTTGGCCACGATACATTCGGCTTCGTTTTCGTTCGCCTGTTCGGTTTCGCCGTTCTGGGAATTGTAATAGGCAGCGCGGTACAGGAAGAGCACCACGTCCGCATCCTGTTCGATAGAGCCGGAATCACGCAGGTCTGAAAGCTGGGGGCGGTGGTCCGAGCGACCCGCTGTTTTTTCGGCAGCACGGGAAAGCTGGGACAGCGCAATGACAGGAACGTTCAGTTCCTTGGCCATAATTTTCAGGTTCCGGGTGATATCGCTGATTTCCTGCACGCGGCTTTCGGTGCGCTTGGCGGACTGCATCAACTGCAAATAGTCGATGATGACCAGACCGATCTTATCCCGTTTGGGGTCCTGGTTGATCTGGCGGATTTTTGCCTTGATTTCCGGCACCGAAATACCGGAGGAATCATCCATGTAAATGGGAACGTTATACAACAGTGACGTTGCATTGGCAAAGTCGTTCCAGTCGGAGTTGTTCAGGCGGCCGGTGCGGAATGCCTGGCTGTCAATGCCTGCGGTGCTGGAAAGGATGCGGTCGGTCAGCTGTTCGCAGGTCATTTCCAAGCTGAAAATGACGGTCGGTATCTTTTGCAGGCGGGCCACATTGGTAGCAATGTTCAGCGCAAAACTGGTTTTGCCCATACCGGGGCGGGCCGCCAGAATAATCAGGTCCGAACGGCCAAGGCCGGTCAGGATATTATCCAGATAGTTGAAGCCTGTGGGGATACCGGCAAATTTATCGCGGTCCGCACCGGACAGCTTTTGCATGGTATCAATAACTTCCAGGATAGACTCCTGAATGGTTTTAACGCCGGAGCGGTCCTGGCCGTTGCGGATATCGTACAGCTTTTGCTCGGCGCTTTCCAGCAGCAGGTCAGAATCGGATTCCTCGCTGGACTGCTGCAGGATATCGCGGGCTGCTTCGATCAGACGGCGGGTTTGATATTTTTCCTTGACGATCTTGATGTAAGAATCGACGTTGGAAATCGCCGGGACGGTTTCCGCAATGCGGGTAATGTACACTTTGGCATCATCTGCGCCCTTGAACACACCGTTCTGAGCCAGAGAGTCCACCAGAGTGATAACGTCCACCGCTTCGCTTTCGCTGAACAGGCGGCGCATTTCCTCATAGACGGCCCGGTTCTGCTCCGAATAGAACATATCAGGGTCCATCTCGGTGATCAGGCGGTTCAGGATGGTTTCATCCATCAGCGCTGCGCCAAGCACGCTTTGTTCCGCCTGCATGTTATACGGCAGCTGAATGCCCAGGCTGGACAAGCTTAATTCATTGTTTGCCATTCAGGCACCTCCCTGCCGTTTTTGTTGGAATGTAATCACAAGACCCCCTGCCAATTACAGCGGAGCCTCCTCGACCTTGACCTTGAACGCGGCCACAACACCCACATGCAGGCGGACTTTGGCATCATAACTGCCAAACTCCTTGATGCTGGCGGGCATTTCGATTTTTTTCTTGTCGATTTCGGTGCCGGTCAGCTTGTACAACTGTTCGGCAACTTCCTTTGCGGTCACTTTGCCGTGCAGCTTGCCGGAAGCGCCCCCCTTGACCTTGACAGAAACGATCTGGCCCTTGATCTTGGCAGCCAGTTCTTCAGCAGCAGCCTTAGCTTCGGCTTCATGGTGGGCTTTGGCTTCGCTCTTGGTGCGGGCGGTGTTCACAGCGTCAGCATCGGCCACTGCAGCCAGACCGCGCGGGAACAGGAAGTTGCGGGCGTAACCGTCCGACACTTCATGGATTTCATCCTTTTTACCAATGCTCTTGACATCCTGTTTGAGAATAACTTTCATCGTGGTGGTTCCCCTCTCTATGTAGTAATTGATATAATTTTCTGCCATTGGCAGGGATTCGCTGATAATTTAATTTGTTAAACTGCACCCACCAGTTCTTCCTGGCATTCCTGGTTGGCGCGGTATTCGTCGATCTGCGCGCGGATGCGGGCTTCGGCTTCCTTTACGGTACAATCACGCAGCTGGGCACCGGCCATCGTCAGGTGGCCGCCGCCGCCCAAGGGCTCCAGAATGACCTGTACGTTCAGCGCGCCCATGCTGCGGGCGGAGATGTTGACGCCGCCGTTTTTGGCGATTGCCACAAAGCTGGCATCCACGCCGTTGATGGTCAGCAGGTCATTGGCTGCCATGGGCAGAACCACACTCATGGCGGGGTCAAGCTCATCCGAAGTGGCGATAGCGCAGCCTTTGTAGAGGTAAGCGCCCTCCACAATAGCGGCGCGGGCTTCGTATTCTTCTTTGGAAATATTGAACAGGCTCTTGGTCGCGGCGGTTTCGGCCCCGCGGCTGCGCAGCCAGGCGGCAGCCTCAAAGGTACGCACGCCGACATGCAGCGCAAAACTGCGGGTATCCAGCATGATGCCAGACAGCAGCGCCTGGGCTTCCAACTGAGTGATGTTGTTTTGGGCGGGCATGAATTGCAGCAGTTCACACACCAGCTCGCTGGCGCTGGAAGCAAAGGGTTCATGATACAAAAGGATCGGGTTATCAATATGCCCCACCGCCATGCGGTGGTGGTCGATAACAACCACGCGGCTGCATTTTTCGTAAATCTTTTGGTCTTCCAGCAGGCGCTTTTGGTATGTATCGGTTACGATCAGCAGGGTTTTGGGGGTAATGAGCTTATAGGTTTCTTCCGGCTCAATAAAGTTGTGGTCCTCCCCCGCCTTGTTGAACACATCCAGCAGCTGGCCCGCCAGCGTTGCCTTGCTGCGCACCGCGATGACCGAAGGCACATCGCACATTTTGCACATGCGCAGCAAACCGATGGCGGAACCGATGGCATCCAAATCGCTCTGGCGGTGGCCCATGATGATGACGCTGTCGCTCTGGCGGATCTGGTCTGCCAGGGCGTTGGCAATGATGCGGCTGCGCACATGGCTGCGCTTTTCGACACCATGGGAAATGCCGCCGAAGAACTCAAAGCCATCGACTGTTTTCACGGCAGCCTGGTCGCCGCCGCGGCCCAAGGCAATATCAATGCTTTCGCGGGCCATCTCCTGGCATTCCTGCATAGTAGCGCCGCCGTGGCCTACGCCGATGGAAAGGGTGAGCATTCCGCCGGGGTGCAACGCACGCACTTTATCCAGAATATCAAAGCGTTCTTCCATCATCCAGCGGATATCCCGCTCTTCCACCACCGCAATATAGCGGCTGTTGGACACCTTGCGCAGGAAACCGGTCGTGCGGCCGATGTATTCTTCCAGCAGGGTGTTGATGGCCTCCAGCTCGTGCGCCTGCTCGGAGTCCTTCATATCGTTGAACAGCTCGTCATAGCTGTCCACCCCAATGATCAGGTAAGCCGGGCGGCTGGCAGTGTATTCATCCAGCGTGTTTTTGTAGAACGTATCGTTGACCAAAAACAGCAATGTGCCCGTTTTGCTGCTGCGGCTGGTTGTGGCATAGGCCGTGTAGCGGTTTTCGCCAATGGTCAGGTCCTGGCCGTGGGCGCGGGCGCAGACGGAAAGGTCAATGCCGGTCATCAGGCGGTCCGGTGCAGCCAGCAGGGCATCCTGCCCCGCCAGGATCTGCTCCCGGAAGGCCGGATTATACCACACCACGGAGCCTTCGGTAATCAGGGCAGTGGGGATGGAAAAATCCGCCAGCGAATACTGGGTCTTGCTGCCCTCAAAGTTGGTCCCGCACAGCATATCGGCCACAAAGCGCCGCAGCCGGCGGATGCCAAGCACCGCCACCACCAACGCAAACACTACAAGCAGCGCCGGTGCCAGCAGCCAGCGCGGGTTGCTGAACGCCAGCGGCACAGCCAGAGCGATGCACGCAACGAGCAGCAAAAAGATAATGACAAAGATATCACGTCTCAGCTTGTTTTTCATCATCGTTCCTCGGTGCCTGCAATGTGGGGCAGGCGGTCACGGTCAGATATGGTTTGGATCAAACTTCCATCAGAATGGGCAGAATCATGGGGCTGCGCTTGGTTTTGCGGTAGATATAGCTGGAAAGCGCCTCCCGCACGCGGGATTTCACGCTGGCCCAGTCGTGCATGTTATCCGCCATACTGCGGTCAAGGGCCATTTCAACCTGCACGCGGGCACCGTCCATCAGCTCCTCGCTTTCCCGCACATAGACAAAGCCGCGGGAAACCAGGTCCGGGCCGGAAAGCAGCTGGCCGGTGCTGCCATCCACGGCTGCGGTAACGATGATGATACCGTCCTCCGACAGGTGGTGGCGGTCACGCAGGACCACGTTGCCCACATCGCCCACGCCATAGCCATCCACCATCACGGCACCGGCGGGCACAGTGCCCTCCACTGCCATGCCATCGCGGGAAAGGCGGATGTTCTGGCCATTTTCAGCAATATAAATATTCTGCTTGGGGATATAGCCCAGGTGCTCCGCCGTTTCGGCGTGGCGCTTGAGCTGCTTGAACTCGCCGTGAACCGGCAGGAAATACTGCGGGTGGGCAAGGGTCAGCATCAGCTTCTGCTCTTCCTGGCAGGCGTGGCCGGAAACATGGGTATCGTACATGTTTTCGTAAATGACCTCTGCGCCAAGGGCCAGCAGGCCGTTGACCACCTTGGTCACGGTCTTTTCGTTGCCGGGGATGGGGCGGGCCGAGATAATGATAAAGTCCGTGGGGCCGACCTTGACGGTGCGGTGGCTGGCCTGCGCCATACGGGACAGGGCGGACAGCGGTTCGCCCTGGCTGCCGGTGGTGATGAGGACAACTTTTTCCGGCGGGTATTTGTTGATCTCCTCGATATCGATCAGCACATTATCCGGCGCATGCAGATACCCCAGCTCCCGCGCCATTTCGGTGTTGGAAACCATGCTGCGGCCATTGACGGCCACCTTGCGGCCATACTCAATGGCCAGGTCAATGATCTGCTGGATGCGGTAGATGTTGGAAGCAAAGGTTGCCACGATAATGCGGCGGTTTTTGGCGCGGGCAAACAGGCTGCGCACCCCTTCGGCCACAGTCTGCTCGGTTGCCGTAAAGCCGGGTCGCTCCGCGTTGGTAGAATCCGCCAGCAAAGCCAGCACACCGCGGCGGCCATACTCCGCAATGGTGGAAAGGTCGGTAACGGCATCGCCGGAAAGCGGCGTGTAGTCGATCTTGAAGTCGCCGGTATGCAGCACGGTGCCTGCCGGGCAGTCAATGGCAAACGCCAGAGAATCCGGGATGGAGTGGTTGACATGGATGGGCTCCACCGTAAAGCAGCCAAGGCGCACTTTCTGGCGGGGACGGATCTCATGGAACTCTGCACTGGAGGCAAGACCGTGCTCCTCCAGCTTGTTTTTGATCAGGCCGATGGTCAAACGTGCAGTGTAAATGGGCACGTTGAACTTTTTGAGCAGATACGGCAGGCTGCCGATATGGTCTTCGTGGCCATGGGTAATGAACAGGCCCTTGATGCGGTCCTTATTTTCCAATACATAGGTGAAATCCGGAATGACAAGATCCACGCCGAACATATCGGAATCCGGGAACACCAGGCCGCAGTCCACCAGGATCATATCGCCCTGGCATTCATACAGGGTGATGTTTTTGCCAACTTCGCCCAGGCCGCCCAGCGGGCAGATGTGCATGGGAACAGCCGGGGTGGAAGCATCATAATAATGCTGCTTATAGCTACGGCGCTGCGGGCTGCGGGGGCGCTGCACCTGGGCCGGGGCTGCTGCATTCACTGCATTGCTCGCTGCAGCCTGCTGAGGCTGCGGGGCACGGCGGCGCTGCGGCTTGCGGTACTGGGGCTGTGGTTTTTCCGCCGCTGCCTGCGGGGCGCTGGCCGCGGGGGCAGGCGCACCGGGTTTGCGGTTCTGGTTATTATTATTTGCGCGCGGGGCACGGCGGGGGTAATTGCTGCGG
>ENA-OPCL01001918-OPCL01001918.1-human-gut-metagenome-genome-assembly--contig:-NODE-1918-length-14516-cov-3.172395_pt1 | contig 14516 bp, 12 predicted proteins | sample MGYA00241251_ERZ501482 | MGnify/ENA primary metagenome ERZ501482 (study PRJEB25962, sample SAMEA2042581) | human gut metagenome | biome: human gut; feature: human-associated habitat; material: faeces... | reverse complement strand
TCGTGACGAGACAGCCCTCTTTTGGGGTGAAAAATGCGGCTCAGCCCAGAGTCACCTGGGTGTCGGTGAAGGTCAGAGCGGCCTCGTAGCAGGCGGTCACCGCCCGGACGAAGTGGGCCACGTCCCGGCTGCCCATGGTCTCGAAGCAGGAGTGCATGGCCAGCTGGGCCATGCCGATGTCCACGGTGTTCACCGGCAGCTTGGTGTTGGCGATGTTCCCCAGGGTGGCGCCGCCGGCCTGGTCGGGACGGTTGGCGTAGTGCTGGGTGGGCACCTGAGCCCGGCGGCAGATCTCCTGGAAGGCGGCGGCGGAGACGGCATCGGTGGCATAGCGGGGGGAGTGCTTCACCACCACGCCGCCGTTGAGCACCGGGGCCTCGTTGGCGTCCGCCAGCTCCGGGTGGTTGGGGTGGCGGGCATGGCCGTTGTCGCAGGACAGCAGGAAGCTGTTGGCCACCAGGCGGCGATAGTCCCCGGAGGTGAGGCCCAGGGCGGTGGTGATGGCCGTCAGCGTCTCCGGCAGGAAGGCGGAGGCCGCGCCCTGCTTGGTCTCGGAGCCAATCTCCTCGTTGTCGAACACACACAGCACCGGGATGGCGGTGGTCTCATGGGCGGTCAGGAAGCCCTGGGTGCAAGCGAACACGCAGGCCAGGTCGTCCAGCCGGGGGGCGGACAGGAACTCCCCTGCCGGGCCCCAAACGGTGCCGGGCTGGTTGTTATACAGGAACAGGTCCCGGGCCACGATGTCCTCCGGCTGGCACCCGGCGGCGGCGGCGATCTCCCGGTCGAAGCTGCCCTTCTGCTCCCCGCCGGCGTACAGGGCCACCAGGTCCTGGGCGGGGTTATACTTGGTTCCATTGTTGCCGTCCCGGTTCAGGTGGATGGCCACCCGGGGGATCAGGGCCATGTCCTTCTTCATATCCACCAGGCGCATATCCAGACCGTTCTCCCGGCGGACCAGCACCCGGCCGGCCACGCTCAGAGGGCGGTCCAGCCAGCAGTCGTTGATCATGCCGCCGTAGCGCTCGGCGGACAGGCGGACAAACTCGCCGGTCAGCTCCGCATGGTCCCGCAGACGGAAGCAGGGAGAGTCGGAGTGGCTGGCGGTCAGCACAAAGCCCGTGGGACGGTCCTGTGGTACACGAAAGGCCATCAGCGAGGATCCGTTCTTGGTGACAAAATACTTCCCGCCGGGGATCAGGGTCCACTCCCCTGCCGTCAGCTGGGTGTAACCCTCGGACAGCAGACGCTGGCGGAGATTCTCCACCGCGTGGAAACAGTCGGGGCTTTTCTGAATGTATTGCAGCATGGATGAAATCATGATAATCCTCCCATTTTTTCGATAATGCGTATAAAAAGGGGCGTCCTCCAGCCGGAGGACGCCCCTTTTAGGGTCTGATCTTTCCGCAGTCAGCGGAACAGAAGCGTCAGAATCAGGATAAACACTCCGAATCCCACCAGGTAAGCCGCACAGATCAGCAGCGACGCCTTCATGGTTCCGAAGAAAAAGGCATGCCGGTCCTGCTTGCTCAGGGAATCGTCAACCCAGGGGGGAGATTTCTTGGCTTCCTCCCGCTCCTCCGGCTGCTCCTCCCGCTGGTAAGCGCTGCCGGGCAGATTGCCGAACAGCGACGGGCGCTTCACCTGGGACATGTCCGCTATGGTGCGGCCGTCGTCGTCCTCCCAGTGTTTTTCCTTCCTGGCCATTACTTCTGGTCGTACAGGTGGCAGACCACGAAGTGGCCGGGCTCGATCTCACGCTGCTCGGGCACCTCGGTCTTGCACTGCTCCATGCACTGGGCGCAGCGGGTGTGGAACTTGCAGCCTGCGGGGGGATTGGCGGGGGAAGGAATGGAACCCTCCAGCACAATGCGGTTCATCTTGGCCGTGGGGTCCGGCACGGGGATGGCGGAGAACAGGGCCTTGGTGTAGGGGTGCAGAGGATTCTTGAAGATATCCTCGGTGGCGCCGTATTCCACCAGGTTGCCCAGGTACATGACTCCCACGGTGTCGGAGATGTGCTCCACCACGGACAGGTCGTGGGAGATGAACAGGTAGGTGAACTTGTGCTGCTCCTGGAGCTCCTTCAGCAGGTTGATGATCTGGGCCTGGATGGAGACGTCCAGAGCAGAAACAGGCTCATCGCAGACGATGAACTCGGGCTTCAGAGCCAGAGCGCGGGCGATGCAGATACGCTGGCGCTGGCCGCCGGAGAACTCGTGGGGATAGCGGTCCTTGTGGAAGGACTGCAGGCCGCAGTCGTCCATGACCTTGTCGATGTAGTCGTCGAACTCCTCCTTGGAGACCAGTCCGTGCTCACGGACGGCCTCGCCGATGATCTCGCCCACGGGCATACGGGGCTGCAGAGAGGAGAAGGGGTCCTGGAAGATGATCTGCATCTTGGTGCGCATGTCGCGCATCTCCTTGGCGTTGAGGTCATAGACCTCCTGGCCGTTGAACAGCACCTGGCCGTCGGTCTTTTCGCCGGACAGACGGAGGATGGTGCGGCCGGTGGTGGTCTTGCCGCAGCCGGACTCGCCCACCAGACCCATGGTGGTGCCGCGCTTGAGGTTGAAGGTGACGCCGTCCACGGCCTTCACGTAACCCACGGTCTTGTTGAGCATACCGCCCTTGATGGGGAAGTATTTCTTCAGGTCCTTGACCTGGAGGATATACTGAGGATCGTACTGGACCTGCTCCTCAGCGGTCTTCTTGACATCAGCCATTCTGAGCGTCCTCCTTTCCGTAGTAACGGTAGCAGCTGACCATATGGGTGGGGGACAGCTGGATCATGTGAGGATACTCACCCTGGCAGCCTTCCACGCACATTTCGCAGCGATCCTTGAAATAGCAGTAGTTGGGCATGTTGATGGGGTTGGGGACCTTGCCGGGGATGGAATACAGCTTATCCACCTTCTTACCGACCATGGGCTTGGAGGCCATCAGGCCGATGGTGTAGGGGTGAGCGGGATTGGCGAAGATCTCCTCGGCGGTGCCCTTTTCCACCACGCGGCCGGCGTACATGACCACCACATAGTCGGCCATCTCGGCGATAACACCCAGGTCGTGGGTGATCAGCATGATGGAGGAGTTGATCTTATCCTTCAGGTTGCGCAGCAGGTCCAGGATCTGGGCCTGAATGGTCACATCCAGAGCCGTGGTGGGCTCGTCGGCGATGATCAGGCGGGGATTGCAGGACAGGGCCATGGCGATCATGACACGCTGACGCATACCGCCGGACAGCTCGTGGGGGTACATCTTATAGACGCCCTCGCTGTTGGCGATGCCGGCCATCTCCAGCAGATGGATGGAGCGGGCCTTGATATCCTCGGGGGTCTTGCCCTCACCGTCGTGCAGGGCAATAACCTCGTCCAGCTGGGCGCCGATGCGGAACACCGGGTTCAGGCTGGTCATGGGCTCCTGGAAAATCATGGACATGTAGTTGCCGCGGAGCTTCTGCATCTGCTCAATGGGGGTCTTGGTGATGTCGTAGGCCTTGCCGTTGCCGAGATTCAGGCGAATCTCGCCCTCCACCACCTGGCCCTGGGGCCGCTGGAGCAACTGCATGATGGACAGGCTGGTAACGGACTTGCCGCAGCCGGACTCGCCCACCACGCCCACGGTCTTGCCGATGGGCACGTCGAAGGAGACGCCGTCCACGGCGCGGACGGTACCCACGTCAGAGAAGAAGTAGGTGTGCAGGTTCTCGATCTCCAGGGAGTTATTCTGGTCGTGCATCTGGGTGAGGAACTCCTCCTCAGGCACGTTCTTGCGCTTGTGCAGCTTTTCAAACTGGTCCGTGATCTTGCGGTTCTCCCGGGAAATCCGGCGAGACTCCTTGGCGGACAGATAGCCGCTTTCGTTTTTCTTAGCCATATGATCTCCTCCTTCCTCAGCGCTTCATCTTCGGGTCAAAGGCATCCCGCAGACCGTCGCCAACCAGGTTGAATGCCAGAACCGTCAGCAGCAACAGCACGCCGGCGGGGATCCAGATGAACCAATAGGTGGTCAGAACGTGGGTGTTATTGACGTCGCTGATGATATTGCCCCAGGAAGCGAAGGGGAACTTGACGCCCAGGCCCAGGAAGGACAGGGTAGCCTCGGTGATGATGACGCTGCCCAGGCCCATGGTGCAGGTGACGATCAGCTGGGGAATGACATTGGGGATCAGGTGCTTGAAGATCCGGCGGGACACGCTGAGGCCGCAGGCCTCGGCGGCGGTCATGTACTCCTGCTCACGCAGGGACAGGATCTGGCCGCGGACCAGACGGGCGATACCGGCCCAGCCCAGGAAGCCCAGGATCAGCATTAAGTAGACCATTCGGATGGTGGGGTCCACGCGGGATGCATCCATGGCCGCGCCCAGAATGATGATGATGGGCATGGAGGGGATGCAGTAGAAAATATCGACGATACGCATGATCAGGTTATCCACCCAGCCGCCGAAGTAGCCGGAGATACCGCCGAAGATCACGCCGATGACGGTCTCAATGATGATGACGATGAAGCCGATCAGCAGGGAGACGCGGCCGCCGTACATCAGGCGGGTCAGCATATCCATACCGTACATATCGGTGCCCAGCCAGTGGTCCTTGCTGGGGAAGGAATACTGATCGTACTGACGGCTGGGCTTCTCCTGGAGGATCTTCCAGCTCATGGTGGCGGGATCATACTCCAGATCGTACTCAGCGGTGGCGCTGGTGGGAGTATCCTCCTGGGTGGGAGCGTTGGGGTCCTCGGTGTTGATGCCGGAGGACGGCTCCTCGGTGTCGGGCTCCTCCTCAGGCTCCTCGGCGACGATCAGGGACTCGTCGGTATAGCTGAAGGCAGCCTTGCCGTTTTCAGCTGTGGCAATGGCGGCATACAGCTTCTCCTTGAAGTCGCGGCTCAGGAACACGTCGGGGGAAATGGCGTTGACGATGATGTTGCTGACATAGGCCACATCGGCGCCGTCCTGGGAGGTGATGCTGCCATCCTCGGCCAGGGTGTAGGCTACGCCGTCGGCGGTGAATTCCTTAGCGCCGGAGGCGGAGGCCAGTAGGGCCTGATACTTGAAGTCGAAGGACAGGGTGCTGTCCTTGGCGGAGGCGTTCACCAGCTTCTTGCCGGCGTAGCCCACCACCTGACCGTTGTATTCCACGGAATAGAAGTCGTCGGAAACCTTGGTCAGGGTGAAGTTGTCGCTCTTGTTGGAGAAGGTGGTCTTCCCCTGCTGGATGGCCAGCATAGCTCTGGCCTGGGCGGTGAGGCCGAACACCTCGTCGTTGTTGCTGGCGTACTGGAACTCGGTGTTTTCCTTGGCCGCGCCGAAGTCACGGCGGATGGTCTTATCGGTGTAGAAGAACTGGTCCTGACCATAGGGGGAGATCAGGCCGCCGATGAAGGAAAACACGAACATGAAAACCAGGATGACCAGACCGGTGACGGCCATGCGGTTGCGGATGAAGCGCTTGGCCACCAGCATACCGGGAGAAAGGACCTTAACACGACGGTCATCGTTCAGAGAATACTGCTCCTGAGCAGGCTCCTGGTCGGCGTGCTTCATTTCCTCGCGGATCTCCTCACGGATCTCCTGCTCGACCTGCTGCTCATTGATCTTATCTTTGCGATCTGCCATTTTATTTCCTCCTCCCTTCTTAAGCGATGCGTACCCGCGGATCCACCACGGCGTACAGAATATCAGAAATCAAGTTACCCAACAGGGTCAGCACGGCCATAAAGACCAGGTAGAACATGGAGAACGGAATGTCGCCGCCCACCATGGACTGGTAGGAAATGTAGCCGATGCCGGGGATGGAGTACAGCGTCTCGGTGATCAGTGCACCGGAGAACAGGCCGGGCAGAGAACCGCCGATGATGGTGACCAGGGGGATCAGGGTGTTGCGGAACGCATGGTGATAGATGACCTTGCGCTCGGACAGACCCTTGGCCCGGGCCGTGCGGATGAAGTCAGCGTTGAGCACCTCCAGCATGTTGGTGCGGGTGTAACGCATGAGGGAACCGACACTGATAACCACCAGGGTGACGATGGGCAGAACCAGATGATGTCCCATGTCCAGGAGCTTCGCGAAGGCTGAGAGCTGCTCGTGATTACGGCCGGTGAGACCATACAGGTCGTACCAGCCCAGCTTCACGGAGAAAAACAGCTTCAGCAGAGAAGCAAAGAAGAAGGTGGGCAGCGAAATACCGGCCAGAGCCAGCACCGAAATGACATAGTCTGTCTTGCTGTACTGCTTGGTGGCGGCAATGACGCCCAGGGGGATCGCGATGATGATCTCCAGCACGAAGGCGATAAGGCCCATGAAGAAGGAGATCCACACGCAGCTGTTGAATACTTCCGTGACGGGTTTGGTCCACAGCCAGCTGTCGCCGAAGTTGAAGGTCAGCATCTGACCCAGCCATTTGAAGAAGCCGGGAACAATGCCCACGTCCAGATTGTACATTCTGGTGAGCTGCTCCATCCACTCCTCAAAGGACTTGGAGTTGGGCTGCATGGACTTCTGACGCGCCATAGCCTCCACGTAGGACGTGGGGAGACAGCGCATCAATGCGTAGATGACGAATGCGACAAGGAACAGGATGACGATTGAGATTAGAATTCTTTTGATGATGTATTTGCGCACTGATAACCCTCCGATCTGATGATACAGTGATGCAGATTGGCGGAACACGTCTGCTCCGCCCCTCCCTATAGACTACCCACTGCACATCAAGCAACACCCCCGGCCCCGCCCGGGTCGCTCCTTGATATGCAGTCGGGGCACCCCCCGGCGGCCGGAGCCGCCGGGGGCGTACCTTGTGACTTAACCTATGTTGTCGTACAGGTCTTGGGTGCGGAACTTTGTCAGTTCAGCTCGATCTTCTCGACCTCTCTCAGCCAGCCATAGAAGGTGGTGATGTCGGGGATAACAGTGTTCATGTTGACACGCTCGGTGGAGAAGATGATGGCGTTCTGACGCTGATAGACAGGAACCTCAACGGCCCAGTCAACGATGATGTCCAGGCAGGACTTGTACAGAGTCTTACGATAGCTCTGGTCCAGAGAATTGCGGGCATCCAGAATCAGCTGGTTCAGCTCGGCATCGTTGATGTCGTACATGTAGTTGGAGCCGCCGGCAGCCTTGCCGTCCATGCCGGAGAAGTAGATCTGATACATATCAGGATCCGGGGTGGCGCTCCAAGCGGCAGCCCACATGTCAGCCTGGTCGGCCTCGATGGTATCCCACAGCTGCGTGCTGTCGGACAGGTCGGTGACGATCAGGTGCACGCCGATCTTCTCCAGAGCCTTGGAGGCCTCGGTGAGGATCATGAAGGAGGGGTGATCGCCCTTGCCGTCGGCGGGGATCAGGGCCTCGCGCTCGATGGCGTAGTTAGCGGTATCCATACCACCCTCGGGGTTGGAGACGACCTTGCCGTTCTCGACCTTGCAGCCGGCGGCCTCGAAGAAGCCCAGGGCAGCCTGCAGGGCGGCCTCATACTTCTGCTCGTCGGTCATGTCGGAGGTATAGATGTCCTTACCCTGAGCATCCACAGAGAAAGCGACCTTGTAGCCAGGATCAGCAGCCTGAGGAGCAGCCCAAGAGGTGTTGGAGATGGGGTAGTTGATGACGGAAGCGCGCTCGCCATAGTAGGACTCGATGGCGACGGTGCGGTAAGCAGCCAGAACGGTGGCGAAAGCCTTACGATAAGCCTTGGAGGCATCGGAGCCGGGCTCCTTGTTGACGTTCATGGTGTTGGCGCTCATGCCGAGGTAACCATAGCCCAGGTTATCCACGGTATCGGTGGTGATGGCGGGGCCGTTGACATCGTCGTTCTTGTTGGCAGCCTTGATGGCGTCCACGGTGGTGGAGCTGAAGGAAGGATCGGTGATATCCACGGTGCCGGTGACGACGCCGTTCAGCTTATCGTCTTCCTGAGTCTGCAGGAAGTTGACATACTTGGTCTTGGGGGCGCCCAGATAGTAGGAATCGTTAGCCTCGAAGTTAACGGTACCATTCTCGAACTTGATGAACTTGTAGGGGCCAGCACCCAGGGGGGTGGTGGTCTTCTCGCGAACGTGGCTCAGATCGCCCTTGTCAAAGCCGAACTTGTTGTTGTCGTAGTCATACTTGGTCTTCTCGCCATAGTAGTGCATGGGGGCGATGGTCACACCCAGCTGATAGATGGCGGTGGCGTCGACCTGGGTCAGGGAGACGGTCATGCTGTAGTCGCCGGTCTTCTTGATGCCGGAGATGTTGGCAGCGGAGGTGCCGGTCTCGATACCCTTGGTGTACTTGGTCTCGTAGTCGTTCAGCAGGCTGGTGAAGGTGGTGCCTTCGGGCTTCTCAGTGTCGACAGCCTCGGCCAGGGAGGGATACTTGGCGACGATGGCGTTGAAGGCATCAGCCTCGGTAGCATCGGCGGGCAGCTCGAAGCCCCAGTTGGCCATGCAGGCGGCAACGGAATCGCCCTCGGCGTTAGCGCCCTGGGCAATGCAGTACTGCATGATGGCCTGGACGAACTTCACGCCGGCCTGATCCACGTCAGCCCAGAAGGCAGTCTGATCCGCCTCTTTCCACTTGGAGAAGTCGGTGTTGTCGCGGCCGGCAGCCAGCATCAGGTTGTACAGGGTGTCCATACCGGAACGGTAAGCATCCATGCCCTGGATGGGCAGAGCAAACAGGGTGCTGTTGCCGTCGTAGGTAGGATCGCACAGGACGTACATGGAGAAGATGACGTCGTCGATGGTGATAGGCTCGCCGTCGGAGAACTTCAGGTCCTCGCGCAGCTTGAAGTTGTAGTCCACAGTGCCATCGGTGTTCTCCACGATCTCGCAGTCAGCGGGACCATGGTAGGTGTAGTCGGTGCCATTGTAGGCCTTGGTTTCGCCTTCGATACCCTTCATGATGATGGCGCCCTGGCGATCGCTGTTCAGCAGGCTGATAGCGGTCATGACCCAGACGTCCTGGTCATAAGCGGTCTCGGAGAAGAAGGGGGAGAACTTGCTGTTGAACGGGGAATAACCCACGACCAACGGGGTGTCGTTGTTCTGCTTGCCTTTGTTGCCGCAGCCAACGAACAGGCCCAGGCACATGACAGCGCAAAGTACCAGAGCCAAGATACGGGTAGCTTTCTTCATTGGAATCCTCCTTAAATATTTTTGAACGCGGGCAGAAGCCCGGAGTTCACAAAAGAAATTGGTGGATCACGCCTGAGGCGTATCCAAGTCGCGGGCGGGGAGCTTTTCCCACTTGAGGGTCAGCATATACCGCCAGAGAAGCCACGCTCCCCCGGCCACCAGCGCCTTCAGCGCCAGGTAGGCGATCACGGAGGCCACGCGGCCGCCGGAGCCGTTCATCACCAGGTACAGCACCATGGTCACGAAGCCCAGCCCCGCGAAGATCATGCAGAGCATGGCCCGGTGGGGCAGCGCCTGCACGCTCTTTTTATAAATGTACTCCCGGATGGGTTCCTCCGCCTTCCGCAGCCGGAGCACCGCCCAGATCACGCCGACCGCCGCCGCGGCCTCGCAGATATAGGGGAGGATGACGTACCAGCAGTTCAGCATGGCGGGGGCGTCGCTGCAGCCGCCGGCCACCACGGCCAGCACGACGGCAACGCTCAGTCCCAGCAGCTCCCGCTGGACCCGGTCGCGGCTGCGGCCCTGGTCCACATAGGAGTAGTGGGCGCCGGTATATACATAATCACCGGCAAGATTCACATGGAAATCGTTGAGATGGGCACGGCGTCCGCCGCGCTTTTTATTCTTTTCTGCCATGATCTTTCCTTTGGGGACGGCTGGGTGCGTCCACGGCTCGCTGTCCACTACGCACCAGTCTGTTCGCCGATGGCGGACGGTTTTTGTGCATTTTACTTATCGCCGCCCAGGATTAAAATGTTTTCCTAATTGTATCATGAAACAGTAGATTTTTCAACACTAAGATTAAACTTTCTGTGAATATTCCAAAAAAAATGACAATTATCCATTTTCTTTGTATTTTTATTCTCTTGCGCCGGATTTTCTGCTGTTTTTATCCGCTAACTTTCGCCGCAGATTAACGGTTAACGATTATATCTCGCAGATGTTTTCGGTGAACAGTTAGGTCAATTCGATCATGTTGTGGCAGAGCTGATAGTACTTCCCCTTCTGGTCCAGCAGCTCCCGGTGGTCGCCGCGCTCGATGATCCGCCCCTGCTCCAGTACCATGATGGCGTTGGCGTTGCGGACGGTGGAAAGGCGGTGGGCGATGACGAACACGGTGCGCCCGGCCATCAGGCCGTCCAGCCCCTGGCCGATGAGCTTCTCGGTGCGGGTGTCCACGGAGGAGGTGGCCTCGTCCAGAATCAGCACCGGAGCCCGGGACACCGCCGCCCGGGCGATGGCCACCAGCTGGCGCTGGCCCTGGCTGAGGTTGGCGCCGTCGGAATAGAGGACGGTGTCGTACCCCTGGGGCAGGTGGGAGATGAAATAGTGGGCGTTGGCGATCTTGGCGGCCTCCATGCACTCCTCATCGGTGGCGTCCAGGCGGCCGTAGCGGATGTTCTCCATCACCGTGCCGGTGAACAGGTGGGTGTCCTGCAGCACGATGCCCAGGGAGCGGCGCAGGTCGTCCTTGCGGATGTTGCGCACGTCGATGCCGTCGTAGGTGATGGAGCCGGCCTGGATATCGTAAAACCGGTTGATGAGATTGGTAATGGTGGTTTTTCCCGCGCCGGTGGAGCCGACGAAGGCGATCTTCTGGCCGGGCTTGGCGTACAGGGACAGGTCCCGCAGCACCGGCTTTTCCGGCACATAGGCAAAGTCCACATGGTCAAAGCGTACATCGCCCCGCAGGGGCACCAGGGTGCCGTCCGGCATACGCCAGTGGTAGTCGTCGCCCTTCTGCTCCAGGGTCACCTGGCCCTGGTCCTCCTCGGGAGGCAGGTCCAGGATGCCAAAAATCCGCTCGGCACCGGCCAGGGCCATCATCAGAGCGTTGAACTGCTCGGAGATCTGGCTGACGCGGTCGGCAAAGGTGCGGACATACTGCAAAAAACCGATGAGGATGCCGCCGGCCCCCTCCCCTGTCAGCCACAGGACGCCCACCGCGCAGGTGATGGCATAGAAGATGTGGGACAGGTTGTTGAGAATGGGGCCCACCATGGAGGTGACGGTGGTGGCGGTGGTGGAGGCCTTGCACAGGTCCTGGTTGATGACGTCGAACTGCTCCATGACCTCCTTTTCGTGGGTGAACACCTTCACGTCACGCTGGCCGGTGATCATCTCCTCCATATAGCCGCTGACGGCGGCGGTGAGGCGCTGCTGGCTGGCGTAGGTGCGCTTGCTGATTTTGGTGGTGACCCGCACCACCAGCACCACGATAGCCCCCAGCACCACCATGATGGCAAACAGCCGCATGGACAGGGCCAGCATCATGGCAACGGTCCCCACCAGGGAGGTGATGGAGATGGCCAGCTGGGTGATGCTGTGCTGCAAAAGCTCGTTGGTGGCCTCGATGTCGCTGGTGTAGTAGCTCATCAGGGCGCCGGTCTTGTTTTCGTCGAAGAACCGCACCGGCTGGCGCTGCATGGTGTCGAACAGCTCCGTGCGCAGCTGCTTCATGATGATGGCGCTGCACTCCAGCATCAGCCGGTTCAGCAGATAGTTGGTCAGGGCCGACAGCAGGTACAGCCCCGCCAGGCCCAGGATCAGGCTGATGTACTTGGCGTAGGTCTCGTTGGGGGCTGCGCCGCTGGTCTCCAGCAGGTTGGTCAGGGGCTTCATGCAGTAGGCGGCCCCGATGGTGGCGGCCACATAGGCCAGGATGGACAGCATGGCCGCCGTCAGCAGCAGGCGGCAGTGCTTGAAGTAGCACACCAGACGCCACAGGATGGCGAAGGGGTTCTCTACCTTTTTATTATATTTCCGCAGGTCAACTCGCGGCATGATCCACCGCCCCCTCTCTCATCTGGCTCTCGTACACGTCACGGTAAATATGGCTGCGGGACAGCAGCTCCTGATGGGTGCCCATGTCCGCCAGACGCCCCCGGTCCAGCACCACGATGCGGTCGCAGGACATGATGGAGTTGATGCGCTGGGCGATGATGACCTTGGTGGCGCCGGGCAGGGCCGTCCGCAGACAGCGGCGGATGTGCTCGTCGGTGGCCATGTCCACGGCGGAGGTGGAGTCGTCCAGGATCAGGATTTTTGGCCGCTTCAGGATGGCCCGGGCGATCAACAGGCGCTGGCGCTGGCCGCCGGACAGGTTGGCGGCGTTCTGCTCCAGCACCGTGTCATAGCCGTCGGGGAAGCGGTCGATGTACTCGTCGGCCCGGGCGATGGCGCAGGCGGCCTGCATCTGCTCCCGGGTGGCGTTGGGGTCTGCCCAGCGGAGGTTGTCAGCGATGGTGCCGGAAAACAGGGAGCCGTTCTGCAGCACCATGGACACGCCGCTGCGGAGATTTTCCAGGGTGTATTCCCGGACGTCCCGGCCGTCCACCTTCACGGTGCCGGACAGGGCGTCGTAAAACCGGGGGATCAGGCTCACCAGGGTGGACTTGCCCTCGCCTGTGCCGCCGATGACGCCGATGGTCTCGCCGGAGGCGATGTGCAGGGTCACATGGCGCAGGGCCAGCTTGTCGGGGTCCCGGGTATAGCTGAAGCACACGTCCTCGAAGTCGATGCTGCCGCTTTCCACTGCGGCGTCGGAGGGGCCGTCGGTGATGTCAATTTCCTCGTCCAGCACCTCGTTGATGCGGACCAGGGAGGCCTGGGCCCGGGACAGGGACATGACCAGCCAGCTGATCATGGACAGGGAGTTCACCGCCATACCGGCGTAGTTCACCAGGCTCACCAGCTGGCCGGTCAGCAGGCCGGTGGTCCGGAAAATGATCTCCCGGCCGCCGAAAAACAGAATCAGCACGCTGCACGTCCACATAATGCCCATGGTAATGGGGCCGGACAGGGTAAACAGTCTCCCTGCGCCCAGCTGGGCCTGCCGCAGATCGTCGGTGGTTTTGTCAAAGCGCTTGGACTCGTAGCCGCCCCGGACGAAGGCCTTCACCACGCGGCTGGCCACCAGATTCTCCCGGACGGCCTGGTTCATGCCGTCCATCATCTTCAGCATCCGCTTGAAGCGAGGCTGGCCCACCTTCAGCAGGATCACCATCAGCACCACCAGCAGGGGGATGCAGATCAGCAGCAGGGGCGCAAGGCCCGGGGAGACGATGAAGCTCATGACCGTGGCCAGGATCACCATCACCGGGGCCCGGTACAGGGTCACCAGGGACTGACGCATGGTGTCACGCAGGGTGTTGATGTCCGTGGTGGCCCGGGTGATCAGCTGGGGGGTGGAGATGTGGTCGATGTTGGAGAAGGAGAAGCTCTCGATCTTCCCCAGCAGAGTGCTGCGCATATTCCGGGCGAAGCCCTGGGTGGCGATGGCGGAGCAGCGGGCCGCCAGCACGCCCATGGCCATGGACAGGCAGGCCACGCCCACCATAATGGCCCCCACCGTCAGCACGAAGCAGTTGCGGTTGGCGATGAGCTCCGGGGAAAACAGCCCCTGGAGCATGAAGGTGCTCTCCCGGTACAGGCCGCCGTCCACGATGGTGGACATGAGCATGGGGATCAGCAGCTCCAGCACCACCTCGGTGATGCCGAATATCAGGGCGGCTGCCGTCCAGCCCTTATAGCGGCCCAGGACAGGGCCCAGGTGCCGGAAAAGCCCCGGTTTTTTCTGTGTCTTGATAAGACGTCACCTCTGTTTCTTTTATGCAGGATTTCTGAAGTTATACACGGCTATTATATCAGACCCCGCCGAGTTTCACAAGCGGAAAAATTCCGTGGCTTTTTATCCGCCAGAATCCACAAAAAGCGCAAAAAAATGCTGCAAGCGCAGCGCTTGCAGCATTTTTTTATTTGGATGAAACTTACTTCAGCTCGACCTTGCCGCCGACTTCCTCGACCTGCTTCTTCAGAGCCTCGGCGTCCTCCTTGGACAGGCCCTCCTTCATGGTGGTGGGGGCGCCCTCGACGGCAGCCTTGGCCTCGGCCAGACCCAGACCCATGACCTCGCGGACGACCTTGATGACCTTGATCTTCTGAGCGGCGTCGAAACCGGTCAGGACCACGTCGAACTCGGTCTTCTCCTCGGCAGCGGGAGCAGCAGCGCCAGCAGCGGGGGTGCACCGAAGGGCAGTTTATCCACCATGATCAGGATGATCATGAGGACAGTCACTGCCAGAGCAATGATCATGGGAAGTGTCATAGAACGTTTCCTCCTTTTTTGTGTCCGCAGTACCTGTTGCGCAAGAGCCCGACCCTTTGCACAATTCCGATGCGGCTTTCTTGATTAAAAGTATATAGTTTTCCGCTGTGCGTCACAATCATTTTTTGGCTTGTTGTGTTCTTTTTTGAAACATATTCAGAATTTGTTCAATTCTTTTGCTGCAATGCGTCGCTTTTTGAAACACATTGCGGTTAGTTTCGGCTGATTTGTTGCTTTTTGAAACAGGACAAAACCAGAAAAAGCCGCCGCACCGTACGGGGGGCAGCG
>ENA-OPCL01001907-OPCL01001907.1-human-gut-metagenome-genome-assembly--contig:-NODE-1907-length-14577-cov-3.808773_pt1 | contig 14577 bp, 11 predicted proteins | sample MGYA00241251_ERZ501482 | MGnify/ENA primary metagenome ERZ501482 (study PRJEB25962, sample SAMEA2042581) | human gut metagenome | biome: human gut; feature: human-associated habitat; material: faeces... | reverse complement strand
CTCTTTCCTTCATTTGGAATTGTACTTGCCACACTGATTACTTGGATTTCCTCATCCATTTGACTAAACTCAATATTTGTACGCAACCCACGATAAGTCTCATCTAAATCAAACTGATTTCTCTTTTTCTTTGCCATTTCTATCTCCTAAAGAAACTAAAATGCTTCTTTTTCTTTACAACCTCAATATTTAATATATCCATATCACTCAATATACGCTTAGGATTCTCATACATCAAAACGGAAGCATTTTCCTTCCCAATACGCTTACTTACAACTGAATACACATCACTCAACTTAGAAATTCGATTTCCACTAGCCCTATGCGTATCTGTCGCAATCACATCACAATAACCATTATCCAATAAGGATAATGCATTTGATTGAATCTGCTTACCATGCATACCCAAAATAGAAGTTCGATTGATTTGTAGAACACAACCCATATCTATCCAATTATCAATAATCGAATAATCAAGTCCTGAATGAAAATAACGTTCAATATGCGCTATAACAGGAATAAAACCACGAACCTTTAACTCATACAAACAATCATCTCTATAATCAATTGAATGAATATCACGAAGAACATTATATTCCACAAGCATATATCGAGAGCCATTCAAACTTGGATATAAACCCAAATCCAACCCATCAATAAACTCACTATTCATCATGACTTCCCCACCAAAATAAATTGGTATTGGACTCATATCTTTTAATTCCATTTGACGAGAAACAATCTCATTATAAATAGAAACATCTAATTGTCCAGGAATAAAGTGTGGTGTACTACATATTCCTACAATACCATCATTACGAGCTAATTCTAACGAACTTTGAGCATCCTCAATAGATGGCATACCATCATCAATACCCCAAGCAATGTGCGAGTGAATATCTATAAACTTTGTCATTATACTTCAGGGAATTCAGCAAAAACAGGAATACCCAAATACTTTTCTGCCTCTTCTTTAGTACGCAAACGATTATCCAATAAGAACTTCAATACCGCATAACCAACACCAATGACACCACCAACTAAAGCAGCCATCATTGTGTTTTTCTTAATACTCGGTCCACTAGGAACATAAGACAATTTCGCCTTATCTACAATTTCAATATTACGAACATTTAAATTCTTCTGCATTGTCTTAATAAATGTATTTACAGTTCCATTAGCGATATCCTTAGACAACTTAGGATCTGTAGTTGTAGCAGTAACAGTAACAATTTGTGTATCCTGCTTATTTATAACATTTACAAATTTTTTTACAGCATCTGCATTTTCTAACCCAACATCCTTTGCCACTTCAGACATTACATTATTTTGTGTCAATAAATTTACAACATTGGTAACCAATAAGCCATTAGCCATCTGAGAACTATAATCCAATGATCCAGTATCATTAATCTGTGGAGTTAAATAAATTGATGTACTCGCTGTATATGTTGGTGCAATCAAAAACTTAGTACCTAAAAATCCACCAGCACCAAATACAATACACAATACAATAATCAATCGAATATATTTTAATACCGCACGAAATAATTCTAATAAATCAATCTCTTTTATTTCATTTAGATCATTACTAGGCATACGATCTAATCTACTCTTTGCCATAAAATTCCTCCCTCTCTATAAAAACAAAGCATAATAAATATAACATAAATATATCTTACATTCTAAAAAAACTAAAAACAAAACTTTTTAGCTTTAAAATTAATCTCTTCTAAACAAATCAAGAGTAAATACTTTATCTTGTACATCATCCAAGCAACTATCACGCAAGTACTGAGTAACAATAATTTATACTATTCACTATATAAAACTTAATTACTAATATACCTGTTTCTCTTTATTAAACTATTAATGTGCTCCAGCAAAAATTTGAAATAATAACTATTTCTATACATTAAAAATAGTGTAAGATTAGGCACTACACAACATATAATTACATTTATAAATACATTAATATAAACATTATTTATTGATATATTGGAACATATAAAATAAGATATCATACAAATACACGTAGCAATAATGAATTGTAATCCTGTATTTAACAATCCTGATTTTGTATCTTTTTTCAAAATATACTTATATGTTACAATAACATCTAAAGGTAGACCAATTAGCGCTGTGGCAAAAAAAGATGCAAATACAATACCTGCAATTCCAAACTTATTGACAAGAGTCACATCTAATACAAGATTTATTATCGCCACAGCGATTTGCCTCAACAAAGTTTTATCCCATAATCCAGCTGCGTCAATGTAAATATTTGAATAAGATAACTTAATAATATTACTGTAATAATATAATACAATCATCATCACACTTGAAATCCCTAAAACATATGCATCTCCAACCCAAACTTTCATGAATGGTTGATATAAACATAAAAGGCTAGTAGATGTCCAAATCGCAATCCAATATATCAAAAATTGGATTGCTCCAAATAATTCATCTTTTTTTTCAGTACTATCCGAATAAATACTATTTCCAACCACTGGTTTAATTGCTCTAAAAAGGATTACTATAACACTAGTAATTGATGAAAAAATATAAAAATAGTTTCCGTATATTGCCGTAGCTATCAATCCTAGAGAACTTGAAATTACAATGTTATCAATTGAATTTGTAAGGGTAGCTGCGATTGAATGAGCTGATAAAAACAAAACTTTTTTCCTGATTATAATTTTTAATTCTTCTGATACAACACCTTTAGGTTCGATTTCTGGAAATTGCTTCTTACTATTAATTTCTGTTATAATTGTTACCAATATTGAAGAAAATGGTAACAATGCTGCAAACCAATAATAATTTGCAAAACAAATTAATACAATTATTTGCATTATATATTTAAGTACTTCAACAATTGCTAATATTTTATGATTTACATCACCTTTTTGATATGCTTCAAATAAAATTGATTTATATGCATATCCAAAGTATGAAACTACTGCATTCAACAAATAAATAATATAAAGAATATATATATTTACAGATTCAGGATATGTTCCACTAATAAAATGTTTTAAAAAAGGTATAATAATTAAACCAGTTCCTAGTATTACACATCCAATTATTTTATACAATTTTTTCATCAATGCTATCAAGGCATTAATTGACTTTTTATCATCTTCTGCAATAGGCTTATACAAGCAAAAACTTATAGCAGAACTAATACCTAATTCTGAAACATTTAATATTTGTAAAACCGAAGTAAACAGACTAGTCAAACCCACATATTCTGCTCCTAGCTTATAAATTATTATTGTTCGAATAATAAATGGAAATAATATAGTTATTAGTTTAGTTAATAATCCAAAGAAAAAAGTCCTTGTTGCATTTTTAGTTCTATTAAATTTCATTTATAAATATCCACCTTATTACTTTATAAATATAACTTTTAAAATCAAATATACATAAAAAATTAGTTATATAATTTCACAACGAGTACGAAAAACATATATTTTTAAAACTATAAATATATATCATAACTTATAAGCTTTATATTCATGATGACCTACACGTTCATGAACAGGAGGCAACTTCATATAATCCCCATATACTTGCTTTAATATATTATCATATCCTATAGGTATGATAAAGGAATATCCATTAAACATACATTCTCTACCTTCGCCAAATAAATTAGATTTAAATATTAATTTTTTATAATTCATTCCGCCAGTTCCATAACAACTACAACAATAATCATTTTCAATTGAATGCTTTAAATTTGCTAATTTTTCCATTTTTTCGTAAAAATAATTGGGACCTTTTATTCTTGAATATAAATAGAAAGGAATTTTAATTATAGTATTAATTGCATTACTTTTAGATTTGACAAATGATTTTTGCTGTGACAAGCCTTTTAACCACTCATATTTTATTTGTTTTTTAAAATAGCTTTCACATTCTTTTTTTGTACTTCCAACAAATTCGAGTGGATAGATATCAACAAAGATTCCGCAATCTAACTGATTTTCATTTTCTTTTCGTTCTCCAATAACAACTGTTTTTGTATCTACTACTCTTGGTAGTGAAAGATAATAATTTTTACTTTTCCCTTCAATATATAATTTATATCTATTTGATTTCATAGATTCCATGTATTTAATAAAACGATTATAATCATTTCTAGGCATACAAATATCGATATCATCATCCCATGGAATAAAACCACTATGCCTAACAGCTCCTATAAGAGTACCCCAAATTAGGAAATATTTAATATTTTGATCCTCACAAATAGCAGTTATAAATTTTAAAATTTCAAATGCATAATTTTGTGATTCCTTGGTATTTAATAAATTCATCTATACTCTCCTTTTTCAATTAAAATAATGACATTATAATCTATTTTAAAAGTTTAGAGTATTTATACTTAGTTAATGCTACATCGATAAATTTTAATTTTGTAATAATATTATGATTGCAACTCGCATTATATATAACTCTTCTTCTTAACATATCTAGATTATGCTTACATGCTTTATCTTGTAATAAACTAATAAGTTCTAAATTTGAAGCAGCCATTCCTTGAATATTTAAACTTGTATTATTTCCAGTGGCTACATGAGTATATAAACAATTTTCATTTATCGTTCCCTTCCTTTTCTCTTCTAATAATAATAACCACAAATAATGATCATCTGCACCGTTATTTTTAAATGAATAGTTTGTCCATTCTTTAGGAATTATATTTTTTTTCAATAATACTTGACCAGGTGAAATTATTGGATTCGTATAACCATAATGAAATTGTAAATTCAAACAACATTGTTGGTGTCGTAAACTTTTAAATATAAGATTCTCAGAACCTTCTAATTCCTTTATATATCCATTGCATACTATAAAGTCATAATCTTTAATAGTTATAATTTGACTATACAAACAATCTTCAGTTATTAAGTCATCTTGATCTAAAAACATAACATAATCTCCATTACATTTTTTTAGTCCTTGAATTCTTGTTCCATGAATCCCTAAATTATGCTTATTATTTATTATTTTATAATCAAATAAAGGGAGAACTTTATCAAATTTAATTGAAACATTTGGTGAATCATTTACAAAAATCACCTCCACATTATTGTTTGTTTTACTTAAATATAAATAATTTTCATTCAATATTGTTACAAGTTGCTTCATATATTCATTTCCCTTATAAAAGGGGATTATAACAGATATTAACATTTTGACTTCTCCAATCTATATACATTTTTTATAAAAAATTTAAATTTTTCATTCAGAAACGGTTAAAACAATTGATTTTTCTTTAAGTTCGTTAAACACAAAATAAATAATAATATATTCCAATATGGTTTAAAAGCATATAATGAAGTAGATAATGATAATACAACCATACCCACTAATACTGGTAACGCATATAGATACTTATTTTTTATACATATATATATAAAAAGCGCTATATGAACCATATAAAAAGCAAGACCTATGCTACCAATTTCTATTAAATTCTCCACAAAAATATTATGTAATACATTATGTCTACTAAATGGAAAAATGTACGTAATATCTCGCACTGTTCCAGTACCATAACCAACTAATTGCCTGAATAAATTTGAGTTGTTAAAGGCATTAATTGCATCTTTCCAAAGATCAAATCTTCCTGTACCGTTTGAATCACTGATAGCCTCTACAGTAAATCTTTTCATAATATCCGCATCTAAAAATGAACTTGAAAATAAATATATCAAATACAACAAAAATATAATAATAACTTTTTTAGTAACACTAGTATGTAAAACATTTTCATCTTTATAGATTAAAACAATAACAACAGTTGATGTAATAATAGAAAATATGCCACCCCTTGATCCTGTTCCTAACAAAATGTATACATAAATTAATAATTCAAAAACACCTATAAGTCTGTGCAATTTGCTTGTTTTCTTATTCATTATTAAATAAATATTTGCAACTATTGCAAATAAAAAATAAGCACATAAATAATTAGGATCTTCTTGAACAATACCATTTAAGTAAATTCTACCTTGTAAATAATCGGATGAAATTAATACAAATAAAGCTGTTATTCTTGATGACCAAATTAAACAATACTCCAAATAATCAATTTCATTTTCATTGAAATCATAGTCAGTAATCGATAATAACATTAGCAAAAATAAAAATTGCGTTTTTGCTCTATCAAAACTAGCTTGAAAGTTAATGCTCCACACAATCGAAAAAAAACACCAAAATACAAATGGAATTGTACATAAAATTATACTATTTCCTCGAATTTTATGTTTAGTTGTTATCCATATAAATATAGGGATAAAAGCTAATATTTTTAACAAAGAACCAAATGTGCCAATTCTAAGGGCACCAACAATTAAGCTTAAAAAATAAATACCTAACCAAAAAGTGTATTGACTAATTTTTTTGAATTCAAATGGTAATCCTAATCTTTTTTCCAATTATTTAACTCCTCTCTTTATATAATTTTAAATATTTTTGAGACATTGTTTGTACAGAAAATTCTATGCTCATTTTTTTTGCGTTTATTCCAATTTCTTTTCGTAAGTCAAAGTCATCAATCAATCGCAATAAAGCTTCAGTTAATTCATTAGTATTAGGATCAATCAAAATACCTTGTTGACCATTTATAATCATATCAGAAATTCCACCTACATTAGAAGCTATTATTGGTAATCCTGTTCCCATAGCTTCAATAATGCTAATTGGCACTCCTTCCCATTTTGAAGGAAGTATAAATATATCAGAATTATTTAATTCATTATAAATATTCGATGAAACTCCTTTAAACAAAATAACATCCTCCAAATTATAATTTTTTACTAATTGAATACATTTTTCAATGCATGGTCCATCTCCAAAAAAAGATATTTCTATATTCTTTATAGTTGAAAGTTGTTTAGCACATTCAATAATATATTCATGATTTTTTTGTTCAAAAAAACGTCCGACATGAATTATTTTGATTGGATCTTTTAATAAATAATCTTTTTTTGATTTGCATAAAGACAAATCAATGCCATTCAAGATAATTGGAATTCTGTCATCGGATAAATGGTATATTTCCTTCACTGTTTCCTTTATCTCTTTACTCAAAGCTACAGGTGTTGCCATATTTAAACTAAAAATAAGTTTATTCACTATTCTATTAATTTTATTAGATTCTTTTAAAGCAACATTATGGACTGTATGAATAATTTTAATGTTTTTTCCAAGTGATGCTAATACCGCATATTTCAATGCATATAAATGAGTATGTATTACATCTGGTTTGATTTCGTTAATTAATCTTCTTAATCGCCTTACACACTTAATATCTATCCCTGTTTGTTTATCAAGAAAAATTAACTTATTCCCATTGTTTATCAAACGCTCTGTAATAATGGTATTTTCTGAATAAAGGCTTATTACCGTTACATCATGTCCTAATAAACTAAGTGATTTTGTTAGGCTTTCACATACAGCTTCAGCTCCACCAACTCCAAGTGTTGGTATTATTTGTATAATCTTCACTTACACTTCCCCTACCTTCTTTTAAATATTACAAATTTATAATTCATGCTGGTTATTAAAAATTAAATATGGATATAAATTAATTTTTTATGATACCCCAACTACCTAATAATTAAATTAACTGAATTGTTAATTAGAAAATAAAATATTCAATATCTCCATTAATGTCATAAAATAAACAACTATCTTCTTCATCATAATTTTAAAAATTATTATCGCTAGTATTCAAATTATCATATAAATAGAGAGGATTGATTAACATTAAAATAATTAACATCAATCTAAATAAGACTAGTCCAAAATAATTCAATGCCTGTAATATCAAAAAAAAACATATACCTTAGATTCGTGATTAACATTATCAACATAATTCGTTATAAATTACATTGGTTTAATTTATACTGAACATTTTTCTTGTGTTATACAAAATAAATTTCATAAATTGGAACATAATGATATAGATAATCAACTATGCTATAAGTTTATTCTAATAACTAAACCCATCATATATCTTTTAAGACAGTTTAAAAGTATTTTGATTAGTTTATGTTGCGCAAATTATATACCATCAAAGTTGAAAATAGAAAGTCAAAAAATTGCATATACATTGCATATACTATGAAAACTTCATTTTCTTTTAAAAAGATATATATATTCTTCTGAATTAGAGACTAAAATATATTATATAAAATATATATGCATAAAATTATCAATTCGAACTATTAATTTTAACTATTTACTTGAACTAATTATGCAAATTTTATAAAAATGTATTTACCATTCAAATTATTAATAACTAATTAAAAATAAATGTAAACTCATTGCATTCTTGGATATATTTTTTAACCTATATACTTATTTATGAAAAACTACATAAATTTTAATAAATACGAAAATCTATAGTCTGTTTATCAAAGGAATCAACGCATTTTCTGGTTTATATTTTTCACTTTCGACCAAACATTGTTTTTTCATATTAAGTATAGTATTTGGATTTTTCCAAATATTATCTAACAACATCTCTAAAGCATTCTTATCATCAAAATCGTAACCTATTCCCGTTTCCTTCTCTATTATTAAATCATGAAAACTCTGCCATCTTGAACTTACGACTGGAACTCCTGATGCATATGCATCAATAATTGTACCAGGGATTCCTTCTGTATAAAATTTTGTAGGGAACAATAGTAGATAATAATTTTTAATAATATCAACTGTTTTATCATAAGGAACTATACCTAAATATTTTACGTAGGGCTTGTTTTCTTCTACTAACTTCATAAATTTATATTTATAATTCGAATCTATTTGTCCATATATATCCAATTTATATTTTATGTTTTTATTTTTATTATTTATATTATGAACAGCAAAAATTGCATCTTCAATTCCCTTTTTAGGCGTAATTCGTGACAAGATACACAAATTATAAGGACTAGAATAGTTCTTATTTAAATCTGCAAATGCAACTTTTTTTAACTTTTTATAATTTGTTAATATAATTACATTGCTAAATCCTAAGTCCTGCAATTTATTTTTCATTGTATTTGTTTCAACATATATATAATTAAAATGTAATAAACATTCTTTTATTAATTCATGTTCTTCTAAATATTGCGGTAACCAGCCTCCAATAACAATATAATGAAGACGTCTCTTATATATCTTATTAAGCAAAACCAACAATGGAGCAAATACCCTTAATCCGTTATAAGCTGGAAGTATAATTATATTTTGGCACTTTTTAAGCAATTTTGTAACTCCAAAAATATGTTTTAAGACTTTCTTTTTTCCACCATATGTATCAACTTTACAAATTGAATCTTTACCATACTTTTCAACTAGGAAATCCATTGTAATTCGTGTTTTTATGGTCTGACCATCAAAAAAATCATGTCCATCACCAAAGTGTCCACATATACCTACCTTCATTTTTTTATAATCTCCACCATTTTAGGCCAGATGCTTTAAGTTCATTAATTGTATATAACCCTTTAACATCAAGAAGTACTTTCTCTTCATCTTTAGAGTCCTTAAATATTCCTTTAATATCATCTAAACTCATTGATTTAAATTCATTATGAGCTACAGCTACAATAACACAATCCGCATTTTTTGCATTTTCTAAACTTTGAAGTTTCACGCCATATTCATGTAATGCATCCTCTTTACTTGCCCAAGGGTCCACAACCACTGGATCAATTCCATACGTTTTAAGTTGTTTAATAATATCATCCACCTTACTGTTTCTAGTATCAGGACAGTTTTCTTTGAATGTAAGTCCAAGAATGACTACTTTCGATTTTTTTGGTGCCTGTCCAGCAGCAATCATTTGTTTTATAGCTGCATCTGCTACATAGGCCCCCATACTATCATTAACAATACGTCCATTTAATATAATTTGTGAATGATAACCCAATTTTTCTGCTTCATATGTAAAGTAATATGGATCGACTCCAATACAATGTCCTCCAACCAAGCCTGGACGGAATCCTAAAGCATTCCATTTAGTATTCATTCCATCAACAACTTCATTTGTGTCAATCCCCATACGATCAAACACCATTGCTAATTCATTCATAAACGCAATATTAATATCTCTCTGACTGTTTTCTACAACTTTAACTGCTTCAGCTGTCTTAATATTTGAAACAGGATACGTTCCAACTTCAATAACTAAATCATAAACATTTTTTATCTCTTCTAAACTTTCTGCATCACATCCAGATACAATCTTATGGATATTCTCTAAACGATGTACTTTGTCGCCTGGATTTATACGTTCTGGGGAATAACCAACTTTAAAATCAACTCCACACTTAAGCCCAGATACCTTTTCAAGAATTGGAATACATACATCTTCTGTACATCCAGGATATACTGTTGATTCATAAACCACAATTGATCCTTTAGTTAAGTTTCTACCAACAATTTCAGACGCACCAATTACCGGTGTTAAATCTGGAGTATGATCTGTATTTACAGGTGTAGGCACTGCAACAATAATAAATTTTGCCTCCGAAAGTTTTTTCTCATCAGAAGTAAATTCAACTGTTGTTTTCTTAATTCCTTCATCTCCAACTTCTTTAGTTGGATCAATTCCTTGTTTATATAATTCGATTTTTTTAGCGTTTAAATCATATCCAATTACATTTACTTTCTTTGCAAAAGCAACAGCAATTGGCATACCAACATAACCAAGACCAACTAATGCAATCTTTTCTTCTCCTGTTATAATTTTTTTATACAATGACATCAAAATTTCCTCCTTTTTACAAATATTAACTTCTATATTTTTTTACTCTATTTAAAAAGCCAAAAACTTGAGTTGTGAAATCACTGGGTGAACTAAAAAAAGCTTTTATTCCTGCTTCAATCATTTGAACATACATTGAATTTCTTTTAAAAGCAACAACCATAACTGCCCAATGTCTAAAATTTATAAATCGAGTTTCTTGTTTATTTAATTGCGAAAAATACTTCTTTTTAAATTCATACAAACGATTCTCTCCATCAATTTTATTTTTTCCTTGAGTAATTCCACCTTCTTCGTGCTTATACACTTTAACATCACATTCAGGAATATACCCAATACTTAACCCCTTTTCAATTGATTTAAGCATCAAATAAAACTCTTGTCCCATTTTAGCATCTTCAAACCCACCAATTTCTCTTAACTTATTTGTTTTAAACATAAATGTCGGAGTACCAGTCATGTGGTGCATTAGATGATAATGCAAAAGGCTTTCATTATCAAATGCTGGGATATCTGTATATTCTCTAAAATCAACAACGATTCCTGATGAATTATACATAATCATGTTTGAAAATGAAAGATCATTCCCTCCATAAAGCATAAACTTAATCTGTTTTTCTATTTTTTCAGGCATATATTCATCGTCATCATCTAAGAAACTTATATATTCTCCTGTTGCAAGTTCAATTCCTCTATTACGTGCTAATGATCCACCCATATTTTTTTCATTTTGATAATATTTAATGTCTTGATTAACAATAGAATCCATATAATTTTTAATATTATCTCTTTCTATATAATTTGAAGGACTATCATCTATTACAATTATTTCGATATTTTTATATGTTTGATCTATTACAGATTTAACAGCTCTAGATAAGAATTCGACCGAACGCTTATACGTGGGAATTATAACTGTTACACGAGGCATATTTATTAATTTATAATTCTTCCAATCATTCATATAAATTGTATCTTTTATTTGATTTTTTTTCATTTCACCTGTACCACCTTCAACAACTGAATCATCATAACCAACTTTACTTACAGTTCCTAAGAAACATTTAGCATCGAATAATAAACTTTCTTTTTTTACATATTCTCCGTCTAATTTAGCTTTAACAGGAATTTCAAGTTCATCTCTACCATTAATTTGAGCCCAACCTGTTAATCCTGGTTTTATATCATTTGCGGTATACTTATCTCTTTCAGCTGTTAAAAGATCTTGATTCCATAATCCTGGTCTAGGTCCAATAACACTCATATTTCCAATAAATATATCCCAAATTTGAGGTAATTCATCTAAACTATGTGCTCTAATAAATTTACCCACTTTTGTAATATACTGATCTGGATTTTCCAATTGATGTGTTGGCACATCATGAGGAGTATCCATCTTCATGCTTCTAAATTTATGTAGCTTGAAATATTGTTTATTTTGTCCCATTCTCTTTTGAGTAAATAAAACCGGACCTGGATCTTCCATTTTAATAGCTAAAGCAATAGTAGCCACAACTGGACTTAAAACAACTAAACCACCAAATGAAAGTACAACATCAATGCTTCTCTTTACATACTTATCATAAAAACTGGCTTTATAATTAGATTCACCTATTTCCTTTAAATATCCCCTTACGCCGTCTGCATTTTCTTTATAACTTTCATCTTCAACAAAGATGACTCTTTTACCTTCTAATTCATTTTTTTCTTCTGGTTCATTATCATAAATTGAATCAGCCTTTTTCTTTTTAGCAACCATATTCAATCCGATAAACGCAGTTCCTAAAGCTACACAAGATACCCCTAATATTTTCTTATCCATATTAAATACTCTCCACTTGCTTATTTATTTCTTCTGGTCTTCTAAATGTTGGTACAACACTTCTTAATGCTTCTCTAGCATCATTGTCATCTTCAGATTCAATTGCGTTTCTTAATACTTCAAGTTTTTCGTCAATTTCTTCTTTAGAAAGTGCTGTATCCTTTTCAATGAAGATCAAATCGTTATCTGTTTTTGATAATGTTTGACTATTCATTAATAGTTCTTCATATAATTTTTCTCCAGGACGCAATCCTGTTTCTACAATTTCAATATCATGAGCACCTGATAGTTTGATCATGTTTTGTGCTAAGTCTAGAATCTTAACGGGTTGTCCCATGTCTAGTACAAATAATTCTCCATTGTTTGCCATAGCACCTGATTGTAATACCAATTGACTAGCTTCTGGAATAGTCATGAAATAACGAATAATTCGCTTGTCTGTTAATGTTACAGGTCCACCCTTGGCAATTTGTCTTTTAAATAATGGAATTACACTTCCTGCACTTCCTAAAACATTTCCAAATCTTGTTGCACTATATTTAACATGTCCATAAGTACTAGCAGATTGAACCATCATTTCACACATACGCTTCGTTGCTCCCATGACATTGGTTGGGTTTACTGCTTTATCAGTAGATACCATCATAAAGCGTTGTGCCTTATATTTTTCACAAAGTTCAATTAAGTTCTTTGTTCCAAATATATTGTTATAAATAGCCTCCACACAATTGTGTTCCATTAAAGGAACATGTTTATGTGCAGCTGCATTAATCACAATTTGAGGATGATATTTCTTAAATACCTTTTCCAATGCCTTCTTATGTGTAATCGAACAAATCTCAATTTGAAGATTCAAATCATTGCCATAGGCAATCTTCAATTCTTGTTGAACATCATAAGCACCATTTTCATAAATATCTAAGATAATAATCAATCGTGGTTCCATCTTAGCAAGTTGTCTACAAAGTTCAGATCCAATGGAACCCCCACCACCTGTAATCAAGATAACCTTATCTTTATAATAAGCATTGGTAGCTTCATTTGTGACAGCCAATGGTTTTCTAAATAACAATTCTTCAATATCAAACTCTCTTAAGTTACGCTTACTACCAGCCATATATAATGTAGGATAGTCATATACCTTTACTTTATAGCCAGCATTCTTATAATGATTATACAAATGCTTCTTCTTATTGACATCCATACCTGAAATCGCAAAAACAATTTCCTGTACTTCATATTTTTTTAATCTTTCAAGTGTAGTATCATCCACATTCCAAACTGGAATCCCATTAATCGATCTACCAGCCTTACTCTTATCAATATCTATAAAACAACGAGGAACATATACCGCATTCTCATCATTTAATAATTCTTCGGCAAAACTCGTACCAACACGACCCGCACCAATAATCGCAATCTTGATCTTTTGAACTTCATTATTCGTATCCGTTTGAATGTTCGAAAATCTATATAATACTTTCGCCAAGAATTTACCCCTAGACGTTTTATTATCACTATATAAGTAACAATATCTATAGAACATACGAATAGTAATTGCACCCAACAAGTTTACACAAACTAAACTTAGAGTTCTCGCAAAACTCATTTGTTGAATTGGCATTGCCATTTGAACTACATATAGAAGTATAAATGCAATACCATCTGAAACAATCATACGAATATAGCCTTGAATACCGCCATAACGCCAAATCTGACCATAAATATTACCAATTAAACGACATACAAAGATAATCGCAAATGCCAGTACTGTAAGTTTTAAAGATTCTGTGTTTGCTAATGATTCGTTACCACCATACAACCATATTAATAATAAGGAAGATATCGCATAAACAATCACATCATACACAACCAAAGACCAACGCGTATTATTTTCTTTTCTATTTTTACTCATCCAAATCTCCCATCCCATAAAAAAAGCCCATCAAATCATATAAAATGATTTGTATGG
>ENA-OPCL01001895-OPCL01001895.1-human-gut-metagenome-genome-assembly--contig:-NODE-1895-length-14666-cov-5.179180_pt1 | contig 14666 bp, 12 predicted proteins | sample MGYA00241251_ERZ501482 | MGnify/ENA primary metagenome ERZ501482 (study PRJEB25962, sample SAMEA2042581) | human gut metagenome | biome: human gut; feature: human-associated habitat; material: faeces... | reverse complement strand
CTTCATCGATAAAGACTGAATGAATCGGGATACCGAATGATTCAGAAAGATGGAGTAGCTATTGAAATGTTACCGGGCGACTGGAAACGAACCGGGCACGTTATTTAGACGTGTGACTTTTTTGCAGAAAAAGTCTTTTCTTGATACTACAGTCTTTTTCTGATATTAATGGCGTAGGAGGAATCTGTATGGCTATATTTTTAAATCCTGATAATGCGAATTTTAATGAAGCGGTTCATTCAAAAATATATGTGGATAAAACGGGTTTAATTGAATATACAAATAGTGTGCTTTCAACCACAGCTAAATTTATTTGTAATTCAAGACCAAGACGTTTTGGAAAATCTATGACTGCTGATATGCTTTGTGCCTATTATTCAAAGGGATGTGATTCTAGAGAATTATTTCAGCCATATATGGTTTCTTCATGTTCTACATTTGAGAAGTATATAAATCAATATGATGTCATTCATATTGATGTACAGTGGTGTAAAGATCAAGTTGAAAATATAAATGATATTGTAAATTATATTAAAGGGAGTTGTATGCATGAATTACAGAATGAGTATTCCAATATTGACTATAATGGAATTATTTCTTTGTCTGGTACACTTTCTAAAATCAATGATGAAACAGGACATCGCTTTGTAGTAATCATTGATGAGTGGGATGTATTGATTCGTGATAATGCGAATAATAAAAAATTACTAGAAGAATATATTGATTTCTTAAAAGGATTATTTAAAGAATCACAACCTTCTCGTTATATCGCATTAGCGTATTTAACAGGTATTTTACCAATCAAAAGAACGATGACACAGTCCGCATTGAATAATTTTGATGAATATACAATGTTGAATCCAGGTCCATTGGCTTCTTTTATCGGATTTACAGAGGGGGAAGTAAAAGTATTAAGTAATAAATACAATATAGATTTTGAGAGAATTAAAAAATGGTATGATGGATATTACTTAAATCATCAGCATGTATATAATCCTAAAGCCGTTGTGAGTTTATTTACTTTAGGTGTGTTTCAAAGTTATTGGGCACAGACAAGTAGCTATGAATCGATTCATAGTTTGATTCAAATGAATTTTGATGGCTTAAAAGAAGCTGTTTTAGAAATGTTAAGTGGTAATGAAGTGAAGATGCAGACAACGTCTTTTCAAAATGATATGGTTTCATTTAAAAATATGGATGATGTCTTAACGGCATTGGTTCATTTAGGATATTTGGGATACAATCAAACATATAAGACGGTATTTATTCCAAATGAAGAAATTCGACAAGAATTTGTGAATTCTGTTTCAGAAGATAAATGGAATGATTTGATTCAATTTGAAAGGGAATCGGATACCATTTTAGAAGCAACTTGTCAAATGAAAACAGAAGTTGTAGCTAAACAAATGGAAAAGATTCATAATACGTATGCTTCTAATATTGCATATCATAATGAAAATAGTTTGAGCAGTGTTTTAACGATTGCGTATTTATCAACTTTGAAATATTATTTTAAACCAATACGAGAATTGCCAACAGGAAGAGGATTTGCGGATTTTGTTTATATACCTAAACTTGAATATAAAGATTATTATCCTGCCTTATTGGTGGAACTAAAATGGAATCATAATGTTCAAAGTGCATTAGATCAAATCAAGGAAAAAGTATATCCTCAATCGATTCAAGAATATACGAACAACTTATTGTTAGTGGGGATTACTTATGATTCCAAGACAAAAGAACATCGCTGTAAAATAGAGAAGTTTTAATGTATTAAAAATAGGTGATAATTATGTTTTTTAAGAAAGAGAAAGAGAAAAAGATGAATGTTCCAGATTTATGGAATTTTATGACATCCTTAAATAAAAAGGATAAGGCTTTGTTTGAAGAACTATTAGATAATGATAATGAACCTTTGGAATATAAGGGTGATGTCAAACAGGGTGGTTTATTAAAGAATAAGAAGATGATTGAAAGAAGAGTCATTGAAAAAGAAGAGGATGGAAGATTGCGTGATTATACGCAATATCGTATTCAGCCAGATGTATATGAAGTATTAAAACCTTCTTATGATCAGTTTTATTCAATTATTGGTGATTAAGCTTGTAGAAATACAGGCTTTTTTCTTTACAGGTGCAAATCACAAGACAAAAAAAGTCGTTAAAGGTGCAAATATAGGAGTAAAATAAGTCCTTCTAGGTGCAAATAAGATAAATAAATAAGTCCTTCTAGGTGCAAATAGAAAAGAAAGTGTGATATAATAGCTATATATAAAGGAGAATATATATGTTAAGAAATGCGACGAATTTATTGACAAAATGGAATGCTCGAAAGAATCGAAAGCCACTTATTGTATGGGGCGCTCGTCAGGTGGGTAAAACATATCTTGTAAAGGATATATTTGCCGAAGAGTATTATTCAAATGCTTATATATATATTGATTTTAAAATTGAAGATGAAATACGCGATTTTTGTGATCATACGGCCAATGCAGAAAAAATAATTGAATATATTTCCTTATATAAAGGTAAAGATATTACTAAGAATACACTTTTAATTTTTGATGAAATACAAGAATGTCCGAATATTATTTCTTCTTTAAAATATTTTTGTCAGGATTTTAGAGAAATTCCAGTCATTGCGACAGGTTCAATGGTGCGGATTCGTCTTCAAAGAGAATTAACAAGAAATGGATCCACACAAAAGTTTATGTTTCCTGTTGGTAAGATTGAACAACTCACTATATACCCTTTAAGTTTTGATGAATTCTTATTGAATAGCAATGAAAAATTGTTTAATGTGACAAAAAAGGCATATGAGAGTAGAACTCCATTAAGCAGTAGTATACATGAATTAGTATTAAATGAGTTTTATAAATATTTACTGATTGGAGGTATGCCTGAAGCAGTGAATACATACTTTGAATCCAATAGTTTTCTAGAATCAAGAAGAGTATTAAAGGATTTGTACGATAACTATTTATCCGATATGGAATTGTATCAGGCAAGTCGAGAATCTTGTTTACGTTCAAAGAATTTATTTTCAAATATATATGGACAGCTAAATAAAGAATCTAAGAATTTTTCACCCGGATTTATTGAAGAAAAGACAAAAACGAGAGATTATTTCCATCCAATTCAATGGTTGACCTTAGCTCATATTGTGAATCAATCTTTCCAATTAAAACAACATGTCACAATGCCTCTGATTCCTGATGGAGAAGGTAAATTCAGATTGTTTTTGGGAGATATTGGTATGTTCTCATATCAAAGTGGAATTAATGCATCTTCTTTTGTTGCTCCAAATAAAGAGAATACTTTATCTGGTATATTTTACGAAAACTATGTTGCGAATGAATTAGTCGCAAAAGGTATTGGATTATATTATTGGCGTGGAAAAAATGATGCAGAATTAGAATTCATTATTGAATCCGATAACAAACTGTATCCTTTAGATGTGAAAAAGGGTAAAGGTGTTTTAAATTCTTTAGATAAATTTTCAAACCAAAATTCATTTGAAATGGCGATTAAAGTATCAAAGAATAATTATGGGTATGATCATGAAAAGAAATTGGTTACGATTCCATTTTACTTTATGCCTTTCTTAGCAGAAGATTTGAAAAATGGAACTTTTAAAGTAGACTAGTCAAATTTGATTGGTCTTTTTTTAGATTCGTGTGAAAAAATGGTTTGTTTATCTTTTCAAATCAGGACATTTTAAACCGGCTTTATTATTTTACAAAAAAAAGGAAGCAGTGTCGCTAACAAGACTGCCTCCTCAAAACGTATGTTTTTCCTAGCAAATGTAGTTTATCACAAATTAATTATTGAATCAATTGAGTAAGGTTTTTAAAATATTTTGCCCTCCAACATTTGTTCGATGATTGTAAATACAGTCTGTTCCATTCTTCCATCATACAACATTCTATGTTTAGCACCTTCAATATATATTAATCGTTTCTTTTGTGCTTGAATTTTTTTGTAGGCATGTGTTGAACTTGATGGAGCAATCACTTCATCACTTGTTCCATGCAACATAAGGATTGGACATTCAATTTGAGAAATGGATTCTTTGTATTGAGAAACAATCTTTGTGAAGGTTTGGTACTGCTTTGAGCTTGGACCTTTCTTTTCTTTATCCGATTTTTTAAATAAACCCGTTACTTTTTTGATGTCAAGATATTCAAAGGCCGGTGCACAAAGGATTAAGGATTGCACTTTATAAATGCTAGCCAAATAACTGGCGATTACACCTCCCATGGAGAATCCAATTAGAATGACATTGGGATTTTCTTTAATGGCAAGACTTAATTTGGCTTCACATCTTTGTACCCAATCTTTGTAGTTGGCATCATTTGGATTGTTTAAATCATACATATCAAATTGAATTACTTCATATTTTTTAGCCTTTAAATAGCGCGCTAATGGATCGAATTCATGACTTAGATTTCTTCCAAATCCATGGATTGTAACTATTATAGGTTTCTTTCTTCGATTAAATAAAGACATTCGCATCACCTCGTTGTATAATTATTATAACATCTATTGAAAGGAAGGTCACATGTATCATGAAGGCAACTTTACTGATTAAAAATATTGAAAATTTATATACATGTGATAAGGATTTTACAATCTTACATCATGCTTTTATTGCATGTCACCATGATAAGATTATTGAAATCAATACGGGTTCTTATAAAGAATGGCTTGATCCTGCAACACGAGTGATTGATGCGCAAGGTGAATGCGTTGTGCCGGCTTTTATTGATTGTCAATTTAAAAGTTTTACACACGTGCGTTTAGGCGATCAATTAAGACAAGATATCAATGCGTTATATGCCATGCGTCAAAATGGAATTTTAACTTTGATTTGTGATAATCCAAATTCGCAAAGAATGAAGTTGGAACAGGATGTTTTTTATAAAAAGAATCAACCTAAGCTTCCGGTTTTACATCGTTTAAATGAATTAAATGATAAAATTCCAGAAACTTTTTTAATGAGTTGTGGATTTGGACTTCCAAACTCCTACGTATATAGTATGGCACCTATGAGTTATGTATTGTTTCAAACACATCGAGTGTGTTCGAGAACATTATTAGAAAGTATGACGTCTTTACCAGCTAAAGAATTTAATTTACTAGATCGTGGATCGATTGAAATTGGAAAAACGGCAGATCTTTTGGTTTTACAAGTCACAACGATTGAACATTATTTTCAGACTTTAGGAAGACCTTTGATTCATCGTATGATTAAAAATGGGATTCAATTCTATCCCGAGTGGATGGTTTGTTAGGAAGAGTTTTCTTCCTTTTTTCTTTTTCTAAACAAAAAAAGATGGACTAGTCATTTGTCCATCTTCCAAAGATTCCACATGGTAATACACTATCATTTGTCGTAACAGGAAGTAGGTTTTCACCACATTCAATGTGTCCACCTTTTTCTTTTTGAATCGATCTAGATAAAGCTTCATTGAGTGTTGAACAACTAAATCCAGTTGTATAACAGTTCACAATAAAGAATAGGGCATCATCACTTAAAATCTTCATACATTCTTGAATCAATGGGAATAATTCTTCTTCCAATTTCCAAAGTTCACCATTAGGACCTCTACCATAACTAGGTGGATCCATGACGATGCCATCGTATTTTCTTCCTCTTCTTTGTTCTCTTTTTACAAATTTAATACAATCATCCACAATAAAACGAATCGTATGATCTTGTAAATTCGAAAGTTGCATGTTTTCTTTTGCCCATTGAATCATACCTTTTGAAGCATCGACATGCACAACTTCTTTCGCTCCAGCTTTTGAGCAGGCCATGGTAGCACCACCTGTATAGGCAAATAGATTTAAGATTCTTAAATCATCACGTTTTGATTCTTTGATCTTATTGGCCATAAAATCCCAGTTGCTAGCTTGTTCAGGGAATAGTCCCGTGTGTTTAAATCCGGTTGGACTGATTTTAAAGCGTAATCCTTTATATCCAATAGTCCAGAATTCTTTAACAGGCTTTTTCATTTCCCAATGACCACCACCCGATTTAGAACGGTGATATACGGCATCGGCTTTATTCCATGCACGCTCATCTTCGATTGGCCAGATTGCTACAGGATCTGGTCTTCTAAGAATCGTTTGATTCCATCTTTCTAATTTTTCTTTATTTCCAGTATCAATAACTTCATAGTCTTGCCATTCTTTAGCAATTTGATTCATACTTTAGTTCTCCTTTAACCGCTTTATTATAACATACATTTGCCAACTATGATATAATAGAGTGTGACTCTAGAAGGAGGTTTTAACATGTTTGTTCAAATGATTTGTAAAGATCGAAATGAAAAAGAAATGAATGAATTGTATGAAGTTTTAGGCCTTATCGCAAGACGAGAAGAAGTGCAAATTGAAGATCGTTATGATCATGTTGATATCTTAGTTTGTCCACAAGGAAAGATTGTTGTGACAGAAGAAGATGGTGATATGGTTTTACGTGCTAATACACGTCATGCAGGTCCAGGATTTCATGCGTTTGTAGTAGATATATTTAAAGATATTCAGGAAGAAATTCCTGGCGAATATGAACTAATGGATGATATGGAATTTGATAAGGATGAAGATTTTGATCGATTGAGTTCTATGTATGAGGATGAAATGGATTATATTCGTGGTGTTCTATTGGAAAATGAAGTGATGCGCCAACAAAATTATATGTATGATGAAACGTATTTCTTACCTCTTCAAAAAGAAGATCGCATTCTTACAAGTCAGGGGGATTTGGATTTAAAAGAATTTAAACATATGAATACTCGTGACTTGATGGATTCTTTCTATGTATGGAATGATTGGGAAAGAGATGCCAAATTCTATAAGAATTGTGCATTAACTTTACTTGCCAAAGAAGGTGTTGGAAAGTATACATTAATGAATGAAACAACGATTAAGCATGCCAACGATATTTGTGAATATATCGAGGCGGCTTATGAAAAAGATCATAATGTAGATCTTCCATTAGATGCCTATGCTGACTTATGTGAAAAGTTGGGTAGGGAAAATAAATTACAGAATGCCAAAAATATGGAGCAAGAAGCGATTCAATATCGTATTAAAGAAGTGTATCACTTATTTGAAGATGCAAGAGTTGTTGCCAGCGGTGCAGCTGAAAGAAGCTATGATCCAGTAAATCAAGCCTTATGTTTAATGTCTCCATATACAGATGAAGCGCAATGGGATTGGTTGATTCAGGCCAGTAAACAACCGGGTATTGTCACAAACTTAGATCATATTATGGAACAAGATCCAATTCAATATGATAAGAAAACAATTTGGATGGATTCATGGCAAGAAGACGGAATCTATGTATTAGAGGCTGTGCTTCGTTATAAAGAAAAATTCTTATATTTCCACGATGTATGTGCTAACAAAAAGGATTTAGCTTTCTTAGAACAATGCATTAAGGAATCTGGTTTTACGAAAACACAACAAGACTAGGCAATGTCATAAGGCATTGTCTTTTTTCATGAAAAAAAAGGATCTTTGACGATCCTTATTTGTGTATATAGGCATATTGTTTTTTTGCGTATGGGCTCATTGTAGAAAATAAATCTTCGACTTTATATACAGCTTCTTTGCCATCTACATTGAAATATTTTTTTAATAAATGTTTTTCGTTTTTATCACTTTCCACGATGATTAAATAATCGTAGTTGTTTAATAAATTTACGATATTATCTTCATAAAATAAGCAGATTCCATCCACATGATCTGCAAATAACATATATCGAGTAATATATTGAAGATAATAGTTTGTGACTTGAGAATCTACATCACTTGCGTAAACTAAATATTTTTGATGATCAATATCATTGCTAAAATTCCAATTATCATGAGTTACTTTCATTACTTTGTATGGAAGGGATTGTTTGTATTGATTTTGATTATAAACCAATCCATTATATTCAGATATTAGAGTAATAGTGCATATGACAAGTGTAATAATAACCGCAATTTGATAGTATTGTTTTGTCTTTATTGAATGGAAGGCTTTATAGTTATAATGATTGCCCATTTTAATTGAGAAAGCATTGGATAAGTCAATTGTGGCACAAAGCATGATACATCCGCAAAATAACACTACGATACTGGATGAGTAACGTTCAAATCCTGCAAGATAGAGGGCTTCATCAAGAGGCATAGAAAAGATATACATTGCCAATATGCCTATGTAATAAAGCACAAGCATAATGTTCAAACAAATCGTTGTATATATAAGTTTCAATTGTTTATGCCAGATTTTATAGTTTAAAATACAAACGACTAAGACGGCTACATCAAAGCATAAAACACCAAGTGTTTGTCTTGAGGATACATCAAAACATGTTTGAACGTATAGCTTACATATTTTTATAATGTCATCTGTACTTTTATTTGCTGCAGAAGCACTTGCCAAATCAAATTTATTTTTGATTCCGACAAATTCTAATTTCATATGGATTTGCCAAAACAGAATAGGTAAGTAGGACGTGACTAAAATCAAAGAATATTTTAATTTCTTTTGTTTCATAGAAATATACATATAGTATATGATCGCAATCAAGACAAACAAAGAACCTGTACTTTTAATAATTGTCAACAAACCAAGAATTGGAATTAGAATCCATGCTTTTTTTAAATCATTTCGATATGTGTAGATAATCGCAATACTCGCAAGACACATTGTGGGTAGAATAAAATCTACAAGTAAGTTGTTTATACGAATTGTAATATTAAAAATAGAGAGTAGGGAGCATCCTGCTGCTAAAAAAGAATATAGAAGAAACCTTTTCTTTTCTTCTATGATTCCTAGTAGGCAATAGAAACTTGAAAATATAATTAATCCTTGAAGGAATAACATGGTAGATTGTGCATGTCCTAAGAAGAGACATCCATAATAGATCCATGAACATGTTCCTAATGGATAATTTTTAAAATCTATGACAGTAGAGTTTATTGTGGGAAATGCATTAGTCTTTAATGTGTTTTTTATAATGATAGCCCAATGTGAAAAATTATCATAATGGATAAAATTTGCGTGCAATAAAAAGTTTAAAAAGATTGTGCTTCCTATCAGAAAGCATAAGTTAGGTAGTGAAATCCATTGTACATATTTTTTCCATTCTTTTGTCAATAGAAAGTATATCATTAAAACAAAACCCAACATGTATAAAATGATAGATGCGGGCAAAAGAACTTTTAATAATCCTGCAGTATATACAATTAGAGTAATTATTGAAATTGTAAATAATGGGGCAAAATAATAATTTATTTTTTTACAAAAGTAAGTTAAGTATCCAATGGTGCTACATATGTAGCCTAGGCTTAATAAAATATTCAAATCAGTTAGCTCCTTTGTTTCAAATCAACTAAGAGTTGATCGATTAAATTGTTCTGTATAATCGTATCTAAATTTGTGATTTTAAATAATATACGATCTGAAAGTTGTCTTTCTGGTTTTAAAAGTAAGTTGATATTTGAATCTGTAATCCATTTATAATATTCTAAATCTTCATCGTACAGTTTTAAGTGGGATACAGATATATATTTGAAGTTGAAATCTTCAATATATCCAGTTGTTCCATTTTCAAAACATATTTTTTTGTGTATATTCATACGTATTGATTTTCTTCTTTCTATCTGTGCTTTTTTAATACGATATTGAATATTACGGATGAAATCATCATAGGCCGTAGACCACAAATCCATTTCTACAGGTAAAGAGTGGTTTCGATCATAAATGATTTGGGAATATTGACTTTTATCTTTTGATGATACGGGTTTGACTTTTAAGCCATATATCCATTGATTATTTTGTTTGCGAACATTCACAATGGCTCCTGTAAGCGTAGCACGATAATTTCTGTCCTTTAATTGAATTTTAACGTCGTAATCATCGGAAATATAGTATTCTGTATCTGTAAGTAAAGATATTCCTTGGTCAGATAAGTCATAGGTAGTCGCATTAAAAGCATAGTTGTTATAACTAACTTTTGCGCTAACACTTGCCTTGATTCTTTCACTTTTACGTGGAGAGGGTCTTCCTAGCATAAAGAATAAAGCATATAGGATAGCAACCAAATTATAGAATAGCCAGAATAAAATGATGCTGCTGTAAATTAATGCCCATCCATATTTTCCTTTTACATATCGTATGATTGCGAGTACGGAAAGGATTAGAAGCAAAATATGTGGAATCGCATAATATAGATTTTTGTTTCGACTTGTTTCTTTCTTTTTGTTTGTAACCTTAAAAGTACGTTGATGGATATGCAATGTTTCTAACAATACTGGAAATATTAAATATGGAGCAAGTATTGTGTCAATGACTTGTGACCATCTTTGGTTTCGTATATTGCTAGAAAGGTATCGCATAGAGATACTGTAGAAAAAATAAGCTGGCAACCAGAAAATTAATAGGGATTTGAAATCTGTATTTACAACTTGAAAGTCAAACAGTGCAAACATGATTGGTGCAAGAATGAAAATAATTCGGTTGAAGAAAGACCACCAATATAAGTAGGCACTTAAATATGTAAGGCGTGCTGCAAGAGGTAATTTGGGTGTAAAAATAGCATGTGTATTTTGAATACTTTGTATAACACCTCTAGCCCAGCGAGTTCTTTGTTTAAACATACTAGAAATTGTAGTTGTTGAAAGTCCTGCGGCTTGCACTTCGTTCGTCGCATATGTTATGTATCCTTCTTTTTGGATGCGAACACTGGTTTCAAAATCTTCTGTAATTGTTTTTAATGGGAAACCACCAATATCCATTAGAGCTTGCCTTGAAATAATGGTATTACTTCCTGTATATGCAATCGCATTGGATGAGTTACGCATGATATTTACTTCTTTAGAAAAGAAGTCTTGTTCATTTGGGATTGTGTTTTCGGCAAATAAGTTAAATTGAAATAGGTCTGGATTGTAAAAACTTTGAGGAGTTTGAATTAATCCAATTTTCATTGATTTTGTATCTTCTAATTCTTCATTTGTCCTTTTTCTCCAAACATCATCTTCTTTAATATATTTTGGCAACAAGAAATAAGGTACGGTTTTCATTAAAAATGTATGCTGTGGAATCATATCCGCATCAAAGGTTGCGACTAAAGGTGAGTGTGTATGTTCTAAGGCATTATTCAAATTTCCTGATTTAGCCTCTTTATTATCGGCTAATCCAAGATAACCGATGTTTAATGATTTTGCGAGTTCATGAACTTCATTTCGGTTTCCGTCGTCGCAAAAGTAAATGTGTACTTTGTTTGTATCTGGATAGTCCATGTAAGTACAAGCGTTTGCGGTCTTATACAATAAATCACAACTTTCATTATGTGTTGCAATAAATACATCAATGTCTGGATAGTCTTCATCTTGTATATCTGGCAGGTCTAATTGGTAATTATCACTTTTTATTTTTCGATAATAAAGTTCAAATGTTGTAAATACTGTGACAGTTTCTGCCACAATCAACAAAATGCCAAATATTACTTGTAAAATTCCTTCTTGAAATGGAAGTGTAAAGAAAATTCGCCATAGTAAATAGATAGTCATCAAGATCGATGTTACGATAAAAAATATTGTTTTCTTTGTATGTTGTTGTTCTTTTTTCATGCTGCCTCCTTAAATACCCATGTTTTTTGTATGTTGTAACTGAATATAAACAAAAGCGAATCGACAATTGGTTTTGCGATTTTTGCGTTTATATGAAGTAAGTTTGAGAATAAGTAAACGAAGCATGAAGATAGAATAATTAGAGTTAGTGCGAGTATTAAATATTTCAAAATGGCAATTTGATTCGTATTCGTTTTAAAGACAAATTTCTTATTAAATATAAAATTACATAACATAGAAATAATTCTTGCGCTGAATGTTGCAATGCTTATTCTTAAAAATGCATTACTTAAATTTGAGAATAAATCTAATAAAATCCAGCAGAAAACAATATCGATAAGTGAGCATAGTAAAGAGGTGGATAAAAATTTTGTGACTTGGCCAAAAAGTACTTTACCAATTCTTTTACTATCTTCTAATACTTGATAGTGAGTTCCTGCATTGTTGTCTTCATAGACAGTTTGAATAGGATATGTAGAAATTTGAATATCTTGTTGAATAGCTGAAATTAATACTTGTGTTTCATATTCAAATCTTTCTCCAGGGACTTCGAGCATAAAAGGTGTTAATTCTTTTCTAAAAGCTCTTAATCCAGTTTGTGTATCAGAAAGCCACTTTCCATACAGAATAAAAATAAGAATGGATGTGAATGTATTTCCTATTTTTGATTTGAATGGTACGTGTTTTTGCGAAAAATCACGACAACCAAAAATAAAATCGTTATTATTTTGATTTAATTGTTTTGAAATTTGATAAACGTCTTCAACTAAATGTTGACCATCACAATCGACTGTGATAATTCCCGAATAATTTTGGATAGTATCATCAATATATTTATATCCGTGTTTTAATGCGTATCCTTTTCCTTTATTTGTGTTGTAGCCTATAACTTGAACTTCATCATATTGATTGATGCAATCAAATATTGGCTGGTATTCCGCTTTTGATCCGTCGTTGACAACAACGATAGAAGAAAAGTAATTCTTCAATTGTTGAATATAGTTTATGAACTTTTTATTTGGTTCAAAAGAAGGAATAAGTATAATTGTTCCTTGTTCTTTCATAATTAATCTTCCCTTGCATATAGCTTATAAAATATAAAGTATCATAATTGATATGTCAAGTTACGATTGTTATAAGATATATATTACAATTGTATTTTTGCTTACACGATGTAAAGTTGACATATTTTGCACATGCACCATATTCATTTTTTTTGACATTTTATAATTTTTCTTGACCTTTTAACTGTTAAATATTACGTTTCTTTTAGAATGTGATTCTTTAAAAACATGCGCATTTCTATTAAAAGTATGTTCGTATGTCCCATAACTAAAGGTTTTTAAAAATATCAATGTTTTTACCCTCTAAACAAAAATAATGCAAACGTCTAAAGACAAGACTTTTACCAATCAAAAATAGATGTTTTATATTTTAGGAGTGCTCATATTTCTGAGCACTTTTTTAGGGTTTATGGTAAAATTGATACGGTGATTAAAAATTATGAGTAACTCAATATTAGATACATTAAATGAAAATCAAAGAACGGCTGCAACGACAATTAACGAACATGTTCGTATTATTGCGGGTGCTGGTAGTGGGAAAACGCGTGTCTTAATGGCACGTATTGTTTATTTGGTCCAAGATTGTGGTGTTTTACCAAATCGTATCTTGGCCATTACATTTACAAATAAAGCAGCGAATGAAATGAAAACTCGATTAACTGCACAACTAGGCAGTATGGCAAGTGTGGTGCGTATTTCAACAATTCACTCTTTATGTGTAAGAATGCTTAGAGAAGATGCTGACTTGATTGGATATCCAAAAACATTCGCAATTATGGATCCAGAAGATCAAAAGGCCATCTTAAAACCAATTTATAAAACATTAGAAGTCGATAAAACAACGATTTCTTATAATCGTGCACTTGGTGCTATTAGTGCTTATAAGACAAACTATATCGATCCACAAATGGCAGGTAATATGGCTATGGATGATGTAAGCATTACTTTAGCTAAAATTTATGCAGGTTACGAAGCACGTCGTAATGAAATGAAAGCTATGGATTTTGATGATTTATTATTAGAAGGACATCGCTTATTAAATAGTGTTTCTTCTGTTCGAGAAAAATGGCAAAATCGTTTAGATTACATTCATGTAGATGAATTCCAGGATGTGGACCCTATCCAGTATGGAATCATCAAGCTATTAACAGGTAAAAATACACACTTATGTGTTGTAGGAGATCCAGACCAGACAATCTATACTTGGCGTGGAGCAAGTGTTGATATTATCTTGAAATTTAATAAAGATTTTGAACCTTGTAAAACGGTCATCTTGAATGAAAACTATCGTTCAACACAACCTATTCTAGATGCAAGTAATGCGGTTATTAAATACAATAAGGAACGTATTGATAAAGATTTATATACAAAACTTCCTGGTGATGAAAAGATCACAATGTTTGAAGGAAAAGAAGATAGCGAAGAACCAATCTTTGTGGCTCGTCAAATCAATGAAAAACATAAAAAAGGTTTGGAATATAAAGATATGGCGATTCTTTATCGTTCAAACTATTCTTCACGTGCATTTGAAAGAATTTTTAAATCCGTAGGTATTCCATATGTGATTTATGGTGGAATTCGTTTCTATGAACGACAAGAAATCAAAGATGCGCTATGTTATTTAAGATTATGTACAAACCGTAACGAAGAAGATCCAGACCAAATGGCATTAGATTTAGCCGTACTACGTGTGATCAATGTGCCTAGACGTGGTATTGGTGCACGTACAATTGAAAATCTTCAAAAACAAGCTGCTCAAAGACACATGAATCTATATGATGTCATGAAAGATCCAATTGGGTTAAGTACGGCGGTTACGAAGAAATGTGAAATGTTTGTAGATTTAATTGAAGATCTACGTGAAAATAGGGAGCATTATGCGTTAGAAGATTTCTTGGATTATGTATTAGATACAACAGGCTATATTTCGATGTTGAAAGAAGATCGAGAAAGTGGTCAGGACCGTATTGAT
>ENA-OPCL01001892-OPCL01001892.1-human-gut-metagenome-genome-assembly--contig:-NODE-1892-length-14681-cov-3.911186_pt1 | contig 14681 bp, 5 predicted proteins | sample MGYA00241251_ERZ501482 | MGnify/ENA primary metagenome ERZ501482 (study PRJEB25962, sample SAMEA2042581) | human gut metagenome | biome: human gut; feature: human-associated habitat; material: faeces... | reverse complement strand
CCACTTTGATTTTTGAGGGTAGAAACGGGATTGCAGCAGTAAGGACACTCTGCAAACACGCAGGATTGATATTTCCAGTGAGGACGGTGAAAGCGGCAGCTTCGGCACTCAGGGAGAATGCCATCCGCGCCGCTGTCGAAACGGGAATACGGCGTTTCCTGCATCAAGGCGTCAAATGCCTTGGCAGAATCTCTTGTGTTCATTGCCTTGACCTCCAATTTGACAAAAAAATAAGCCCCGTCATTGTTCTGCTATGCGCAGTGCAATAACGGGGCTTTGCTGTACGAATTATTCTGTTGTATCAAGTCTATCAAGAAATCCTTTGATGAGCAGTGTGTGCTTCCAAGTTTTCCGTGTAATGTCGAAGCTGTACTGAGAAACGAGGAAGTCTACAAGGCTGATCTTCGGTATGAGAAACCTGCCGGAGATATTGAACGATTTGAGCTTCTTGGCGTTGCACCAGCGATAAAGCGAAGTATCGCAGTAGCCGATTGCCTCAGCCACTTCAACGACGGTCAGCAGATCACCGTACTGACAAAACTCGTCTTCCATGTATTTTCGGAAGCTGGCTCGTTCCTCTTCGGACAGCCTCGTCAGTTCATTCCGATAGGTGACACGCGAATTGTAATGACCAGACCGTTCCTGATACCAGCGATCCGGTGCGCGATAGACTTCCGGGTGAAGCTCCCGGTCAATCAAATAGAAGATTATATCGTCGGTGCGGATTGTGTACCGGCGAGTTTTCTTGCCCGTATCTTTGCACGGGACTAAACCGTTTTGCAGAAGGTGCAGAGCCGTTGCTTTGCTGATATGGGCGATCTGGTAGAACTGATCTTTCGAGACCGCCTCAGGGTATTTGCGACGGATGGATTCGTAATATTTCATGCTTTCAGTCATGCGGATAACCACCTTGATTTTGATGTTCGGTATCGGTAGGTGTCATCTGCACTGGACTGTGATTTCTCCCCGAGTTCTCCCCATCTTCTCCCCAACGGGCTTTTTTCTCCCCAAAACCGGATTTCTTTCGAACTCCTTGCTCTGTCTGGGCTTTCGGGATTTTCGACCTTCAAGGGCGGAAAAATGCTGATTTTTCAAGGGTTTGCAAACTCTCGCATTGTCCGTGAGTTTCCGCCGTTTTCCTTCAAAGTCCGGATAGCGACTCTAACTCGAAATCAGTTTGCGAGCAATCGCACATGGGTTCGAATCCCATCCTCTCCGCCAAAAAAGTCCAGTAAACTCAAGGCTTAATAGTGACAAGTAACTATTTTGTCGCAGAGAACGGTGTGACCCGAAGGTCACGCCGTTTTTCTGCGTTCATAGGTTGTTTGTGTGATGATAGGTTCGGAAATAACGGGAATATCTACATCGTCCACGAAGTTGAAGAAAATCTTCACTTTCTGCTTGCGCTTACCGCTGGACTTATCCGGGGCATAGACGATGATCTTCTTGATATACTCGTTCACAATGCTCTGTGTCAGTTCTTCCACATCCACATATTTCTGTGTCAGAGCGATAAAGGCATCCAGACCGTCATTCATTTCTTCCCGCTGTTCCACCCATTCTTCGATAACTTCAATTTCAAGCTTTAACCGTTCCTGCTCGGCTTCATAGTCCGCTGCCATTTTTCTGTATCTGTCCTGACTAAGATTTCCAAGAACATAGTCCTCATACAGCCGGGAGATGATGACATCCAGATCGGCAAGGCGTTTCTTTGCCTGTTCCAGTTTCTTCTTGTCATCCCGGATGCTGCGCTCCTGGTCAGTCCTGCGGCATTGCAGCCATTCCTCCTGAAAGGCATCTACATCATCGCGGATATACTCGTTGACCGCACGGATGCGTTCCAAAACGATTTCACGAAGCACATCCTCCCGGATATAATGCGCGGTGCAGGTGCCACGATTGCTTTTATAGTGACAGCAAACATAGCGATCCTGTTTCCCTTCAAAGCGCTTGCTGGTGGCAAAGTGAAGCTTGCTGCCGCAATCGGCACAGAACAGAAGTCCGGAAAACAATCCCTGCCGTTCCGCTTTTACGGGGCGGCGTTTGTTTTTCCGCAGCTCCTGTACCCTGTCAAACTGTGCCTGAGATACAATCGCTTCCTGTGTATCCGGCAGATAGAACATATCCTCCGGCTCGTTGGGAATCCGCTTTTTCAGCTTGTAGGACTTGGAATAGGTTTTGAAGTTGCAGGTACAGCCCGTGTACTCCTGCCGCTCCAGAATTGCCACAATGGACTGGTTGCCCCAGTGGTACGGTCTTTCTGGCATTGGCTTTTTCTTACGCTTGGCATACAGCGCTCTTGTGGTCAGAATCTGCTTTTCTTCCAGAATTCTCTCAATCTGCTCCGGGCCTTTGCCGTCAATGCAAAGGTCGAAGATGAGCTTGACGACCTGGGCCGCTTCTTCATCCAGAATCCAGTGATCCTTGTCCTCCGGGTCGCAGCGGTATCCGTAGGGCGGTTTGCCCATGTGCTTGCCGCTGGTTCCTCTCTGCCGCAGACTGACACGAACCTTCTTGCTGGTATCACGGGGATACCACTCGTTGAACAGATTACGGATTGCGGCGAAGCCTTCGCTGTCTCCCCGGTTGCTGTCCACACCGTCATTGACGGCGATAAAGCGGACATCGTAGCTCGGAAAAATAATATCCGTATATTGTCCAACGGTCAGATAGTCACGCCCAAAGCGGCTGAGGTCTTTGACCAGCCAACAGCCCACAAGACCCTGCTTGACAAGTGCAAAGCCTTCCTGCACACCGGGACGATTAAAGTTCGTTCCGGTATAACCGTCATCCACCAGAATTTTCAGGTTTGTATACCCATGATCATGGGCATATCGGGTTAATAACGCTCGCTGAGACGAGATTTGTCAAGGTGGTTTTCTGCAAAAGGATATCAAAAGAGCAATGGGGCTGCCACACGTCATTTGTATGGCAGCCCCTCCACAATTTAATGCTAATGCGCAACTGATCTGCCTAAATGGGCAGCAAAGTCAAGCGATTGATACATTTCTTAATGCAAGCAGCACTGATGACGGTCAAGTTGGAACGCCTTATCGTGTTTATTTATGGCACTATTTATACGTTATACAACTCGCCGTTTTCAAATTCTTCATTAGTTATTGGTTCTAACTCGCCATTGTAGTTCTCCAGAAAATCATAAGCATACTTGCGGTTAAGAAGGTCATGTATTTTCTGGTTGTAATAGTTTCTAAGGCAGCTATAGCACGAAGGCGAGCAATTGCATCCTTTTGTGATAGCAATAGCCTTCTCAACCACTTGTCGGAAACAGCGGCCATCCTCAGTAACGAGTCTTCTTACATGGCCAGCACCACCCGCAACAGCGTCGTAAAGAACGATGGCATAAATCAGCTTGTTGTCATATACGATCTTGTGGAGGCAGCCCTTAATATCGTTTCTCTCAATATCCATGACGGAAGACAGAGCTTCTAATAGCGCATACATGACAGACAGCATAACTTCTTGATTGCCGGCCTGTGGTGTCGAGAAAACCAATCGCACAACATCCGTCTTGAAAACATGACAGAGCTTATTTTTGACCAGTTTGACTTCGCAGTTTTTTCCCCATGGAGTAATGTGTTTCTTCTCCAGGGTTTTCTGGTGGGAATTAAACCCAGCCACTTCCATGTTTTCCATGGTGCTTTCAGCATAACCGCAATGTGGGCAAACATAGAAATCATCGTTGCAAACGACCATAAGGGAGTCATTGATGGACGTTTCCATCTGGAAACGATTGCCATCCTTCATGACGAAGGCGTATTTCTGCATGACCTGCCGCTGAGCGTCGCCAATATAGAAGTCATCACTGCGAAACGCCTTATTTGGTTTTCGCATAGGGACGTCCTTCGGTTTTGCGTCTGCTACAAAGCCCTTTCTCGGCTCAATAGCCTGCTTCCATCTGGATTTCGAAATGATCTCATGACAGGAAACACAAGGTTCTCCTCCCTCATTGGGCTCCATCAGTCTATGATTCCAAGTCATGCACGAAGGGTTGTTGCACTGAGCAATATATGCAGTTTCCCAATCTTGTCCGGTGGTCTGAGGCAACTTTCGGATGTATCGGCTTGTATAAAGCTTGCCATCTGCCACCACCTGAGAGTCCGGTGCATACTCGGAGATTGCCAATTGCAGATCGCGGACCATTTGTAGCTTCTTATCTGTGGCAGCATTCGTGTTTTGATACAGTTCGACAGTATCTACCGGGAACCCGTACTTTGGCAGGACATTATTCCTTACGAGGAACTCGATAAGCTCGTTCCTTCCTCGATTGTCCTCTTTCCCTCGACGATAAGACCATAGCTTTTTCTCGACCGCCGCGGCTTGTTGCGTCAATCCCTCGGCAAGAAGGCGCCGGTATTCATCAATGTAGTATTGAACAGTCCCGCGAAACTCATCCACAGCGACTTTCAAAACGCCGTCTTTGCCAACAAGTTTCTCTGTCCATGAGAAATCATTGATTCCCATAACTCTGTGCATAGATTCGGGAATGGATGCCTTCAGAACATCCTTTAAATGTTCTGGTTTACTTGACAAGTACGCGCAGAAACGTTCCCAACCGTCCCCGCTCAGCAGTACATCGGCGTTGTTTGAATTGTATACATCAACCTGTTTTGCAAAGAAGTCGCTCAACGCGACGGCAAAGATATGCCGCAGTATAATTTTCTCATTACGAACTGTGAACAACGGCACACCGATTTTGCCGGTAATCATGTTCTCCGGATTCTTGAAATAGGTAAAGTCGTGGGAACTGAGCTTAGCATATGTAAGTGAGAACGCCGCTGCATTTTTACCGCGACCTGCGCGTCCTGCTCTTTGCACATAGTTTGCCGGTGAAGGAGGCATATTCCGCAGGTATACAGTCTCCAGATCACCCACGTCAACACCCATCTCGAAGGTCGTTGAGCAGCTAAGAGCATTGATCTCTTTGTTGACGAACATCTCCTGGTACTTTTGTTGTTCCTCGCGTCCGAGCTGTGCCGTATGCTCTTTAATGTGAAGCGGCTGCATGAGAGAAGATTGATAGAGTTTTGCATAGTGATTATCCTTTAAAAGACTATCATGCGTGATCCGACGAAGATGGCCGCCGCATTTGAGCGTGGTACACATGTCTTTACAGTTCATCGTGGTGGTCTTCCCGCAGACATCACACACATAGATCGGAATATCTTCCGTTCCAGAGCTAACAGTAAAGCGCTCTGTGCTGAAATAGAACTCATCGTTTCCGGCGGTAGAAAGAGATTCCTCGCCTCTAAGAACCTCATCCCAATACATCTGCAGCAACTCGTTTGCGGATGCCTCATCCAGATTCAAAACACTCATAACACGCTTGAGACGTCCGTTCTTCAGAAGACTACCGTTTTTCCTAATGGCAGCAGACCAACCGGCAAGGTAAGACTTTTTCTTATCCTTGTCCATATCCTTACAGCGCTTTACTCGTTTGGGCTTTGGAGTATAGAAAATGTACTCCCGCTCATCATCGGTCAAATCACAGTCTCCCTCCAATGCGCCATGGTAAACAATTTCCATGGCAAGCAAATCGAAGAGAGCCTTCACATCTTCAACTTTTTGTTGATAGGCTTCGGCAACACCCGACATAATTTCCTCGGCGTTCCCTTTATAATTGAACTTGAGGATGCCCAAAGAAGCCAAGCTGGTGCTTCGGCGTGCATTGACCATCTCGTTCAGGACGGCGATCCATGCGTTTTTTCGGCTCGTCGCCGTTAAATTCTCAACGCCTTTGTCTCCCGGTTCAGCAAATGTTCTACATGAATCGAAATAGGATGTGAGTTCATCCACAAAGTGCTGGATTTCCCAAGGATGCGCTGCCATATTTTCTTTGTTCTTCTCAACAACATGCCAGATGCCACGCCTGCGAAGGAACTCACTATAGGCCGCCGTCATGTACGACGCAAAAAATGCTGCCTCTCCTCTGCTGTCGGAGAAAGAAAGGAATTGCCTCTTGCGGCGGACAATATCAACCTGAGCGCCTTGCTTTGCAGCTCCAAACAAGCTCTTTTTAACCGGCTGTGCGCTTTTCTTGCTCTTGAGAACTTTCTCGCTCTCCGGCAATTCTTCAAACAACGAGGTGCCAAGAACTGCTGTTGCCGCGTCATATCCCAAGTAGAAGGTTTTGAATGTGCCAAAATTGCAGCTCGGGCATTTTCCATCTCCGCGCGAACCGCTTTTTCTTGCTTTCCTAAGCTTTACATAGTGGGTTAGCCCACATGTACAGGGAGGGGCTGCCTTCAAACTTTCATGAATAAGGGCACCGCATTTTGAGCACAGGATATAATCATTTTTACCGATTTCCTCTGTGTCATCTTCGTCTTCCTCATCCAAATCCAAGTCGATATCTCGACTGTCTCTGAGAAGGTAATACTCAATTTCAGGATCGTAAGAGCTGTTTGCAAACTCAAGCTTTCCATCCGCTTCTTTTCCGGCTACTGCTACTCTTCCGCAATCATCACAGATCGCACACTCGAACACTTTCCAATTTTCGTCGCCTATCGTAATGCTCCTGTTTCGGTTGAGCATCAACTTTTTGTTTTGACCAAGCGTAACATATGCGCCCTCAAGCGCTTTTGCAAACATGTGGTAACGCGCTTTTATCAAGGCAGACTTGTTTTTGGAAGCTTGCGCAGCCACTCCAATAATGTTTACAACATCCTGCTGGGTCACATTGTGGGTTGCTCTGAGTGCTCTCGTTATCTCGGGAATCGTCATAGGATGACTTGTTATTCTGCGGAGGTCTCGATAAACTGAGGCACTAACGCACAGATCATAAAGATACTCAGCGTCGGGAATACCATCTGGAATTGGAAGCCCATAATCATCAGCAATGACATTCAGGGGCTTTTGAGGATCAATAAGCTCCGCAAACATAGACAGGGGGACATCGACAGGTTCCCTATCATAAGACGGAACCGCACTTTGAGACCTGATAATATCCTCAGCATAAAAAGATGCGTTGCACAGCGTTTCCGCAAACTTGACGATATCATCATCCGCTTCTTTTCCGCCTAGCGTGGCGCTGGTGAGAATATGGAGGACATTTGCCGGGTTGCTGATTCGTGCTTTAAGCCGCTTCAGCAGCAGGGACGTTTCCATTCCCGTCGCTCCCCGATAGATATGTGCTTCATCAAGGACAAGGAAACGCAGTTTCGCTCTGGAAAAGACCAGGTCATCCTTGGGCCTGAGCATCATATACTCAAGCATGGCATAGTTCGTCACGAGGATATGCGGGGGCGTCTTTTGCATCTGATCGCGAGAAACGATCTCATTTTTCAGCGGCTTCAGGGGACGTCCATTTGCATCCTTGTACACCTTACCATATTCAGCAATCCCGTCCTGTTCATTTTGCTTTGTGCTGCTGTTATAGACGCCGAAAGTAATCTCAGGATAGCTCTTCAGCAGATTGCGCAGTCTTTTCATTTGGTCGTTGGCAAGAGCATTCATCGGATAAATCAGAATCGCTCTCACGCCGGATGAAAGGGTACCTTCTTCGGCCTCCCGAAGCAAGTGATTGATTATCGGAATGATGAAGCACTCCGTTTTACCAGAGCCGGTTCCCGTGGTAACGATCAGGTTCTTACCTTTGTTTGTCTTTCTAAGGGCTCTTTCCTGATGGAGATACAGCCCACGGTTGATCTGGATCTCTTTTTCACCATCGGGAATATCTCCCTCCAAACTGTGGAAGAGTGAAGACGCCTCGCCCTCCTCAATCATCTGAGCAAGGCTTTTTCCGGTTTTATATGAGTCGCTGACGTCAAGATAGGGGCCTTTTGCAATAGCACCTTCCTCACGCAACGCAGCAGCAAACTGCGCAGCGTAATCCTTATCGGAAATATGGAACAACGTCGATATGTACCCTATAAACTCATCCTTGATGTTGTCTGCTGCAGTTATTGGACTAAACATACTTACACCCTTTCCGTCCGATACGAGTATAGATCGGCATTGGAATACTTTTGTTTGTTGGCCTTCGTGTATTCGTGATCCGTAAGTGCAAAGACTACGGATTCCAGGCTGCGATCATAGTAGTTATAGTAGTACAAACCATCTCCATCTGGATCAGTAATGCACAGTGCAGTGTCGCTGATATACACAATTCGAACCGGATTCACCAACATTTTTTTATGCCCTTTTTGTTCGTGTGAACGTCATACGAGAACTCATACCTTTCCCCATGATAACCAGTCGTGTAGAGAATTCCGCTATACACCGGGCAGTATCCTTCGGAGGTATCCTCCATCCCACAATACTGTATTTGGTCAATATAGCAGGGGCGTATCAGGATATGACCGGCCTCTTCCTTGAACTCATCTGTTATAGATTCGACAACAATCCGGCGGTTCATAAAACGTAGAAGGTTTTTATCACCGATGATACAATCGCCGACTGCCACAACTTCTTTTGCCCTTTTGAATAATCCTCCGGTTTGGATACTGATTTCAAACTGATAGTTCCCGATGGGCATATCTTTCGGTAAGATGATATACTCCGTATCTTCGCTAAGCTTGAATTCAAACAGCTTATCATCGGCACTTGATAGCAAGAGAGTGAATTCTCTGCCCGAAGTACCAATAAATACTCCACCTTGATCCCATAGCAGCTTTTGTTCTTCTGTCCAGAGGGAAGGACGTTTCAGAAAACGCTCCTTGAAGAAAACTCTCGCCAGAGAATAAGAGGCACTCTGTGTCTGACCGGCAACTCTCATCACCACTTCTGCGTCATTGAAGCTGTCCGTACCACCGAACGACTGTAGGACATTTCCAATCGTCACCAAGCCCTGACCATCATAGAGGATGTCTTTGCCACCAACGAGAAACTGAACATTGACCCTCGCTGGAGTGGTTACTTTGAGAAAACTATTCTGCGGAATATGTCCGATATACCATGCCGGTTGAGGCTCCTGTAACCATGCACCGGAGGTTTCAGACACGGTGATTTTCGGAATATCCGCATGGAGTTCTCCACCACGGAAAGGTATCCGGACTTCAGCCTCATCTTTCCCAAAAGGAACTACTTCATGGAAATCATCTATGTCCGCATAAAATTCTGCACCGTCATAATCGCTTGCATTATAATAGAATTCACGATTAAAGCAGCAATCTGCTTCGGAAATCAGAATAAATGTCCGGTCAAACATCAATCGTTCGTTTGCCAGATTGATTACTTGAATACGTACCGTGTCATGTTCGCCATCAAACGGCATGGTGAACGCGAGTTCATTGTCGGACTGTTCTAATGAGTCAAACTCTATTCTCTCGCCGTCTTTTAAGAGGACAAACTGCTGTGTGTAATCGCGATTTCCAAGAATGATGCTACAAGTACTCTTCCGAAAGGCGAGGAAAGCTTCTGTGTCCTGAATGGTGACCGTTGGCAGGGATGTAGATTCGCTTGGAGTGATAACCTTGAGATCTGTCCCATTCTCACTGTCGAAGGCAATCAAACGGCCATCCACCGAAAGCACATATCCGTCCTTCAGCTCCAAGAAGAACGCTTTCAGCCCAGCATTTTTCATCGAGTCAATCTCGACGATATCCGTGTTCTCTGTCTTTACCTCCGACATTTTAGGCACTACGAGCGTATAGTGGTCTCGTTTGACTTGATTTGCCGAGATCTCAGCACCGCCGTAGAACAGCAACACGTTACGATGCAGGCTTTCTTCTGAGTCGTAGATCCACTCGTCATCACATTTGATCCGAACACAAATGTTCAGCAAACTATCCTCTTGAGAACCCACCGAAATAGAAGCGGCGACACCGTTTAGCGTCTTTCCGAGCTCGTTCCCGTACCAACTAAGGTTCTGCTGCATTACTTCTCTGCCATTGCAGCTTACGTAAAGCGTTGCCTTTTTGATCTCCTCGTTCTTCAAGCGAATATCCGGGAGTATGAGCTGTACGTCCGTTTCATTTTTCAGGATGAACTTCGCACGGATACGGGAATAATCTATTGCGACATCACGCTGAGTGACTTGCGTCTGTCTCTCTGATTTTTTTGTATTTGCAATCGCAATGATTTTCTCTTTGAACCACTCTTCACAGAGCAATTCTTCGTATGTATTGACTTTCTTGGTCTCAGAGTTGACAAGCGAATCGATTTTTCCGATTAACCTTTCAAACAGGTTCCGCGTATAGACAGGCCGGTAAAGGATCAGTTTCCGTATTCCTTCCTGGAATGAATACGCCTTAGAGCTGATTGTCAGTTCGACATCTTCCTCATTGCCGCCTGATAATTTTTGCTGGAGCGCGTGGACCATAACTGAAATCAAAGGGTCGTTTGGAATCATGCGCCAGTTAAGGTTACTTTTGTAGAAATCGAAGAGGAGATCAAATAGCGCCATCCACGACTTTCTCGTACTGAGTGCATGGATCACGACCGTTGATTTAAAAGCGCGTCCATTTGTATCCTCCAAGAAAAGGCGCCGGTTGCGTTTCACTGCGTTTTCAAGAGACGACTGAAGAAGTCTTACTACCGATCCGCTTGCGTCACGATAGCCGAACTGGAGAGAAATATAGTTCCAGAAATTGCTATTCTCCTCATTCTTCCATTTTTTGCGTTGTTAATCAGCGCAAGGGTAATCTGCATCTCTGCGCGCAGCGAGAGCTTTGTCCATGGTTCTCTAAGTACAAGGTCAATGTATTTTCGGGCGTTTGCATTTAGCTTGTCTACCGTTTCGGGCTTCAGAATACAGCTTCCAATGAGGGGATACATGGCAAAGACTTTATCTTCAAAAGTACCGTTGCTTTGCCTGACCTCCATATCCTTTTCAAGAATATCAACAGCCACATCAGGGCGCTCGGTAGTTCTTTCAAACCCTAACGAGCGAATATAGCTATTAACGTTGAATCCCTTGTTATACGCATAGGTATTAAGAATTTTATAAATCCGAGAATCCGTTGGGAAATAAACAACATTGTCATGTACAATGTACTGTCGCAACTCTTCGATATGGCGCTCTTTTGCTCCATCTGTGGTTAGTTCCGAACCGTCGAGTCGAGATTCAAATCCATAAAGCTCAATAAAGCTCTTGATTGTATAGCCATTCCGGGAGGCTATTGATCTAATCCACTGGTTTTTCGGATCAGAGGAGACGTACACTTTCCCGTCAACCATGTTTTCCTGCATGAAGGCAATAATCTGCTCATCTGTAACGCTGCGCTGATCGAGGTAAGGGTAACCGGAAATGAAAACAGCGTACTCATCCGTAGTCATTCCGCGCAACTGTGCATTTGCTCTGAATCTCTCAGGATTATCCGGACGATAGAAAGGCTTCGTAAGGACGTTAATAACTCTTCCGTCTGATTCACCGGCCAACTCCCGCTCGGTATACATGTGCATCTTCTTGACAACAACTTGTTCCCGAATCTCATCTGGCAAGTCGTTCAAAAAGAAGCACTTAATCTCGTTCTCATATATAAAAAGGCAGACGAAATCGTCCTGTTTGTTATTCATACAACAGCAGGTTACTTCGTCGTCAGTATAGTCAAAACTTTTGTTTTCAATCAGTTCCGCAAGGATTGACAGCTCACTCTCACATATTGTCTTTCCCGTCCATGTAGATCTGCGCTGCGGCAATCGCTTCTCCAAAGCGTTATATAAGCTTTGCCTTGAAAGTCCAAACCATTCCGTCATCTTAGCTGGCTTGAACATAAATCTTTCTGTTAGAATATCAATGACCGCAAAATCAAAACCTTTACCGGCAGATTCTACGATAGGTTCATCTCCAAGCTCCTGATTGTCTTGAGATGTGAGATTATCGAAATAGCCTCTACCATCTCTAATTATTACATCGATAATTGCAAGTATTTCGTCTCTTGTTTGAGCGCCAACATTTCGGAGGCTCATAATATCCTTTTTAGACATTTGAACCAGTTCGCCCGCAGTCTGAACATTTGCCCGCTTCAATGCATTTCTGGCTCTAACGCTAAAAGGAACATCATCAAGACTAAGAGATTCGATTTCCGGAAGGAGTTCAGATAGTCTACTACTTTCCGGTGTGGTTTCAATAACTGCCTCTGGCTCCTCTGCGCGTTCGTGGTGTACGACCTTGCCGCTTTGAATGATGCTTTCAATGGCCTTTGTGATCTCTTCTCTGCTCAACACGCCGACATTGCGTAGCTCAAAAATGTCCTTTTGTGACATTTGGATCAATGCTCCGACCGTGTGAATGCCACCACGCCTCAATGCGTTTGTTGCACGAGTTCCAAGTCTAAGGCTTTCAATTGGCGTATCTTGAACATCCGGAAGAATCTCTTTGATTCGTTTCGCTCGTTCCTCAAAGAAACAGATGATATCGTCTGCATGGGCTATTACTCCATTCAATTCTTGGAGAACATCTTCACTGATATTGCGTGTTGCAGATAATTCCATCATATCGCAGTTCAGCAAATCGTTCAGCCTCATCAAGCCTACACGGCCCAAGAAACTTTTGCTCTTGTCCGAAATCTCCAAGTCGTGGATATAAATCGTAATATGCGTTTCTTTCATCTTATACCCCCAAAAGCCTTTTTTGAGAAATAAGAAAAATATCATAAGAGGATCTCTCTCTCAAACCCCTCACATTCGCTTCGATGAGAAATTATATAGAAAGTTTTTCCTCTTGCCCTGATTCAACGCGCTGTCCATGTGTAATTTCTTTACATGAACATAGTTCACGCTGAAATGGTTCGGCTTTTCCATAAATTTATCATTAGCTTATTTACCACTAATCGTTCTGTACAAAACACTGCCTCGTATAAGTACACAATATTCACAATAATTATACCACAAAAACGATTGAATTCTACACTTTTTGCTAATTATCAAAGAAAAAGTGGGAGTGCATCGTTCAAAATGCACCCCCACTGAAATATTATCGCCCCCAACTGTCTCGGCTTTTCTTCTTGTCCTGCTTCTGCTTTGTCTTCTGTTGCTGTTTCTGACGCAGACGTTCACGGATGGAGCGTTCTTCAGCTTCCTCATGGAGCAGGTTTGCCACATCCCGTTTGCTGTCGTACATTATCAGGGGATCGTACTTATTCCCATAAGCAGACTGCACACAGTCAACCGCAGAACGCTCCATTGCAGGACGCAGGGCACACCTTGCGTCCTGCAATTCTTCTGGGTCAAATTCTGCCGTCTGCTCCTTCAAATCAGCATATTGCCGCAAGGCGTCGTTCAGCTCATCCGTGTACTTTTCTTCCTGCTGGGCCAGCTTTTTGAGTGCGGTTTCCAACGTGGAAATATCCTTTTTTACAGTGGCAATACCGGCATCGTCGCTACATTCCAGCGAGTGCAGCAGCATATCTTTCTCGGATTTCAGCTCCTCTACTTCCTCGGTCAGCTCCGTAATACGGCGGGACAGTTCACGCTGTTTCGGGATGAGATAGAAGGGAGTCTCCTTCTTTTCGGCAAGCAAAGACTTGCGTTCCTTGCTCTTGCCCTGAATTTCCTAAACCAACTCGGTATAGCGCACCAGCTTCGGCTGAACCTCGCGGATATACTCTTTCATGCGCTGCTTGCCCCGGCCGATATGCCGCAGCTGATAGTGAAAAACAATCATATTCGCCCGCAGCTTTTCCATCGCCTTGGCAATAGTCGGGATTGTATTCTTTACCGCCTGACCCAGCTTCTTGACCGCTGCTTTCAGTTCCCGCAGCAGCGCATTGTCTGCCTTGATTTGCCGGTTCAGTTCGCAACGGTCAGAGATAATGCCCCTGCGCTCCAACGCCTGCGCTGCCGCACCCTCATGGATGGTAGGAATCTCATCCAGCCCCCGTGCGGCATTGCTGCGGTGGTCAATGCGTTCCTCCCGCCCGGCGCGTTCCAGATAGCGATTGGACGCATCTGCCCATGCCTCCCGCCATGCTGTAAGCTGTTCTTCGCTGTTCCAGCGCTCGGAGATGGGATTTTGCCTGCCGTAGCGGGTGCTTTTGGGATGCTTGTCAGCCCGAACAAGTCCCTGCACCTCGGCATCAGACGGTGTCATATACACCTTCTTTTTGCCGACCTTGTAGGGATATTGCTTCTCCCATCCATCGTTCTGCGCCGCCCGGAACTCAGCGGCAGTAAAACCGCGTTCCTCGCCGTTTTTCATGCAGAGATATTCCTTCTCGGTCTTGTACTGCCACTTGCCTCGTTCATCCAGCGGGCGCACCGTCAGCAGAATGTGGGCATGAGGATTGTGACCATCGGTGTCATGGATGGCAGCATCAGCACACATCCCGTCTGATACGAACTGCTCCCGGATAAATTCTTGCAGCAGCTCGATCTGTTCCTCACGGCTCAGCTCTATGGGCAGGGCAACCACAAACTCCCGCGCCAAACGGCTGTCTTTGGCTGTTTCTACTTCCTCCACAGCGTTCCATAGCTTTTCCCGATCCTGCCATTCCTGCGGGGCGTATTCCGGCAGGAAAACCTCCTGCCAGACAAGCCCCTGCTTTTTCGTGTAGTCATGCTGTATCCCGTCGTAATCGTTGTAGAGGCGGGAACAGCTCAGATAAGCGGAGGCGGCCACAGCGGAGCGTCCCGCACCCCGGCTGACCACCTTCGCTTCCAGATGGTAAATTGCCATCGTTCGTTCACCTCGTTTTCTTTTTTCTGTTTCTCTTTTGTAAAAGAGAAAATGGACGGGCTGAACGCCTGTCCATTTCTGCGGCAAAGCTGCCGGTGGCAGGTTT
>ENA-OPCL01001867-OPCL01001867.1-human-gut-metagenome-genome-assembly--contig:-NODE-1867-length-14804-cov-2.329785_pt1 | contig 14804 bp, 29 predicted proteins | sample MGYA00241251_ERZ501482 | MGnify/ENA primary metagenome ERZ501482 (study PRJEB25962, sample SAMEA2042581) | human gut metagenome | biome: human gut; feature: human-associated habitat; material: faeces... | reverse complement strand
ATGCCCGATCGCCAGAATCCGTTTTCCCGGAAACTCCTTTTTCAGGAAGTTGACAAAATCTCCCGCTCTTTTATACAGGGCATCTATGGTCTCCACGCTTTCCGGCAGTGTCGTAAAATCCATTTCATCCGCTACCTTCCCAGTATATACACCCCAATCCATTTCACGAAGAAGAGGAGTCGCCACCGGTTGCAATCCTTTCCGCCGGGCGACGGCCATTGCTGTGTCATAGCTGCGTGCGAGGTCACTGCACACGATCACGTCCAGCTCTTCCTTGTCCAACATTTCAGCCAGTGCTTCGGCCTGTTGTTTGCCCAGTTCCGACAGGTGGCCGGGGAGCTGGCCTTGCATAATATGTAATTTGTTTTCTTCCGTCTCGCCGTGGCGGCTCAGGATCAATTCTATCTGACTCATCTCTCTTTTTATTTGGCGGTAAAGATAAATAAAAAAGAGAACCAATTGCTTGATTCTCTTTTACTGGTTGCGGAGGCAAGACTAACGTTTCGTCTTAATCTTCAATATGTTAAATATCTTTGTTACCTACATTTTACCTGCAATTGGTAAAATTTTATAGATATTGTGACTATTTTATTTCTTAGTTTTTTGTTTAAATACAGGTAATAGAAATCTCTGACTGTTACTTATTCCACTTCCCTCCTTTTATAACAGTCATTATGCACCCTCTGATTTTACCGATTTATTAAGCAAAAGGTCTACCTGACCTTGTAGATACCAAACCTGCTTTTTCAAATCTTCATTTTCTTTCTTAAGGGTTCGATTTTCTTCTTGAATTTTTAATAAATCGGGATTATCAATGCTTTTTTCTAACAACATATCACCATTTCCGGTAATCAGCCAGTTCACATTTAGATTAGGATGGAGTAGTAAAATATTACCAATTACATCTGATCCCATACTTTTGCCTATAGTTCTGACGTAACTATCTGATCTTCCGAGTGATTTGGAAAATTGACGAGGGTTTGAACCTATATGGTCAATGAATGTCAGTAGTCTGTCTTTTATGCTATCATCCATAAAAATGGTATTTAGGCGCAAAATATTACGCAAAATATTTTGATATGCGTAAAATATTACCAACCTTTGCACCTGTATTAAACAAATATCGTTCCAAAGGTAAACATTTCGTATTACTAAAACAATAGGGAAAAAACCCTACAAATTGAAGAATATGGCAGCAAAGAAATTAAATTATTCATTCCTGAAGGGTACTCAGAAGGTGGCAAAAGAAGACTATATGCCATTGCAAGAAGCTTTAATGAAGGCATTAGGATGTACAACTAAACAACATTATTATCAGAAAAGGAAATGCATTCCTAATATAGCAGCGCATATTAAAGATGATGTCGAGAAAGTTTTTGAACAGTATGGTATCACTGATCCCTGTGAGATTTGGGATATAGAAGAGAGTACTTTATGAAACGTGAGGTTGATTTGACTCTTCGAGAAACTCAGATAGCAGAACGGATAGCTTGGGGAGCTTCCGGGAAAGAGGTTGCATTTGATTTACATATTAGTCCTAAAACTGTGGATAATATATTGAGACGGATTTATTGCAAAATTGGATGCGGGAAAATTAATGAGCTTTCAGCGTGGTGGTTCTGCACCCATTTTAATATATCATTTGACCTTTCACCGATGGCTCGCAGTATAGTCGCATCCTTTCTCCTTTTGATATATATATCTGGAGAAATATGTAGTATGGACGAATTTTGTCGATTTCGATCTAGGTGTAATCGCAGAGCAAGAATAGAGTATGTGAGAGGAAGATATAAGAACTAATACTATCGAGTTATGTATGCAGAAAAAGATAATACAGGAAAAACGATAATACAGGATTTAGACGATTTTGATGTTAAAGTCTTGATTAGTAGTCTGTTTGATAGTTTGGCATGTAATATCGATATGAATCTTTATTCCATAGAACGAAAGAAGATCATTTTAAAAATATTGGAGGACGTAAGTAATGGCTAGAGAAATAATTAAATGCTCAGGAAGCAGCCTGGTTGGGTATAGTTCATTTATTGAAGATTTATTCACTGGACCTGGTATCCGGGTAGAAAGAATCAATAAAGATTTTATTGAAATACGGTTTAAGAGGTTTTTTCCGAGGAAGCTGATAAATGAGAAAATTCAAAAATTAGAAGCAAAACTTAAGGAAGATGGCCGGATATGAGCAATACAGAATGACGGATTGGGGATGGGTTGAAACCTATCAGCATAAAATGGGAATAGAACAGTTCCGGACCTATAGAGATGAAGTGTATGCTCTTCTACTTCGAATGAAACCTGGGGAGTCTTTCGATATAGATGCAAAGGTGAAAGTAGAGAATATTGATCTGTTTATCAAAATAGTATGTTCTTTCATCACTGAAGATAATAACAACTACGATTTTACAAACGATTATAAAAAAGTAAGATGCCATGCCAAAGGAGACCTGGAGTCCTGCAGACATAAAATTTCTGAACGAAAAATGGGAGCTGCTAACTCCGAAGCAGATAGCGGATCACCTAGGGAAGACGGAGAATGCAGTGAATCTCTACATTCACCGGAAACGATTAACTCACCAAGATACGGCTAAAAAGAATCTTCTTAAAGAAATGTTAAGTATGCGTTTTATCAGACCGGAATTATTTCATCCGGATCGGCGTTTTCTAAACGATGTAGGTATGACGCAGGTACGTTTTTGGAGAGTTTATCGGGGAGAAACACCTTTATCGACAAAGGAGTACATAAAAATCGCAAGTGTATTGGAGATTTCATTGGAGAAGGCCTTTGAAGCTAGACAGTTGAAATTGTTTGATGATAACAAAGAAGAATGAGTACTGAAATAAAACAATCACCTATAATAGCCTATTATCTGCAGAGACTGAAAGAGGTCGGTTTAACGGAAGAGAATAACCGTCGGCAAGTCTTTAATGCGGATGGTCGACCACAAACGATACCTATATTCTGCTATAAAGAGGATAAAGATTGGCTGGAGATACCTTATGTTCGTCCCGATGGCACACAAGAGTTCTATGCAGAAGGGAAAAAAGAGGATATCCCATATACCCGGATCCGATATAGAATACCGCGAGAATATAAGGACACCGAAGGTCGAATAAAAAAGCAAAGATATAATCAGCCTCCCAAGACCGGTGTCCGGGCCTATTGTCCACCGGCAATTGTCGAAAAGTATAGGAAGCAGGAAAGTATTCAGACGCTGATAATTGTTGAAGGAGAGTTTAAGTCGATCGCCGGATCCGTAAATGGAATGGATATCATGGGGATCGGGGGTATGCAGAATTACTGTAACAAAGAAACGAATGAACTGGAGGCTAATATAAGCCAGGTTATCAGAACCTGTAAAGTTCAAAATGTGATCCTTCTTCTTGATGCTGACTGTCTTAGAGTTGAATATAAAGATAAAAAGGATCTTGCTACCCGTCTACAGAATTTTCATAGTGCGGTTACTCGTTTTTCAGAGCTTGTAAGACCATTCGATGTCGATTTATATTTTGCTCATGTCCAGACGAAATATCTGGGGACGGCAAAAGGTCTAGACGATTTATTAGCTCTTCCTGGCGTAGATAAAGAACGGGTGAACCGAGAACTGGAGAAACTGTCTACTGGAGAGAAGATATATTTTTCTGTTCAGCGAATTACGGCAAGCAGTACTTCTAAGCTCATGAAATATTTCCTTTTGGATAATGTGAGCGAGTTTTATGAAGCGAACAAAGAGGTTATTCAAGATAAACCGTTTATCTATAAAGGTAGTCGATATTATTGGGATGGGAGCAAGGTCGTTAATGCCTGGTATGATGACGCCCGGCAGTATTTAAGGGTTGGCATTTCGTTTTACAAAAAAGTATGGAAGATCAATCCCCATAAAGACCCGACCCATCAAAAGCCACAGTTAATCCTTGAACCCTGGCAAGTTGGAGAAATAAATCGAGACTATTCAAATAGCAAAACATTTATTCAATATATACCGAAATATGATCAGTTTTGTAATCTTCCGGATAACACGAAAAATTACAAACGTATTGTAGAAATTGAACATGAGGGCATTTTGACCCGGTGCTATAACATGTACACGGAACTGAACCATGAAATGGAACCAGGAGAGTGGCCAAACATTGAAAAGTTTCTTCGCCATATATTTCAAAGTAAAAATACATCTGGTGAAACTATGTATGAATTTGGCCTTGACTATATACAGTTATCATATTTCAATCCGACACAAAGATTACCCATCCTTTGTCCGGTTAGCCGGGAACGTAATACCGGTAAATCAACGTTCCTTAATTTTCTTCAGCTTATTTTCCAAGAGAACATGTCAATACTGGATAATGAGCGTTTTACCGGGAAATTTACAAGCCACTTTGTTCATAAACTAGTCGTGGCTTTGGATGAAGGCTTCATCCCAATTGAACAGAAACTAATGAAGGAGCGTATCAAAAATTACTCCACAGGCCGGACCGTATGGCTTGAGGGTAAAGGTAGTAACGCTTCTGAAATATATAATTTCATGCATCTGATAATGTGCTCAAATGATGAAACCAACTTTATGCAGATCGACGAGGGAGAGAATCGTTTCTGTGTACTCAAGGTTCCGACTCTAACATTTGATGATCCAGGTATTCTTCAGAAGATGGAACAAGAGATTCCTTATTTTCTCCATTTTCTGAAAAATAGAACTCTCTACTATCCGACTGGACAGGGACGATTTAGTTTTAATCCGACTGTCTATGAGACGGAAGCCTTGAGAGTTATTCAGGAACGAACGCAGAACTTCTTGCCGAAGCAGGTAAAGGACTTTTTGAATGAGATGTTTCGGATGACAGGGCAGGCTTATTTAGACTACAGCCCTAAAGATATTGTTCGAGGCATATACGAGTTTAGCAATACGAAGATATCTAAGCCGGCTATAATGGATTATCTGAAATTTGATTTGAACTTGCGTCCACAGCCTAAAGGTCGATATACTTTATACAAAGAGAGTCTGGATCCAGAGAATACAGCCGGTTATGATGCAGTAAGTATTACAGGATATCCATACAGATTCTTCTATAAAGATTTCCTTGATGCAGAAGAACAGGAAGAGCAGGAGGCTATGATGGAGAAAGCAGAACAAGCCGTATCAACAACGAGTAACCAAGAAGCTCAATTGCCATTTCCACCGGCGGATCCTAGTGAAGAAAAACCATTTTAAAATATACACACTATGGCAAATGTAACTGAAGAACAAAAAAATTACATCATTCGCTTTTATGGAATGATGACGGCAGAGTTTATTGCTCGCCAAATTGGTATTACACGAGAACTTGTTTATCAAGTAGCCGGTGAGAACTGTTTAAGGAAGAATATTAAGCCAGCTTCGACGAGTAAACCTAAAGCTGATTTGAATGCGAATGAACAGGACTGTATCCCTCCTGATCCGAATAAAGATGGGTTACCACTCGTCATTGATCAGAGGACAACTATTATCATTCCTCGTGGAGCGGATCCGGAAGAAAGACGTAAGAAATTTTTACGGCGAATCAATCAAGAAAGATCAAGAGGTGATTTGACTATAAGCTATTAATCAACAAGTAATGAATAAAAAAATCCAAGCTAACAGTATGACAACAGAAGATTTATCAAAAATCCTTGAAGAGAAGTTGAACAAACTCAAAGAGTTACATCAACATTTCAAAGATCATGAAATTGAATATAATAAAAAATTGAAACGTGCACGTTCTTGGGAAAAAATTGAAAAATACGAAGATTTGTCAAGAGTATATTCTCTGTTGCAAGAGAGAACTATAAATTTAAACTTTATTGTTAGAGAGAGATATGGCAATCGACGTATCAGAGCAGAAGTGGATTCCCAAACAATCCGCTCTGAATATAAATATCGTCTTCAGAAAAAGAAAGAGCGGGCAGAAGAATTGAAAACTAAGCATAGGTATTCACCCTGGTTTTTACAAACTTCTTTTGGTGCTGATTATGGAACATTTGTTTGTGATAAGTGCAATCGGAAATTCTATCATTCACCGTCGGGCATTAGTCTGAATGGTAAAAAAGTATATGATTGCTGTTGTGGGCATTGTACGAATGAAATTATAGGACGAGACTGGAACGAAAAACCATATTTTTAATCAATAAAAACTTGAACCTAATGCTGTATAGGCAAGCGTAGAGAAATATGTGTGACTGTTTTGATAAAGTAGAAGCGAATTTGAAAGAAAAAACTGGCGATCCGGAAGCATCTTTAAATTATATGTATGCCATGCCGTCTTTTGAAAAGAAACCTGTAATAGAAGCAACTTATCGGAAAAAGAAAAAGGATGGTACTTTTAATAAAACGGGGAGTACCATATCCATTGCTTATCCTTTTTGCCCATTTTGCGGAAAGAAATTATCAGAAGGAGAATAATTCAAATATAACCGTTACTAAGCGAGCTTACCCAATCTCCTGTTGAACGGAAATAAATTTAGTTCATTAGAAAAAACAAGTGAATCATGAGCTATATAGATAATACCAGACGCTCGTCTAATTATGCATACGAAATAACAGTATGCATAACCAAAGAAGAATGCAAAGTGTTACTTCCTTTTTTAAAGCATGCGCATAAAAAAGTCAAGCAAAAGTATGATAAGTATCAGGACATTCACGAAGGCGGTGATGCGACAGAGAGACAAGAAAATATGCGAATGAAATACATCGATGAGCTTGAAGGCTTAGATAGTATTCTATCGGCTATCGACATAATTTTAAAATAACAATAATTGAATATGAACGGAGAACAGATAATACCGCCAATTACTGACCCATTGGGACAGAGTTGGAAACAACCTCACAGAAGGTTTATCGAATTGGATGATACCCACGCTTTTATGAGTGAGCAGACTTTTAAAGCTCTGAAAGAGTATTCCACCACAATACTTACTGGAATATATGACGGTAAAATGTGGAAAGGGTTTGCAAATGGTGAGTGGTATCTTGTATGGTTTGCTCCTGATAAAGACCCTGACAAAGCTCGTATAGAGAAAAGAAAAATATTAATAGCGTAAAACTAAAAAATGAGCTACAAAATTGGTGATATAGTTCCTTACAGGAACACAAGAAGTAACGTAAAACGTGCAAAGATAACCTCTTTGGAGACGGTTGACAATGGGAAGATATGGTTCTGGGGTATAGACACTGTTACTGGAGCCAAAGTATGGTATCCTGTACATCGATCGGAACAGTTGGAATTACAAACTAAAAAAACAACAGAATAATTATGACAGCATTAGTAAAATATCAGGTAGCCACCTATTCAGGTGAAGTGGAAGTATCTTGTGATCCGGATGATGACAATGAAGATATCATCCGTAAAGCTAAAGCAATCGAGAGAAGAAGATTTGGCGGATCATTCCCATTTGGGTATGAGAGTTGGAAAGTTGTAGATAGGTACTAATTTTAAAAATAACTAATCATGATAACGAAAGAACAAGTCAAAGAAATATTGACAAAAAATCCGGCAGGAATTACAAAAGAAGAGTTGAAATTTGTTTTTGGCATATTCTGCCTATCAATCAAAGAATATGAAAAATCGGAACATAATCTTTGGTTTGAAGTACATTTCAAACGCATATACATCGCTCAAATTCGATATGGCATAAAAGGTGGGATGTCTTTTAGTAACGAATATGTAAATATGGGAGATGGATGTCATGGGGTAGCAATGGGAACGGTGAATAATACAGCTGACCTATTAAAAATATTCATCAATATGTTTTACGACAATTTGTTGAAACAAGCCAACTATGAGCCTTTATATGACGAAGAGACATCTCAATTTGAATCCCTTGAACAAGCTCAAGAATATTTGGAATATGTTCAATCTATACTGTAAAATAAATAAGAAAGGAATAATATTATGACATTAAAACAAGCTCAAAAATTGTATGGTGATTCAATACAGGCAAAAATGACTCATGCTGATTACTGTATGACTCAATCAGAAGTCGAATATATCGGTAGAACTATTTGGGGGTTCACTCCAGACAAGCAAGCAAAAGTATTATTCACCAAAATAGGGAAGAGAGTATCTACTGTTATAGCATCAAGAGAGGCATTTATAAAAGAAGTAGGTAAACCTGTTGTATGTAAGTGTTCAGTATGTGGCCTGTACTATTTATCCTATCGCCGCCCAGTTGATGCTCACGATGAATTGGATGCTCACTGTCCAAAGTGTGATTCACTTGGTTGTGATTCGGATATTATACATTTTGAAACAAACCGTAAGTTTTGGCTGAATGATAAAATCACAAAGATTCTTGTGCCCAATAAAGATCCCGAACGAGTAGCAGTTATGTATGATTCTGCTCCAGAAGATTTCCCTGCACAATATGACATGCTATTACCTGATGGTAAGAGGTGCTCTGATTGTATAAAAAGTAACACCTGTTGCGGTGTATTTGGTCAAAAGGAGGGTGATACTACCTGCCAATGGCATCCCTCCAGATATTCACCGAAAGAATAACCCTCAATACTAAAAGTCATGAACTTATTACGATACAGAGAACTTAATCCGTATGAGATACGAGATTTATTAGACAAATGCATTGGTCTGACAGATTATCAAAAGGATCAATTGATTACTACGGGATGGCTTCCATTTCATATAATAGAATATGAATCTCCTGAACCAGTCAAGCCGGTATGGAGGTTGACTATCTTATTTTATTGGATGTTTTGCCTTATGCTTTTGTTGGTTATTCCTCTAAAATGGCTTTTGACTGGTAATCGGTATTTTTCCGAAAAACACTGGATATATAAGGTTTATGCTTCATGGACAAAAAAATTAGGATTGACGTAAATATAAAAAAATATAAACATTATGGGAAAGATAATGGGTGCAAAGGTTAGAACTCTTTGCCAGCTAAAAAATAAAGGAGGAACAATCATTGAAAAAGGTGAAGTCTGCACTATTGTTCAAAGCTATCGTGGCTATGGTATTCGTACCGATGATTATCGACAAATAAACAGAGTTGATAAATCAGAAATAGATTTTATCAAACCACTAAAATCAAAAAGGATTGTGATTACTCCTGATGAATATGAAGCTATCCGGTTTGCACTTTCGGAGATAGAGGTTTCTGTCGGTTATGGAGATTTTTCGGAAGAACAGGCTGAACTGTATAAAATGAATGAAGTGTTACTTCGTAACCTTTTAGATAAAATCAATAACGCATAACTAAAAATAACTGAGCCTTGGGAGGGCTTTGTAAAACCCTATTATATCATGAGTGATTTTAAATCTAGATTAGAAACAGAACGAGATGGACTCAAAGAGAAGCTAACGAAGCTGAATGAGTTCAATGAAAGTGAAAAGATCAATGACATTGATCCAGTTCAAAAGTCTTTACTCATTATCCAGGCTGGGGCTATGTACACCTACCTCGAATGTTTGAATGAGAGACTGGCACGATTGTAAAACAAGTGGTTGTTCGGAATTTCCGAACAACCTACAATCTAAAAAGACGTGAAAAAGAAAACAGTAACAGTGTTGGCGATAGAACATTCAAAGAGAGTGTGTGATCTGCAACCTGAATTTGTAGATCGAATGGATGTCAGAGGTTTGGTTATGAAAGCTTATAGGTCTGGGTACAATAAGGCAAGCTTAGAAGCGTACAATCGGGCAATAGAAGATGTAAACAATCTTATTGAAAATCATGATGAAGAAGTCTATGTTGGAGTGATTAATGATATATTAAAGTTGAAGAAATGAAAAAGTTAATAATCCTGTGTATGTTTCTCACAATGATTAGCTGCACGATTAAAAGAGAAGTTGTTTATGTGATTGCTCCTGCACCAGCTAAAGCCGTAGTGTTTCCTTCTCCGAATCGATTTACAATCGATTTCCAAAAAGCTGACTCCGTATTTAGAATTCAATAATAAAAAGGATGAATACAGATTTTGATTGGGATAAGCATGCTTCCAGGCTGAAAGAAATTGCATATCAAGTTCCTATTAATAAGCTCACAATATTAACAGGGGGTAATGGGAGAGGTAAATCCTTTATAAGGAAGATATTGTGGCAAGGTATCAAGTCACAACTCGGAATAACAGAACGTAAGTCTGTTGTATCCGATTGTTCAATGGAACGTCGGACCGGGATACATTCTCATTTAGGGGGATTGGGCGTTGCACTTAGAGATAACGAAGCGACTCCTACGTCTATTAATACTTATGAATTTATACGAGGACTTGTTGGATGTTGTGACAGATTCTTAGTAATAGATGAACCTGAGATTGGAATGTCAGAAGAATCCCAGCTTGGACTGGCAAACTATCTTAACAAGATTAAGGATGATACACTCAGTCGAAACTATGGACTGTTAGTGATAACCCACTCTCGTACATTAGTCGCAAATGTAGAGAGTGATTACTTTATAAATATAGAAGGTTTGACAAAAGATGAATGGCTTAATAGGGTTATCATTCCAACAGATTTTGAAATAGTAAAGGAGGATGCTTTTTCCTTATTTAAAGCACTTGCTAAGAGATTGAAATAATAAATATTAGAACCTTATGGTGTATAGGTCAACCGTAAATGATAATGGAAGGAAAAGGCTATATTGTAGCAGAAGAGTCTGATGCTACGACTGGAGAATTCGAATTTGGCATCCCCGAAGTAAATGGGAAATTCGATTTGTGGTGCTTGGTTGAATTATTTGGTCATTCACGGGTTGTTGGGAAATGTACCGAACAGAATATCGCCGGAGCAAATATGTTGCGAGTTGACGTACCGGCAACGAAGAATTCACCAGGTTTCACTCGTTTCCTATCGGCCGGAGCCATATATGCGATAAATCCAATTTCAGAAGATGTCGCTCGAGAAATGGCTGATAATTTGCAGATTCAACCGGTAAGTGTGTGGGATATTAAACATTTGGTAGATCAACAACTAAAGGCACTCCAAACACCGGAAGTTGATAATACTTTATATTAATGTTCAAAAACAAATTTGGATAATAATAAAATAGTAGAAATGAAACATCTAATAGTATTCTCGACATTTATGATTTTATGTTCGTTGTTCATTGGACATATATCAATCAGCATTAAGCCGTTTAGTATATCGCTACCCTATTGGCATCGCTCAATTGGTTTAGTTTTGATTGTGGTAGGATTTCTCTTCTTTAATGTTGGAGAATATACTAAAGGTTATGCTGATGGATTGAAAAAAGGTTGCGACATGACAACTAGTGCATTTAAGCAAATGCTAGATGATATAAAAAACAAGAAAATTAGTCAGACATCTTATAAAAGAGGGCGGTGGATTAAATATTTACCGCCTTTTTTTGTATTAGCTTCAATAGGATCCGGAAAAGGATCACAGTTCATTTTCTATATCTTTTAGAAAATCCGAGAGTGTAATATTGAAATAACGGCAAATGGTTAAAAGTGTAGTTAGTTTTATATTTTCTTTTCCTTGCTCGATCCTACCGATAGATACGTTTGTGTTGAAATAGAGTTCACGCTGGCTCACATTGTTCTGGTCGCGCAACTCTTTGATGCGTTGCACGATACGTCCGATTAATATTTTATCTTTTTCTGTCAGCATATTGTACAACAAATAACGCGACCTTATTTTATGTTAATGCTATCGTGTGCGTTAGCAAAAAGAAAATATATGTTTATTTTTGCCAATCTAAACATGTACCTGATGGCATTGATAAATATTCCCGGAGAATTAATAAAGCTAATATTTGGATCGCTTTTGAAAGAGAATTGTGATCTGGATCAGATTTCTTGGTTTGATTGCTTTTTGGGCCTTCTTGTCATATTAGCCAGCCTTTACTTATTATTAATGCCTTTAGTGATTTTTTATTCCAGAAAAACATCGAATAAAAAAGATGCCTTCCCTGAATAAGTAGGGTTTAGAAGTTCCTTTTGTTCCAATTGTTCCAAGATAAATGCCGGTGTTATTATCCCGGCTTTTTTTGTATCATTTTGTCAGAGTCATTTTTCGTTCGTTATTTTTGGGAAAATAGCATTTTCAATTTTTTCAAAAAAAAGTCACAAATGTCACAAATATGGTGATGTGTTTGATTTTTAGCATGTTGTTTATGTGACATTCTTTTCAAAAAAGGAACAAAAAGAACAATTGTCACATATTTATTGTGTGACTTTTTTCTTTGTGACTTTTCCTTTCAAGATTGTCACATCTCGAAACCCTGATAAATACATGTATTGTGATAAATGTTCCGTTTGTGATTTTTTTTTTCTCAGTTCATCATAAAGCGTGAAATGAAGATATATGGTTTTTCAAAAAAAATATCATTTTGTTATTGATATGGCGTAAAATATGTATTTCTGTTCAATCAAACTGTCATTTTGCTTGTTTATGTATGCTATATTTAGTATATTTGTCTGATAATCAAAAAAGATATGGTAACAACAAGAATTGAAATCAAAGAGCATTTGGCCGAATATATTTACGGGAAATATAATGATTGTATGATTGGGCCTGTTTCATTCCCTTCTAAAGAAGATATTTATCATGTTATTTATGATTTGTTGGAAAAGAGACCGGCTGTATGCCCTCCTGATAATGGGAATGTTGAATTGGTGATTCCTGAAAGGAAGCTGGGAAAGACTCCTGAAACATATAATTATCTGGGTATTCGTTCCTGCCGTATTATTTCTCAAAAAATAGAGACATCGTTTTGGGCTGAACTGCATGATTTGTTGGATGAGAATAAACACCAATATGGAATACAATACATTGAGACAGTTGCTTATTTTATGCGTAAATATGGAATACAATCGATATCGGAAGATGCCCTGTTAAAAAATTATTATCGTTGGCGGGATAAGGTCAGAAAGAAATCTAGGCGAAGACAATACGCTAAACAGTGAAATGTTGTTAAATGTACATGTTTTTTTTACCGACGAAGTGTATTGATTTGTCCGATTTTTGCGGTGAAAACGTCTGAAAATGGCGAAGTATTTGAATATTAAGTAAATACAATATGAGTATGAAAGAGTTTTGTAATACTATTCGGCTATTTCTTTTGCAGGATGTGCAATCATTCCGGGAAAATACTATGACTATGAAGCCTGGACGATCTTCTACTATTTTGCAGGTAGATGATTTTACGGTTACTCCAAAATCTGAAACATCGGAAGCTGGTCTGTTGTATAATATAGAAGAAGATATCACTATCGACAAAGTAGGTTCTTCCATAGCTTCTACATATAAAATACAGCGATCTTCTATTTTACAGTTGGAAACATATCCAGGACATGAACCTGTTTTTATAGGTTCTATGGAATGGCCGGCATTGGTTTCAATTACTACTCATTTGAATAAAGATACGCTTCATATTAAGAGTAAAATGATCCAAAGCCCTATATAAAAGTCCTTTTCTACACCTGCTTATCTGTCTTACTTCGTGGGAAAATAAGCAGGTATGAACAAAAAAGCGTATGTAATCCAACTTCTAACTTCTCCACAAGCCCGCCTACTCATTACTCATGATGAGTATATAGCAGCTTTACTTGCCTATTTCCCTATCGGTAATCAGTCTGTTATAACTTCTTCAGACGAACCTAAGACATACAAGGAATGTATTGCGAAAGAAATACAGCCAATCACTTCTAGTTCATCAATTCCTATTACTATTGATTTTACATCTAATGAAATCGAGCCCGGTACATTGGCCTATCATCGCATTAAAGGATTAATCACTGCAGATAGTTGGTGGTATTTTTCTAGTAAACAGCTTGAACAAGATTTGATCCTGGCTGAAGAAAATCCGAATATTACGTGCCATTTTCTACATATAAGTTCTGGAGGGGGAGAAGCCTGGTATCTTGATCGCTTGTCGGAAACCATGCGTTCCCTCTCCAAACCCATCTACAGTTTTGTTGAGAAAGTTTGTGGATCCGCTGCCTATTATATTGGTTGTCATGGATCCGTAATGAAGACACTTACTCAAAATGATATTATTGGCTGTATAGGTTCTATGATTGGGTTCTGGGATATCGATCCTTATTTCGAAGCAATGGGATTCAGAAAGATCGAAGAGTATGCCCGTATTTCTGATCTGAAAAACAAAAAATATAACGATTTGAAAGGAGGCAAGCCGCAACAATATATAGATGAAGAACTGGAACCTCTCGCGGAACAATTCAGAGAAGAAGTTCGCATCTCCAGGTGCCAACTTACATCTCTTGATCTTGACCATCCAGCTTTACGTGGCGAAACCTTCGATGCAACACACGCTATCGAAGTAGGACTGATTGATGGAATAGTCACATTCAATGAAGCTCTGGCAGAAGCTTACGAACTTGGAGAAAAATGGCATAAAGCCCGGAACCAACAACGAAATAGAGTTCTATCATTAATTTAATAATATATAAGTATGAATTTCAAAGAAATGTTTTTACCAATTCTCACAGCTCTAGGATTAGTTGATAAAGCTAAGTCCAATACGCTGACGAATGAGGAATGGAACTCGATCGAGGCATCTTTTAAGGAGAAGCATGGTATATCCATGTCTGAAGCTATGCAAGCTGCACAATCAGCCGAAGAACTTGCAGCCGAACGTGAAGCAGCTCTCAATATTATCAATACTGCAGACACTCAGCATTCTGATGCTAGTGGTGCGGCTGATAATAATACTCAAGGGGATAATCAGAACGGAAACAACAATCAACCGCAATCACTTGTAGATAGCGTACAATCGTTGGTTTTTGCTTTGAATACTTCTAATCAGGAGAATACTGAACTTCGCCGTTCTTTAGCAGCAGTGGCAG
>ENA-OPCL01001824-OPCL01001824.1-human-gut-metagenome-genome-assembly--contig:-NODE-1824-length-15023-cov-2.899987_pt1 | contig 15023 bp, 10 predicted proteins | sample MGYA00241251_ERZ501482 | MGnify/ENA primary metagenome ERZ501482 (study PRJEB25962, sample SAMEA2042581) | human gut metagenome | biome: human gut; feature: human-associated habitat; material: faeces... | reverse complement strand
CTTGTTGCCCAGACCTTCACCTTCCGAAGCGCCCTTGACAATGCCTGCGATGTCGACGAACGTGACGGTGGCCGGCACGATCTTCTCCGTATGCACGAGCTTGGCGAGCACCGGCAGACGGTCATCCGGCAACGGCACAATGCCGGTGTTCGGTTCGATGGTGGCGAACGGATAGTTTTCCGCCAGCACGTTGTTGCGGGTCAATGCGTTGAACATGGTGGACTTGCCGACGTTCGGCAGTCCGACGATTCCGATAGTAAGAGACATGGTTCCCTAGCTTAGTATTAGGCTTCGATGGCGTCGACTGCTTTGATAACGGCACCACGGAACGCGCTTTCCTCCAACGATGCGACACCCCTGATGGTGGTGCCTCCCGGAGAGCAGACAGCGTCTTTCATGGCACCCGGATGCGTTTCGTTGGCCAAATAGAGCGCGCCCACGCCTTCCACCATTTTGGCGGCCAAGCGGTATGCGGTAGCACGCTGCAATCCATATTTCACACCGGCATCGCCCAATGCTTCGATGTACATGTCGGTGAAGGCCGGCGCGCAGCCGGCGATGCACATGCCGATGCCCATGTGTGCGGTGTCCACGCGTTCAATCAGGCTGATTGACGAAAACAGGCTTTCGAAGGTTTCCGTCTGTTCCTGCGTGAGCGTGTTGTCGATTTCCGTGACCAGCACGCCTTTGCCGACAGCCATCGGCGTGTTCGGAATGGTGCATTGGATGTGTGCCTGCTCGAAAGACGTTCCGAACAGGTCGCGGAATTTGTTCAGATCCCAGCCTGCCGCAATGGACACGACGATGGTGTTCTCTTGCGCCAGCTGATCAATGATCGGTGCGATCACGGTTTCGATCTGATACGGTTTGATGGCGATGACGACCATGTCAGCTGCTTCGGCGACTTGCGCGGCGGTACGCACCGCTTTTGCGCCGAGTTTGGCGGCGTTGCGTTCCAGCTTGTCGTAATGCGCGGCACAGGCCACGATGTCGCCGCCATTGACGACGCCAGCGTTGACTAGGCCTTCGGCGATCGCCTGTGCCATATTGCCGTATCCGATGAATCCGATGGTTGGATTGGCCATGTTTCTTTCCTTTGCTATCGATACTCGTCGTTGCCGAACAATCGTCAGAACAACTCCGCCAAATCTCCGCGGTTCAACGCCTCGGTAAACAGATGTCTGAACACGGTGGAACCATGCACGCCGTCATGTTCAAACTCGTTGGTAGTCCAATAATGTGAACGACCAACGCGAGACAGCGTGTCGAGCTGCAATCCCGAATCGACGTACATGTCATCAAAATAGACGGCGGCCTGCAGCGGAACCTCGTTGCGAGCCAACTGGTCGGCATCGTAGATCGTGCCGAAGTGCGTGTCTTCCATAAGCACGTCCATGGCAGGTTTGAACGGACGCAACGCACGTTCCTGCTCGAACATCCACGGGAACATGGCCTCGCCGGTGAAATTAAGCGGACGAATGTCACCCGCGAATTCCGGATGCTCGCAGCGCACGCGCTGGGCGGCCCAGCGAATCGGCGTTTTCAGCTCGCCGTTGGCGTAGATGAACTCCTGCAACGGCCAATACAGTGGGCGAGACGAGGTCGCATCCATCACGGAAGACAGGAATTCGTCAGACAGTTCCGTCGATGTCGAGGCCGAACCGTCTCCGTCAAGGAATGCCTGATCAAGAATCCAATGCACGCGTTCGAAACTTGGCTTCATACCGAAATCGGATCCCAAGCATTGGAAACGTTCCACCGTAAGCGGATCGCCGTTCGGCAATGTGACCTTGCGCGATTGCAGAATGTCGGAGACGGCCGCGGCACGTTCGATATCGATCGGGTAACGCTCGTAGAACTGCTTCGTCTTTGCCGCCATGCGCGGGAACGTATGACGGTACACGTCGGTCGCATCGGCGGGAACATGAGGAATGCCGCCCGTGGTGAAACTGGCGATAACTCCTTGCGGAAACAGCGAAAGATACGTCAAGGTCAGGAATCCGCCATAGCTTTGACCAAGCGTGACCCAACGTGCGCCCCCGAATTCGGTGCGACGCAGATGCTCGAAATCACGAACGATCGAATCGGCGAGGAAACGCTTCAAAAACGCGGCACCTGCCTTGCCGTCGCCATCCATGCCCTCAATCACATGCGTGTCGACACGAGACGAACGCCCCGTACCACGTTGATCCGGCAACACCACGCGGAAATGCTTGATGGCCTCCTCGATCCAACCATCGGAACTTGGGCCGAGCGGACGCGGACCGGAACCGCCGGGACCGCCCTGCAGGAACACGAGCAACGGCAGGTCGTCATGCACATGTTCGGGAGCGGTGACCACACGGTAGAACAGACTGATCGATTCGCCATCGAACCCATGACCGGGCTCGTGGCCCGTCCAATCCAACGGCACCTTGATGGAACGATCCTCAATATGCAATCCGGGCACGTAGTATTCGCTCAGCAACGTCATGCATTCACCTTTCCTTTGGCGTCATCGGCATATTCAATGCGAGTAGTGGCTTCTTGATGGCTTCCATCCCACCCACACGCGGAGACAACCTTACCTCACAAAAGCGGCTTTATCTTACCGCCATTTCATTCCTGCGCATGATGGCGCCACAGCGTATCTGGCGCTAGGGTGGAGCATATGTCGAATTTCAAGCAGCGTCTCTTGTCGTGGATGCATGGTCATGTCTTCGCAGGCGATCTCATCCTCACGCTTGTTATAGGTGTTCTGCTGTTCGGCGTGACCGGCAGCATCACCTATAATCCGGGATTGCTGTTTGACCTTAATCCTTCCATACAGATGGCGTGGGAAGCGGCAATGCTGATCCCGCTGCTGATTCGTCGATGGCGGCCACAGACCGGAGCGTTGCTCTGCGTGGCATTGGCCTTGACGCATCTCATATTCGGCCCTTGCATATTGGGCGCCGATATTCTGGCATTGGTCATGCTGTATTCGGTGATCGTCTACGGCAATCCCAAAAACACGAAAGCCTTCATTATTTTGGCGTTGGCCATCGGTCTTCTGGCTTCGGCGTTGATGGCATGGACCATGACCAATGGGCCGCTGCTCACCGGTGGCAAAGTGCATACGTGGAGCAGTTGGAATGGCTCAAATCCAAATGGCGCAATGGTCACGGAAGTCACTCTCGGCTCCATCTACACAGGAACATCCATGTCGGAAGTCGCCGACATGGTGGCGCAATACATGCTGGTGCTGACGCCGATTTTCGAAGTATGTATCATTTCCACCGTCATTGTAGCGTTCTGGCAGCGTGCCCGTCTGGCAACCGTTCGCATGATGCGGGAACGCAATGAGGCAATCGCCGCGCGAGACCAGGACGAACGCGATATCGCCGCGTTGGCGGAACGAGCACGCATCGCACGTGACATGCACGATGTGGTGGCGCACACCCTATCAATCATCATCGTGCAGTCTGATGGCGGCCGCTATGCAGGCACGCATGATCCCGCGGTGGCCAGAAACACCATGGAGACGATTCGACACGAATCGGAACGCGCACTGCATGACATGCAACGTCTTCTGGGAGTATTCGGGGGTTCACCGCACGCCGATTATAACGATATCGGCAATCTTGTGGAACAAGCGCGAAACGTCTCCCCCGACATTCGAATCCGACGGAATATCACCGGCACCGCCAGCCCAGAACAACTCGGTGAACAAGCCTCGATAGCTTCCTACCATGTAGTGCAGGAGGCGCTGACGAATATCCGCAAGTATGCGGGGCCGCACGTCGATGTGCATATCAAAGAGTCATGGAACAACGGTTTGCTCACTTTGAGCGTCACCGACAATGGTCGTGGCGCGGCGGCCAATATCGACGGGCATACGCCAGGTTACGGCCTGTTGGGCATGAAGGAACGCATCGAATCGGCCGGAGGCTCATTGCAGGCTGGCCCTCAACTCGGCGGAGGCTTCGAAGTTATGGCCACCCTGCCTTACGGCGGTAAAGAGCCAGCGACAGACGAAACCGGCGAACAGTATGCCTCGGAACAGTCCGAATCTTGCAACACAACTGCCATATCCAGCAAAGCGAAATTATCCGACGAAGCAATCGCACCTCACACAGCCGTCAACATATCGGCGCGAATCCCAGATCAACCATCGGAACAGACGCAGGAAACCAACCCACCAACCGGTCGCGATCATCGTTCGAACGCCCTGCAACACTTGCGCATTACCGCACCCAATCTGCATGATTTGCTCACATCGTTGAAACTGAAATCCGTAGAACTTGCCAATACATCCAATTCGCGAGGGCTGAATTGGGTGGAACGTGTTTCCGCGTGGACGCAGCACCATTATGTGCTCATGGATTCCGTTGGCGCCGTGATATTGGTCATGCTGCTGAATCGCATGTCGATTACGTTCTTTTTTGATAGTTCACGCGATGCGCAGCTCTCTCATGCGATCGCCGCATGCTGCTTGCTGGCACTGGCTCTTCGACGAAGGCTCCCCGAGATTTGCGCGCTTATTGTGTTCGTATTGTCGGTTGTGCAATTGGTGTTTTTGGGATTGATTGAGGTTGGACATATCGTAGCGTCGCTGTGTGCGCTGTATTCAGCCGTATTGTATGGGCGTGAACACGCATGGCGCTGGACCGGTCTTGCCGCTGTCACCTGTTCAGCTCTGATGGGCTTGAAAATCGCAGCCGACCAGCACGGATACACTACCTTGTTCGGCGCCATCGCCGCTTTTGCAGGCTTGACGAAACCGGTTTCAGTCACGTCAAGTAATACGGCGGCGTTCTTTACCGGCGTTATGTATACGGTTGCAGTGCTGATGCTGTGCGCCGGCATCATGGCGTGGGCACGTTGGGCTCGTTCCAGTGATTCAAACGCACTGGTGTTGCAGGCGCGAGAGGAAGCGCTGGTGGCCGAGCAGGAGAAGCAGCGTATTCTCGCGGCGAATATGGAACGTGACCGTATCAGTGCCAGCATTCAGGCTGAAGTCACCGCCACGTTGAACAGCGTGATTAGTCAAGCCGTCGATGGTATCCGCATGCTGGATAGCGCCGAAGCACAAGGCAAAGAGCCTACCGCCGACGAGATTTCCGCAGCGTTCAAAGCCATTGGCGAACAGGGGCGCGCCGCGCTTAAACGTATGCGCGAACTGCTTGGCGTGCTTCGTGAGACTGGTTTCAGCGATGACGCTCATGCCGGTAGTGCGAGCGAACTGCAGTTGAGGCCCGCAGCACCGTTGGAGGAGCAGCTGCAGCGCGTGTCTCGATAGCCGATTCAAGTTTTTCAGGGAGATTTAAGGGTTTGTTTCGCGCTGTGAGCGGAACAATGCCGATAAGGTGGAGAGTATGAGCGAGGAACAGAAGATTCGTGTGGTCATTGCCGATGATCAGGAATTGGTACGTGCCGGTTTCGCCATGGTGATCGGCTCCCAACCTGATATGGCGGTTGCGGCGCAGGCTCGCGATGGTGCAGAGGCTGTGGCGTTGGCGGAAACGCTGCATCCTGACGTGGTGTTGATGGACGTGCGCATGCCCGGCATGGATGGTATCGAGGCGACCCGGCAGATCAGTGCGTTGCGGCATCGCTTCGCTGCCGATGGAACGCAATCAGAAGTCACTCATACCAAAGTGATCATTCTGACGACATTCGACTTGGATGAATATGTTATGGCTGCGATCACTGCCGGAGCTTCCGGTTTTCTGCTGAAAGATACGGAACCGGAAACGTTGCTGAATTCGATTCGCACGGTTTTTCAAGGTAATGCGATTATCGCACCGTCCGCCACGAAACGTCTTATCGAGAAAATGATGGAAGGCGATTTCATGGCTGCGAACGTTGGTAGGCCTGAAAATTCCGCAACTACTTCTACTACGGATTCAACATACACCGATCCGGAATTAGATGAACTGACCGATCGCGAGCGCGAAGTGCTTATTGAGATCGCGCATGGATTGTCGAATCAGGAGATTGCCGACAAGCTTTTCATCAGCCTGCCGACGGTGAAAACGCATGTGGCGCATATTCTGGCGAAGATCAATGCACGTGACCGCGTGCAGGCGGTGGTGTTCGCTTACGAAAACCATTTGGTCTGACTGGTTTGTTGTTTTGCGTATGCATGATACGCAAAAAGGACTCCTACCATGTTTGTGGTAGGAGTCCTTTTCGTTGTGTTTGCTATGAAGCTCAGGCTTCGGCGAGCGCCTCAACAGGAGGCGTGCTCACTGCCCTGCGTGCGGGGAATACGCTGGCGAGCAGTGCTGCCACGGCTGCCACGGCGAGTACGATGCCGTTAATGCCCCATTCGAACGGGAACACCACTTTGCCGTACATGCTGAACACCACGTATGCGCCCAGCCAGCCGAACAGTGTGCCAAGCAGTACGCCCGAGATGCCGGATACCAGCGAGATGAGCAGGGCTTCCACCGCGAGGGAGCGTCGCAACTGGCCTCGCGTCATGCCGATGGCACGCAGTGTGGCGGATTCTCGGGTGCGTTCGATCACTGACAGCGACAGCGTGTTGGCTACGCCGACAAGTGCGATGAGCACGGCCACGGCGATCAACCCCACCAGAAGCATCATCATGGAGTCGATCATGTTCGCCCATACGATGCGTTCGGCGATCGGTCCGGTCACTGTCGCATCAGTGCTCTTCTCCAATGCGGCCTGCATGTCGTTGTAGATGTCGTCGACGGAAACTCCCGACTTGTCAGTGTCTGCCTTGACCAGCAACACATGGGTGGCGGCATCAAGGTCACCATTGGTGAAATGGCTTTCATCCACGAATCCGACAGCTCCATATTGCGCGGATACACGACGGTAGTCGGCTTGGTTGGCTTGCAATGTCAGCGAACGCGTAGCGTCGCCGTTCTGGTTCCATTCAGTGGAGAAATCAGCCGTGCCATTGGCGAACTGCAGCTCCTTGCCGGTTTGCGCATTGTATGTTGGCATGAGCACGCTATCACTGTCGATGGAGGCGTTACCCAAGTTGGCACGCATGACCTGCTTGACCTGATCGATGTTTTTCACGCCGACCAGCAATGCGGACGTAGGCTGGGTTCCATCCGCTTTCTCCAAGGTCACGGAAACCGCCGGCGCATACAACGTGTCGGACACGCCGTTGATGTCAGATACATCCTTGACCATTTGCTGGCTGATGTCATCGCCCATGGCCACGATGTCGACGCTATAACGGGTGGCGAGCGCACCATTCATAGTCTCTTTGGCGCTAGCGGCACCGGTTGCGATGGTGGAGACCAAGGTGACACCGATGAGCAGAGCGGCACCGGTTGCTGCGATGCGTCGCGGATTCTTCTGAATGTTGGCGTGTGCAACTGTTGCGGAAGGACCTGTCAGCGAGGCCAACGCTCCAACGCCCTTCATGAGGGTCGGCATCCAGAATACCGCGGTGACCACCATGCCGAGGAACACCAGTGCGGCACCGGCGATGGCTATGAGCAGAATCATCGTGAATTGATCGCCGCTCGCATCCTCGCCGCCGTTGGTGGCCTGCACCTGCCAGATGGAGAATATGGCCATGGCGATACCGACCACCACCATCAGAATACCGATTATGGCTCGCGTAAGGCTGGAACGACGGTTGTCGGTCAGTTCAATCGGGCGCAATGCCTCCAATGGCGTTACCGCGGTGGCGGAACGTGCGGATCCCATGGATGCAAGCACCGTCACCACAATGCCGAAGAGAATCGGTACGACGGCGGCTTGCCAGGAGAAGTTGAACCGCATACCCTCTTGCATGATGTCGCTGACGCACATGCCCCACATGAGCAGGCTTCCAAGCACCACGCCAAGCACGGATGCGACGAAGCCGAGCACCACCGCTTCGAACAGCACGGAACCATACAGTTGGCCTTTCTTTGCGCCGATGGTGCGTAGCAAGGCGAGTGTGCGGCGGCGTTGCGCCACGAGCACTTGGAACGTGTTGGCGATCACCAGAGCCGCCACGAACATGGCAAGCACGCCGAAGCACATAAGGAATGTGGTGACGATGTTGGTTTGGTTGCCGCTTAAGGATTTGATGCTTTCGTCACTGATTTGCTGTCGTGACATCAGATCGAAATGCTTTGGCAGCAACGCTTTCACACCGTTGATGGTTTTTGCGGATACGCTGTTTCCATCCAAGGCAAGGTCGAGATACACCATTGTTGTTCCGGTGGCGTTGAAATCGTCCACTCCCTGCATTGCGGCAAGCAGATTGTTGGATCCTACGATCGCACCACCATAGTATGAGTAGGCGCCGTTCGGATCGGACGTGAGTCCTACCACGCGCACGTTGTCCGCCTTGGCTTTGCCATCGTCGCCTACCGCATATCGGGAGGTCAGGCTTACAGTGTCTCCAACGCCGACGTTCAACTGTTTCGCCATGTCTTCCGGCAGCGCGACTTCGTTGGAATCCTTCGGCTGGTCCCCTTCCGTGATATTCACGGGGAGCATGTTCTTCTGTGCCGCGGTGGAAATGATCTCGCCGCTGACGGTGCTGTCTCCCTTGGAAACGCTGACGCCGGTTTCCACCGAGGCACGGACGCCGCCAACCCCTTCGATGCCGGCGATCTGGTCGAGATGAAAGTCGCCGACAGTGCTGGAATACGCCTCGTTGAGTTCCTTATCGCTCAGGTCGGAGCTGTTGATACTCACCGCATAGTTGGCGTTTCCGAACATGGCGGTCAGCTGCCGTGTCAGGGAGTCGTTCATGGCATTGCCGAACAGGAAGGTGCTGGCGATGAACGCCGTGCCGATCATGATGGCGATGCCTGCGGGTATGAGCATGCGCTTGGTTTTTCGCATGAGTTTCAAAGTGATGGACCACATGGTGGATTCTGTTCCCTTCTTCGAATGCTTCTATAGTGCGTTTAGCGGGAATGTCTCGCGGAAGCCACATTCATTGTGGCGGCCTCACGTTCCTTCATCAGCAGTTCACTCATCTGGTCTGCTGTCGGCTTGTTTACGTCCGCCACGATCTGGCCGTCGGCGAACACGAGCGCACGGTCGGCGTAAGACGCGGCGACCGCATCATGCGTGACCATGATGATGGTTTGGCCAAGTTCGTTGACGGAACGTTTCAGGAAACTCAGCACTTCGGCGCTTGATACGGAATCAAGATTGCCGGTGGGCTCGTCTGCGAACACCAGTTTCGGTTTGGTGATCAATGCTCGTGCGATGGCCACACGCTGCTGCTGGCCTCCCGATAGTTCGTTCGGACGATGGTTGAGACGTTCCTTAAGGCCAAGCGTTTCCACCAGCAGACGCAACCACTGTCGGTCGGGTTTCGCTCCAGCCAAGGTCAATGGCATGAGAATGTTCTGTTCGGCGGTGAACATCGGCAGCAGGTTGAAGCTTTGGAAGATGAATCCGATGTCGCGGCGGCGCAGCAACGTAAGCTGGTTGTCGTTCATGCGCGTCAGATCGTCGCCATTGAATATGATGTGCCCGCCGGTTGCACAATCCAGTCCTGCCAACGTGTGCATCAACGTGGATTTGCCGGAACCGGAAGGTCCCATAATCGCCGTGAATTTTCCTTTTTCAAAAGCGACGTTGACGCCACGCAACGCATGCACCGTGTTATTTCCGGAACCGTAGTCCTTCACAAGACCCACGGTTGCAATGGCCGTATTGGTAGCTTTGATGGTGTCCCTGATATCCATGCTGTCATTCCTTTCTTTGGATTACCTCCAAAATTACGGAAAAACAGCTGATTCCAATATCATGCGTTGGTCTGAATTATCATCTCATCCTTGAGAATGAGCAAAAATGAAACGTCTCATACCATTGATTCATCAATCGTCGAGGAGTACACCATCCTGCGGAGGTTCGAGCCAGTACGACTCTTTTTCCACGCTGACGGTGGAAGCCCACCATGTCTGGTCCACGCCTGGCAGCGAACGGATGGACTCATCCACCACACGCCACAGGTCCTCGTCATCTCCGGCGATGATTTCGATGAGGTAGTCGGCGCCATTCAAACCGACTCCGCTCATTGCATATGTCACCTCGTCGATCGCTAGCAACTGTTCGACGTCGAGCCTATACGGAGGCTTCACACCGATGCCGAGAAACGCTTGGCGGAATCCGCCTAAACGCATGGGGCTTACCGTGGCCATAATGCGCATCACACCGGAATCCTCCAGTTTTTTGACGCGCCCACGAATCGCGGTGTGCGTCACACCAAGATGCTCCCCCAGCATGGCGTAACTTGCCCTGCCGTCTTTCTGCAATTCGTTGAACGTGTGCACGAATCGCGCGTCCAACCGATGCACGGGAATATCGGTGCCGACGCTGGCCTCACGTTTGGTCATGAATCCAGTTTCGCCGCGTTCGGCCAGCAGACGGTTGACCACGCTGACATTATGGTCGTCAAGCACCAATCGACCGCAGGAGAACACTTGCAGACGGGTCAATCCGGGCAGTGCGCGCAAATCGTACTTCAGGAAATGGTCCATACCGTCGGCTGAATACACCACGGCTTCGGCGATGATGTCGGCATCGCCCAGCGTGCAGACCACATAGGTGACCTGAGGCATGGCTTTGAGCATGGCGAGCGCCTCGTTGCGATTGCCGTTGATGCGCAGTCCCACAAGCACCTGACTGTAATTGCCGAGACTCAACGGATTGCATACGGGCACAATGGTCATGATGCCCGCATCGGTGAGCCGTTTGTAGCTTTCCGTCGCCGCATATACGGAAATGCCGATTTTATCGGCAAGCGCCTGCATGGTCATGCGTCCGTTGCATTGCAGTGCCGATACCACCTTCAAATCACGTGCGGTGATTGTGGTACGCCCTTCATCCTGTGTCATTGCACCCCCTATGACAGCCATGTCATCAACCACACGCTGCCTGCGGCGGCGGCGATGGCAATCACGAGAATAATCCAGTCGGCAATGCTCATCGTGAGATTGACCCGATATGTGCGTTTCACACCGTTCCGATTCAGGTTGAGTCCGCGCGATTCCATGGCCCAGCCCACGCTTTGGCTCATTTTGTAGGCGCGGATCAATACGGTGATGATGATCGGCAGATACGATTTGAACCGGTCTACGAGACGTACGAATATGTTGCGTTTTTTACCTGCCGCATTGACTTTGCCGCTCAGATCAAGCCCTCGCGCACGCTGCGCTTCGGACACGGATTGGAAGATGGAAAAGAACACGGGAATATACCGTAATGCGGTTGCCAGGGTAAGCCCGGCCTTGTAGGGCATACCAAGCGAGGTAAGGCCACGAACCAGTTTGGTCTGGCTGGTGGTGAACAGCGTGATGAAACATGCAAAGCCGAGCGCTGGAATGCGCAGACCCATCACCGCCGCCATGAGCAGGTTCTCCTGCGTGAGACGCAACCATCCCCACTGCCAGAGCACGTGCGTTCCACTCTGGTCGAAGACCGGCCAAAGCACCACGATGAACACGATGAGCACGGCGAGGATCTTCCACACCCATCCAATGCGTTCGGAGGGCACACGGTCGGTGGCGAGCATCACATGTTCGAGAATGAGGATGCCGAGGATGAACGCCCAGTTACGCCATACGAGGCAAAGGGCCAGCATGACGATGGAGATGAGGAATTTGACGCGCGGATCGGTGCGATGCAACCATCCGTCGCCTGGCACATACAGGTCGGCATCCATCAGCGTTCCTCCTTGTCGCATTCATCCTTGGCGATTTTCAACAATACGTGGGTCGCCGATACCGGACCGCGCGACTTGTACGGCTGCCGCGCCTGTCGCGCGGGCGATTGTTGCGCTTCCTGCGATTTGTCGATCGGTCCATATTGCACGATATGACCGTCTTCCAATTCGAGCACGTGCGTGCAATACCGATATACGGCACGCATGTCATGGCTGATCATGATGACGGTGACGCCATGCCGGTTGAGTTTTTCCACGGTTCCAAGGAATCGTGATGCGAGACGATGGTCGAGACCCGCCGTAGGTTCGTCGAGGACGAGTATTGGCGTACGCATGGCGATCACCGAAGACAATGCCACCGCACGTCGTTCGCCGTAGCCGAGCGTGGCCGGCGAAACATCCTCATACCGGTGCAGGTCGAACAATGTCATCATTTCGTCGACACGTTTGAACACGGTGGCCGCGTCAAGTCCGAGCGCGGTCGGGCCGAACGCGATCTCCTCTTTGGTGCTGGAGCAGAAAATCTGATGGTCGGGATTTTGGAATACGAATCCGACGTGCGCGGCCATTTCGCCCACGCTATGCTTCGACACGTCGAGCCCATCCACATTCACGATTCCTTGCGTGGGTTGAATCAGCCCGTTCAGATGCTTGGCGAGCGTGGTTTTGCCTGACCCGTTGCGCCCAATAAGCCCTACGAAGGCGCCCTGTTCGATATCCAAGCTGACGTCGTCCAGTGCGGGAGACGCATTGCCGCCCTGCCCATAGCGGTGCGTCACATGGTCCAGACTGATGATCGCATGCTTCGGCTTGGCGTCGTTCCCTACCGGCAACGCCTTGATGACTGGAGATGGTCCGTCACTCACCCGCACGCCGGAGGATTCCAACAGTCTACGTTCCCGGGTAAATAGGCTGGCGTCTCCATTGCGCACCACTTCACCGTTGACCATGAAGAGCACCTGATCGGCCCAGTAGGCGATGTGTTCGGTATCCTGCTCGGCCATGATCACCGTCATGGAACGGGTCTGGCGAATGCGGTCGAGCACGTCGAACACTTCCTGCTTGCCTTCGGGGTCGAGGGCCGCGGTGGGTTCGTCAAGAATAAGCACATCGGGTTCCGCCGCGAGCGCGGCGGCGATGGCCACGCGCTGCATCTGGCCTCCCGACAGGCTGGTCGGCACACGCTTGCGGTATCCGGCCATGCCGACTAAGTCGAGCATGATGTCGATCTGCTTGTCGATGATGTTTGGGGCTACTCCGCGGTTTTCCAGCGGGAAAGCGATCTCATCCTCGACACTCGAGCAGAACAGCTGCGCTTCCGGATCCTGTTGCACGTAGCCGACGCGCTCCGACAGTGCCGAGACGGAGTGCCTGCTCGTATTCATGCCGTTAACTTCCACGACGCCGCTCATGGTGCCGTCGGCCAGGTTCGGAATGATGCCGGCCAATGCCATGCATAGCGTGGACTTGCCCGCTCCGGTCGGTCCGATGATGCCGACGAAGGATCCGGACCGGATGTCGAAGCTGACGCGCTTGAGACTTTCCACCGGCTTGCTCCCGTCGGTCAGTGGCGCGTACTTCCATCCTAAGTCGCGAACCGTAATCATGACGCTCACCCCGTGCTTTCACGCATTTTTTCCGCAGCCGGTAACCGCATTTCACAATAAAACCCGTGGAATCGCCTTTCATCGGCAAATCCACGGGCCTGCCTTCACATGATATTAATGTATCACTCCCCCGCCTTAATACCGAGGTTGCCCAAACGTACCAGCGGCGGATAGGCCTGACGAACGGCGGTGAACAGCGCGAAGCCCACAATCAGACCCACCGCCATCTGGAAGGAGTTGCCCGCGATCTCACCCAACGCCGGGCCAAATCCGGAAAGGATTCCGCCTGCGATGAAATAGCCGAACACCTTCCATACGCCTGCGATCACCGAACCGATGATGATGTTCGCCGGATTGAACTTCTTGACGAGCAGGCCCACGAGCACGGCCTGCAGGCCATCGATGACGAACGTGAAGATGGCCCACTGCGGATAACCGGAAATCAGATCGCTCAACGCCGGGCCAAGACCGCCGATAATGCCGCCCACCCATGGTCCGAACGCATACGCGCTGAAATAGATCATGGTGTCGGACAGGTTGAGGTAGCCACGGATCGGGGTCGGGATCTTCACGAGCATGGTCAGCACCGTGGTGACCGCGGTCATAATGGCGATCAGCGGAATGGTGTTGACCTGCAACGCCTTTTTGATATCGTTCTTGACTTCTTGAGCCATAATCGCCTCTCTCTTCTCTCTTTACGTAATCCGCAATATCATTACCGCTATTTATCTTTTTGAAAGAAATCTGAACTTCTTTCTTTCAAAAGATAGAATTTAGATATTACTTTTCGTAACAATCGCAGATTCTATACCATCTGCGCTACATTACGATGACAACGTCCGCGAATATGGCGAAACGGTTTGTAGCACCAACCTTCTCTTCGGTGCCACAAACCGTTTCATTTGCTCAGGATGGCGTTATTCCGCCGATCCGATACGCCTCACTTGGCGAGACCGGATTCACGCAGAGCCGCGAAACCGCCCTTGAGATCGTCGAGGATGTCTTCGATGTTCTCGGTGCCGATGGACAGACGGATCGTGCCCTGGTGGATGCCCTGGTCCTCAAGCTCCTCCGGCGTCTCCTGAGAGTGCGTGGTGGAGGCCGGGTGGATCACGAGGCTCTTGGCGTCGGCCACGTTGGCCAACAGGCTGAACAGGTGCAGGTTGTCGATGAACACGCGTGCCGCGTCCTTGCCGCCCTTGATGTCGAAGGTGAAGATGGAGCCGCCGCCGTTCGGGAAGTACTTCTTGTACAGCTCGTTGTCCTTGCGGCCTTCGATGGACGGGTGGGAGATGGATTCGACTTCCGGAACGGTCTTCAGGTAGTCGATGACCTTCAGCGCGTTCTCGACATGGCGCTCGACGCGAAGCGACAGGGTTTCGGTGCCCTGCAGCAGCAAGAAGGCCGAGAACGGAGACAGGGTTGCGCCGGTGTCGCGCAGCAGGATGGCGCGGATGCGGGTCACGAACGCGGAACCGCCCAGAGCCTCGTAGAAGTTCAGACCGTGGTACGACGGATCCGGCTCGGTCAGGGTCGGGAACTTGCCCGGCACTTCGGCCCAGTTGAAGTTGCCGCCTTCCGCAATCACGCCGCCGAGGGTGGTGCCGTGGCCACCGATGAACTTGGTGGCGGATTCGACCACGACGTCAGCACCGTGCTCCAGCGGGCGGAACAGGTACGGGGTGGCGAAAGTGTTGTCGACGATCACCGGCAGATGATGCTTGTGTGCGATGGCGGTGATGGCTTCGAAATCCGGCAGGTCGGCGTTCGGGTTGCCGAAGGTCTCG
>ENA-OPCL01001809-OPCL01001809.1-human-gut-metagenome-genome-assembly--contig:-NODE-1809-length-15109-cov-3.164209_pt1 | contig 15109 bp, 8 predicted proteins | sample MGYA00241251_ERZ501482 | MGnify/ENA primary metagenome ERZ501482 (study PRJEB25962, sample SAMEA2042581) | human gut metagenome | biome: human gut; feature: human-associated habitat; material: faeces... | reverse complement strand
AAAGTTTCTGGACGGACACTACTACCGGGCATTCAACCTTTTGTAATTGGAGGAAGGCACTATGAAAATACAAAGTATGTTCCAAAAGGACATCGACCGTGACATCAATGGTGTTGTTCAGGTATCGCAGGACGATCAGCGGAGTTTGAAGCAGGAACTTGACGAGTATATTATCACGAAAGAACTACGGCGCCATTTTGCCACATTCTTTGATAACTACGTCAAAGCCATCGATTATCCGACAGGAAAAATTGGCGTCTGGATTTCTGGTTTCTTTGGAAGCGGTAAATCTCACTTTCTGAAAATGCTGTCTTACCTGCTCTCCAACAAAGAGGTGGATGGTAAACACGCCATTGATTACTTCGCAAACAAATTCGACGACCCGATGATGTACGCCGATGCAGTCAGAAGCTCATCAATGCCGACTGAGACAATCTTGTTTGATATTCTAAAGCAGGCGCCAGTGAACAAGGATGAAACTGCGATTCTGCGTGTTTTTGCAAAGATGTTTTATCGGCACTGCGGCTTTTATGGGGATGATCTGAAGGTTGCTCGTTTGGAGCGTTTTATCGAGAAACAGGGTAAAACCGAGGCGTTTCGTGCGGCGTTTGAAAGTGTACATGGTGCGCCGTGGGTGGATGATCGTGACGCGTTTGCCTTTTTTGAAGATGATCTTGTAACAGTTTTACAAGATGTACTTGGAATGAGCGAACGGGCGGCACATAATTGGTTTAACGGAGAGGAAACAAATGAGTTAAGCGTCGCTCAGTTGGTGGACGACATCGTCGCGTATGTTGACACCAAGCCGAATAATTTCCGCCTTTTGTTTATGGTGGATGAAGTTGGCTTCTTTATTGGAGACAACAGTGATCTGATGGGAAATTTACAAGCCATTGTAGAGGAAATTGGTCGGCGATGCTGTGGCAAGGTCTGGGTCATGGTGACAAGTCAGGAAGCGATCGACTCCGTTGTGAAAGTGTCCGGCGATGACTTCTCCAAGATTCAGGGGCGCTTCAATACCCGTCTGAGCCTTTCTTCCTCGTCTGTCGATGAGGTTATCAAAAAGCGTGTTCTGGCGAAGACAGAGGACGCGGATCATCTTCTGCAAATGGAGTATGAGAAAGAGGCTTCCGGCTTAAAGAGCCTGTTTGCCTTTGACAATCCGATCCTCGACATCAAGGGCTTTACCAGTGCGGCGGAGTTCAGCGCGACTTTCCCCTTTGTCCCGTATCAGTTCATCGTCATCCAGAAGGTTCTCGCAGAGATCCGCAAGCACGGCAACTCCGGCAAGCACCTTTCGGGCGGCGAACGCTCCATGCTGTCCGGCTTCCAAGAGGCGGCGCAGAAGGTAGAGAACAAGGACGAGAACGCCCTTGTGCCGTTCTATCAGTTCTATGACACGGTACATACCTTCTTAGAGAGTGCCATCCGCCGCGTCATTGACCGCTGCCAAAATGCGGCGGATGCCAACGACGGCTTGGAGCAGCAGGACGTGAACGTCCTCAAGTTGCTCTACCTTGTCCGCTACATTGAAGATGTCAAGGCGAACATCGAGAACATCGCCATCCTGATGATCGACGATATTCACACGGACAAGATCGCCCTCCGCGCGTCCATCACGGCTTCTCTGGAACGCCTTCTGTCTCAGAACTACATCTCCCGCAATGGCGATACCTATGCCTTCCTGACAGATGAGGAACAGGATATTGCCATCGACATCAAGAATACGCCCGTTGACAGCGCACAGATCGTCCAGAGCATTTCTCAGACAGTCTACGGCGAAATCTATCCGGCAAAGAAATATAAATACGGCAAGTACGACTTTGCCTATGATCAGTACGTTGACGAGACGCTGAACGGCGCGTCTATGGGCGGTATGCGGCTTCGCATCGTCACCGTGGCAAGCGACCTCTACGGCGTTGGAGATCAGCGGCTCATTATGGACTCGCAGGTCAACAACGAGGCAATCGTTGTTCTCTCGGCGGACACACCCTACTTTGACGAGCTGGAACAGGCGATGAAGATCCGCAAGTATGTCAAGCAGCGGAATGTGTCGCAGATGCCGGAGAGCATCCAGCGGATCATCCGCGACCGCAACGACGAGGCACGGAAGCTGGAAGGTCACGCGAGAAGCCTGATTGAGAAGGCTATCGTTGAGGGCAAGTTCTATGTCCACGGCGAAATCCTTGAGCTGAAATACGGCTCTGCGAAGGACAAGCTGGACGAGGCGATGAAGAGCCTTGTCGAGAGCGTCTATTCCAAGCTCAACATGGTCAATCAGTTTGTGGACAGCGACGCTGATATTCTTGCTATCCTCAACGGCGCTTATGAAGAGGTCGGCTTTACCGGGCTGGGCGCAAACAACGAAGACGCCCTCAATGAGATCAGTCAGTGGTTGGAGCTGCAAAACCAGAAGATGCTCAAGACCTCGATGGGCGATGTGCAGCGCCGGTATCAGGCGATCCCTTACGGCTGGAAGGAAATTGACATTGCAGCCCTCATTGCCCGTCTGATCGTCCAACAGAAGATCCAGATCAACTATGGCGGCGCGGTTGTCGGCAAGGAAGAACGCCGCTTGGTGGACTTCCTGCGAAAGAAGACCGAGATTGACAAAGCCATCGTTGCGCGGCGTATTGCGCCCTCCGAAGAGCTGATCCGCAAGAGCGTCAACTTCCTGCGGGACTATCTGGGCGCGATGGACATTCCCTCCGATGAGGACGGGCTGATTCACTTCGTTCTGAACACCTTTGAAACCAAGCAGAGCCACTATCAGAAGCTCCTTGACGAGTTTTACGCCAAAGAGCGTTACCCCGAAAAAGAAACCGTTACCGCTGCCCGTGACTTGATGAACGACGTTCTGAGCCAGCGTAAGGACAATGTTGCCCTGCTCAAACGGATGGTGCAGCGGCAGGATAATCTTCTCGATTCCGCCGAAGATATGGAAGGCGTGGAGATGTTCTTCAAGGCGCAGCGGACGGTGTTCGACGATGCCAAGAAGCGGCTTGCCAGCATTCTCAAGGAAAGAGACTACTTCGCGGCGGATGCGGACACGTTGAACGTCATCAGCACGATGTCTACGATCCTTGCCATGCCGAAGCCCTATTCCCGCATTGGGGAGCTGCCGGAGCTTGTCCAGAAGGTCAGGACCGCTTACGACAGCTTGCTGGATATGAAGCGCGAGGAAGTTGCTGAGAACATCCGCCAGTGTATGCAGGATGTTCACCAGCTTGCCAGCGAAGCGCGGGACGCCGGGGCGTTGCTCCGTCAGGCGGACGATCATTTCGCGAACAAGCGCGAAGCGGCAAAAACCGCGACCTCCCTCACTGAACTGGACGCCATGATTACGCAGCTTCTCAATTACAAGGACACGATCTGCCGCCGCATGGAGGTCATGTCCGCCTCCCGTCAGCAGGAAGCGCAGAAGCCCGCGCCCGCAGCGACCGCGAAACCCGGAACGCCCGCACCGAAACCTCCGAAGATCATGACCGTGCGCCGGTATGACCTCTGCTCGGTCAAGCGTCTGCAAAGCAAGGAGGACATTGATAAGTACGTCGAGGCGATCCGCGAAAAGCTCATGAAGACGCTCGAAAGCTGCGACGGTGTGCAGATCAACTAAAGGAGCATCAGAAGATGAACAAGAACGCAATTCAGAAGTTTGCAATCTGGGCGCGGAACGAGCTGATCGCTCAGGTTTCCCAACGTGCCTATCAATATGGAATTGACGAGTCCGGCTTCGGTGACGCTTCTGCGGACACCCTGAATGGGCGGCTGCTGACAGCAGAGGAAAAATCCCAGCGTCAGGAACTCATCAAGCAGATCAAGGAAAAGGGCTATAAACAGGTCATGGAAGAGGTTGCCTACACTTGGTTCAACCGCTTTATCGCCCTGCGCTTTATGGAGGTCAACAACTACCTGCCCTCCCATATCCGCGTGTTTTCGGACGCATCCGGCGCGTTCAAGCCGGAGATCCTGAACGACGTGCTGCACCTTGATCTGCCGGGACTGGACAGCGGCAAGGTGGCGGAGTATATCGAGAGCAACGACACCGAAGGTCTCTATCGCTATCTGCTTCTGACGCAGTGCAACGCCCTGAACAGTGCGCTTCCTGTCATGTTCGAGCGGATGGGCGGCTACACGGAAATGCTGCTGCCCAACAACATTCTCCGTCAGGACAGCGTTCTTGGTCACATGGTTTCCGACATCCCCGAAGAGGACTGGCAGGATGCCGTTCAGATCATCGGCTGGCTGTATCAGTATTACAACACTGAGCTGAAAGACGATACCTTTGCCCAGCTCAAGAAGAATGTCAAGATCACGAAAGAGCGCATCCCTGCCGCAACGCAGCTTTTCACACCGGACTGGATCGTTCGCTACATGGTGGAAAACTCCCTCGGCAGATTGTGGTTGGAAGGTCACCCCAACGCCGAGCTGCACGACGGCTGGAAATACTATCTGGATGAAGCCGAACAGGAGCCGGAGGTGGAAGCGCAGCTTGCAAAACTCCGTGAGGAATACAAGACCATCAAGCCGGAAGAGATCAAGGTTATCGACCCCTGCATGGGCAGCGGTCACATCCTTGTCTACGCTTTCGATGTGCTGATGCAGATTTATACCTCTGCCGGTTGGGATCAGCGGGAGGCGGCGCAGAGCATCCTCAAGAATAATCTCTACGGTCTTGACATTGATGACCGTGCGGCGCAGCTTGCCTATTTTGCGGTTATGATGAAGGCGCGGCAGTATGACCGGCGTTTGCTCACGCGCGGGATTCAACCCCATATATACGCTTTTGCGGAGAGCAACACCATTACAACCGCGCCGCTTCACGATATGGGTATTACACTTTCGCAGGATGAGTATGATACTGCCGTGAAACAGGTGTTACGTCTGTTGGATGAATTGCGGGATGCAAAGGAGTACGGCAGTATTTTGCCGGTAACGCCTTGCGACTGGGATTTGCTGAGGCGTTTCGCAGTCCCGAGGACAGAAGATGAGGGCGGGCAGCAGTTGTTGGGAATCCACGGTGAGCAGATTGCCGCACCGCTTCTGCAAAGACTTATCAATATTGGCGAAGCACTATCTCAGCAGTACGATGTGGTGGTGACAAATCCACCGTATATGGCAGTCAGCAACGCCGGGGCAAAGGTCAATGACTATGTAAAGAAGAACTTCCCGGACAGCAAGGCGGATCTATTCGCTGTGTTTATTGAACGCTGCGGACAGATGGCGAAGAAGAGCGGCTATCAGGCGATGATCACGCAGCACTCGTGGATGTTCCTTTCCAGTTTTGAGAAATTACGTACAAAGCTGCTGGCGGTCGATATTGTCAATATGGCGCACCTCGGCGCAAGAGCATTTGAGGAAATAGGCGGCGAAGTGGTGCAGACCACATCGTTTGTTATACGCAAGAGCCATATTGCGGACTATAAGGGTGAGTATTGCCGTTTGATCGAGCCGACTTCTCAGCAAGGGAAAGAGGATATGTTCCTCGCGGGCGAGAATCGGTATGCGGCTGATCAGACTAACTTCTCCAAAATTCCCGGTTCTCCGGTGGCGTATTGGGTGAGCCAACACGCTTTTGATATTTGTACAGGCTCTCAAGTATTTGAGGACTTTGCAACAACACGCGCAGGAATGATAACAGGAAACAATAATATGTTTATCAGACTTTGGCATGAAGTGAGTTGGGGAAAAGTTGGAATCTTGTTGCGTTCGAGAAGCGAAGCGATTAGCAGTAAGAAAAAATGGTTTCCGTATAACAAAGGTGGAGAGTACCGTAAATGGTATGGGAATAATGACTATGTTGTGAATTGGGAAAACGACGGGAGCTATATGCGGAATTTCAAGGATTCCTCTGGAAAAATTCCCGCTCACGCATTCAATTTGGAATACATTTTTAAGGAGAATGTAACCTGGAGTTCGTTGTCATCATATAAATTTGCAGCTCGTTATACGGATTATGGTTTTTTATATGATGCCAGTGGGTCCTTTGCTGATGTACAAGCAGAAAACATTTTCTTTACATTAGCGTTCTTGTGTTCAGAAGTTACACTGTTCTTTTTGGGGGCAATGAATCCAACACTCAATTTCCAAAAAGGAAATATTTCCTCACTCCCGTTTATCATCGACGTGGACCGCAAAGACCAAGTGAGTGGCACGACAAAAGAAAATGTTGAGATTTCTAAGGGCGATTGGGATTCCTATGAAACCTCGTGGGATTTCAAGCGGAATCCGCTGGTGTGAGGTGCGCTGTGGATGGAAAACATTATTGTCGAATGTTCGTGCCAGCAGAATAACCTTTGGACGATTATCACCACTATTGTACCAATATTGGTTGCCGTTGCCGTTCCATGCCTTATTGCGCGGAAACAGAACAAGATCACATTATATGAAAAAAGATTTGAGTGCTATCAACGTATCGAATCATTGAAGTCATTCTTCCTATATGTGAAGGAAATTACCTCTTTTGTTGCTCCCCCGGAACAACCAACAAATCCCATTTTTGTATGTCAGCAACGGTATTTCAGCGCACACGCATTACTGGATGATAAGGACTTCCAGAAGAACCGCTTTGATTATTTTCATCAGATTTCCTACGCTCGGTCTTGCCTTGAAGAAGATCGTAAGATGTTACTGTCGTTAGGTCTTCTTGTGGGCATTAACAAAAAAGATCGGATGGATAAAGCACAGGATGCACTGGAAAGTTTTATCTCTGCTCTTTTTAACGAGGATAAAAAGGTGAATAAAGACAAAGAAGCCACAGCATCGTCTTATGAGAAAGAACTGCTGCAAAAGAAAGATACCTTTGTTTCTGAGTTTGAAACAGTCCTTGGATATGAGAGCAGGCTTGAAAAGAAGATGAAAATTGAAACGGGCTGCAAAGTTCGTCCTATTAAAAAGGAGAAGAAATCTGATGGAAATTCAAAAACTACGAATGATATGCGATAAGGTTCAGCAGATTTTTGACAAGAGTGAGGAAGTTTCCGTTCAAGTCTATGATCGCTCCTTCCTTGATGGAGATTTGGATTCTTTCATTCTCAAAACAGAGTGTTATTACAACCGAGAAGGCAGGACACTTGTGGATGAATATATCAAACGGGTCGAAGCACTCTTGGATAAGATGGGGTATGATGTCGAGCAAAAGATGTATAGCTGCACAGAATCCGGTCCTATTGACGGAACCATCGTTGCGTTCCATCCCATTGAGAGAGAACTCAGTGTGGAGTGAGCGATCCTGATATGATAGTCCCAGCTCCAAAGAGTAAGAGATTGAACATCCTTGCAGTCAGCGCATACCAAATTAAAGGAGAAACGCTATGCCATATTTAGAAACTGTACAAGAGCTTCTGGAAGCCAAAGAAGGCGAACACGTTCAATTCAAGGAAGCAAAAAATCGGTTTGACTTTGGAGAGGCGGCGAAGTGCTGCTGTGCTTTGGCGAACAATGGCGGCGGTAAGTTGGTATTTGGCATCACGGACAAGAGACCCCGCAGCGTGGTCGGAAGCGCGGCTTTTGACCAGCCGGAGCGTACCCGCATGGGCTTGATCGAGAAGTTGAAGGTCAATGTTGATTTTCAGCTTTTCAATTACGAGGGAAAGCGGGTTCTGGTCTTCAATGTGAAGAGCCGCCCAATCGGCTTGCCGGTACAATACGATGGCGTAGCGTGGATTTATGAGGGCGATACGCTCAAGCCCATGCCAGAGGATATGCGCCGCAGCATCTACGAAGAGACCGGCGGCGATTTCTCCGGGACGATCTGCGCCGGGGCAACGGTCGATGACTTGGACGAGACAGCCATTGAAAATTTCCGTGCCAAGTGGATCGAAAAGAGCGGCAAAAAGCAGCTTGCCACGCTGTCAAAGCAGCAGCTTCTCCATGACTGCGGTGCGATCACGGATGACGGCGTGACGTATGCAGCTCTGATCCTGTTCGGCAAGAACGCAGCGATCATCAAGTATCTGCCGCAGGCTGAGATCATTTTTGAGTATCGTTCCTCCGAAGCGTCAGGTCCTGCCAATCAGAGAGAAGAGTTTAAGGTCGGCTTTTTCGCTTGCTATGACCGCGTGTGGAAGCTTGTCAATCTGCGAAACGACAAGCAGCACTATCAGGAAGGCTTTTTTGTGTTTGACATTGCGACCTTCAATGAGCGCGTTGTCCGAGAAGCGATCCTGAACGCGGTGAGCCACAGAAACTATCAGTTTGGCGGCAGCATCTTTGTCCGCCAGTTCCGCGACAGATTGGTTGTTGAAAGTCCCGGTGGACTTCCCTTCGGCATTACGCTCGACAACATACTGGATCGCCAGCTTCCGCGCAACCGCCGTATTGCGGAGATCCTTTCTCTGTGCGGCATGGTGGAGCGTTCCGGTCAGGGCATGAACCTGATGTTTGAGCTGAGTGTGCAGGAGGCAAAGCCGCTTCCTGATTTCACAGGCACGGATGACTTTTTCGTCAGTGTTACGCTGAACGGACTGATCCTCGACAAGGCGATGCTTTCCGTTCTCAATCGGATCAGCGAAAGAGGTGCGGAGCTGCTGTCCACCGAGGATTTCCTTGTGATTGATGCTCTGTACCACGAAAGACCGCTGAACGAGAAGATGCAGTCTCGCTTGAACCGGCTGATCGAAATGGGCATTGTCGAGCATATCGGTCGCAAGAAGTATGTTCTTGCCAGAAGTCTCTATGCAGCGACGGGCAAAACCGGTGTGCATACAAGGCACGTCGGTTTGGATCGAGATACCAACAAGGAGCTGCTGCTAAAGCACATCCGCCAAAACAACGAAGTTGGTACTCCGTTCAAAGAATTGCAGCAAGTTTTGCCGGGTCTTGATCGAAACCAAATTCGCGTTTTGATGAGAGAATTGCGTGAAAGCGGGAAGGTTTTCTGCGAAGGAACAACAAGTGCTGCAAGGTGGTTTGCTTCCGAATAATCCAAAAATGCTAACGCATCTTGGAACCAACTTGGGACTAACTTGGAACCAACTTTGAACTAACTTGCGTCTTTCGCAATGGCATTTACTACCGAACTGTTGGAGGGATAATTGATATGGGAAGACTGATTTCCGAGAAATATGCTGCTTGGCAAGCCGAGTGCGAAGAGCGCTTCCAGCAGCTCAAAAAGAACGAAGAAGAACTCAACCGCATTTTCATTGACATTTACGGTTTGCAGGACGAATTGACGCCGGATGTGGCGGAGAAGGATATTACTGTACATCGCGTGTTTGACAGTAAGGACGATGTGCCGGAGTCTATGAAGGGCAGCAACTACGTCCGCACCATGCGCGACGAGATCGTCTCCCTCATTTCCTATGCCGTGGGCTGTATGTTTGGACGCTACTCTCTGGACGTGGATGGGCTTGCCTACGCGGGCGGCGAATGGGACGCCAGCAAGTACAAGACCATCATCCCGGACAGCGATAACATCATTCCCATCTGCGATGACGAGTATTTTGACGATGACATTACCGGACGCTTCGTGGAGTTTGTTCGCAAGGTCTACAGCGATGATACGCTGGAAGAAAACCTCAAGTTTGTTGCCGACGCACTCGGCGGCAAGGGTACGCCCCGCGAGGTGATCCGCAGCTACTTCCTGAATGACTTCTATGCTGACCATCTGAAAACCTATCAGAAGCGCCCGATCTACTGGCTGTTTGACAGCGGAAAGAAGAACGGGTTCAAGGCGCTGTGCTATATGCACCGTTACCAGCGCGATCTTCTCGCCCGTCTGCGCACCGACTATGTACATGAGCAGCAGGAGCGTTATCGCACCCAGCTTGCCCAGCTCGGTGACGCCATCGACCACGCCAGCGCATCCGAGCGCGTGAAGCTGACCAAACAGCAGAAGAAGTTCCAAGATCAAGCGACCGAACTGCAAAAGTACGAGGAAAAGGTTCACCACCTTGCCGACCAGAACATCGAGATCGACCTTGATGACGGCGTGAAGCATAACTATGAACTGTTTGCCGACGTGCTGGCAAAAATCAAGTAAGGGAGATATACGCCATGTCGAACGAGCGCGTACAATTTAATCTGACGGAGCGTTTTGCAGCCCCCTTGCCGGAGTTCTATCGCCGCAGGATCGTCTTCTGGAAAGACGAGGATCGGGAGTTTGAGAAGGACGTTGACGAGCTGAATTTGGAAGGCGTCAAGATTATCAAGCTGACTGGCACGAACAATTTTGCCGTCAAGAAGCTGCTGCTTCACGATGACTTGGACAGCAACTATCTTATCTATTGCCCGATTACATACACCGGCGATGAAGATAACTGGCTGCAAGACATCGAATATTACAGCGAGACCTTCCGCGCAGATTTTATCTCCATGCAGATGGATGAGCTGAACATCGCGCCGTCTGCCGCTATGCGGAAGACGGTCAAGCTCTATGCAAGATTCTTCGACAGCAAGGAGCGTATCCAAAAGCTGCGTAAGATCGGTCGGGACTATCAGACGCCCCTCCAACTCCACATCGACATTATGGCGGTTCTCGCCGGTCTGAGCGAAGGCTCTGCGCAGGATGTCATCATCGCCGTCCTTGCTGCAGGTCTCGATAAAGAGACGAACAGCGTCTTGCAGAATATCCGCAAGTTTGGCAGCATCGAAGCCTTCTGGCAGCTTGCACGGAAGTACACCGGCTACATCGAGGAAGAGGACAAGCCGCTGGGCTGCTTTGCAGCGCACGTTCTGCTGACCGCGCTTTCTCAGACGATGAATGCCTCCGTCCTGAAAGGCTTGGAGCGTTTCGTTTCCGAGACCAACAAAGCGTACTGTTACAGCATCGTCCATGAATGGCGTTCCCGCGAGGATAACGAGGACTTGTACGAACTGTGCCGCACCGTGGAGAACGAATTGCAGCTCCCGACGCGCTTTGACAAATTTGAGCCGGAAACGCTGATTACGGGAGACGTCTTCCCGTGCATCAACGAGAGCATCCTGAAACAGCTCTATGCTGAGATCAGCGACCATGTTGTGAAGGTCGATCTCATTAGGAAGGTCTGTGAAAACAGACGGACAGCCGGATGGTACAAGCGGTTTTCAAATTATTTTGACTGCCTCTTCTTCATCGGAAAGATGCAGACCTTCTATCAGGAACACGGCGGCGGATTCCATATCGTCGAGCCGAAGAAAATCTGGAAGCTCTATACGAGTGATCTCTACCGTATGGATGCCTACTATCGCCACTTCCATTATGCCTTCGGCAACTCTCTCAAGAATGCAAATGACATTCTGGAAGACGGCTTGAAGCACTCGACGGAGTTTGTCGAGGCACTGTATCAGAACTGGTTCCTCCGGGAACTGACCGCTTGCTGGACAAACGCAGCGGCAGATGACCTTGCTACGCTTGGCTACATCTCAGAGATCGAGAAGCAGCGGGATTTCTATAAGAGATATGTCGCTCCCGCAAGCAGTAAGAACACCCGTGCGTTTGTGATCATCTCGGACGCGCTTCGCTATGAGGTCGCCTCCGAGCTCTCCGAACGCATTGTCCGCACCACAAAGGGAACTGCCGAATTAGAGTCGATGCAAGCAATCTTCCCGTCCATCACGAAGTTTGGTATGGCGGCTCTTCTTCCGGCAAAGAGCATTTCTGTGAACGACAGTATGGACATTCTCGTTGACGGAAATCCCACCCGTTCCACCGTGGAGCGAAACACGATCCTGAACGCGACGCCGAAAGCCAGCGTTGCCATCCAGTACAATGATCTTCTGAACATGAAGAAGGATGAACGGCGGGAGCTGGTTGCCGGAAAAGATGTGATCTACATCTACCACAACTCCATCGACGCCATCGGAGACAAAGCCCCTACGGAGTCCAAAGTCTTTGATGCCTGTGAGACGGCAATTCAGGAGCTTTCCGGCATCCTTCGCATCATTGTGAACGAACTGAGCGGAACGAACATTTTCATTACAGCGGATCACGGCTTCCTCTATACCTACAAGCCTCTGAGCGAGAGCGACAAGATCGACCGGAAAGCCTTCTCTGGCAACGTGTATGAGCTTGGACGGCGTTATGTGCTGACTGCTCCTGACACAACTGCCGATTTCCTTCTCCCTGTCAATCTGGAACGGGAACTGGATGGAACGCCCATCAAGGGCTATGCCCCGCAGGACACCATCCGCATGAAGGTTCAGGGCGGCGGTGAGAATTATGTCCACGGCGGTATCAGCTTGCAGGAGCTTGTCGTGCCTGTGATCGCCTTCAAGAACCTCCGCACGAGCAACAAGAATTACGTTGAGGTTAAGAACGCGGAGCTGAAACTCCTGAGCGAAAGCCGCAAGATTTCCAACCTGATTTTCTCGTTGGAGTTCCACCAGCGTCAGCCTGTGGGCGATAAGATTCAGCCCTGCACCTATTCCATCTATATGACGGACGATGAGGGTGTGGTGATCAGCGACCGGCAAACGGTCATTGCGGATAAGACCAGCGACAACGCGGCAGATCGCGTGTTCCGCGTCCGGTTCAATCTGAAAGCCGGAACGTATGATAAGAAGAAAGTCTACCGTCTGGTGATCGCAAACGAGATTGACGTGGAAGAGATCGAATTCCACATCGACATCGCGTTTGCGGACGATTTTGGCTTTGACCTGTGAGGTGGCAAGAATGGATGAGCAGATGAAGACCGGAGAAACCGGCGATAAAAACGCAGTGATCGACCAAAAACTACGGCAGTTCTTTGACGGAAAGATCGTTCGGAAAGACCTGACGAAGAAGATCAAGGAAGGCGCAAATGTGCCGGTCTACGTCCTTGAGTTTTTGCTTGGTCAGTATTGCAGTTCGGATGATCCCGAAGTCATTGAAACCGGTGTGGAGAATGTCAAGCGCATCTTGGCGGACAACTATGTCCGTCCGGACGAGGCGCAGAAGATCCTCTCCATGCTGCGTCAGCGCGGGATGCACACGGTCATTGACAAGATCACCGTCAATCTGAATATGAAAAAAGATACCTATGAGGCGGAGTTCTCTAACCTTGGTATCAAGAATATCCCAATTTCAGAGGACTATCCAGCAAAGTTTGACCGGTTGCTCTGCGGCGGTATCTGGTGTATTGTGCAGCTCGAATATGAGTTTCTGGAAGAAGAGAAAAATGCCTCTCCCATCCACATCCGCAAGCTGACGCCAATCCAGATGCCCCATGTGGACATTGAGGAATTGAAGGAAGGCAGAAAGAACTTCACCGAAGAAGAGTGGCTTGAGATCATGCTGCGCTCCTGCGGTTATGAGCCGGATAAGCTGAATGACCGCGAACGCTGGCTGCTGCTTGCCCGTATGCTGCCGCTTGTTGAGAACAACTTCAACCTCTGTGAGTTAGGTCCGCGAAGCACCGGAAAATCCCATATCTACAAAGAAATCTCCCCGAACAGCATCCTTGTTTCCGGCGGTCAGACTACCGTTGCCAATTTGTTTTACAACATGGGCAGAAAAACGGTCGGCTTGGTCGGCTTGTGGGACTGCGTGGCGTTTGACGAGGTTGCCGGTATCAACTTCAAGGACAAAGACGGCATCCAGATCATGAAGGACTATATGGCGTCCGGCTCCTTCGCTCGTGGAAAGGAAGAAAAAGCCGCGACCGCTTCTATGGTCTTTGTCGGAAATATCAATCAGAGCGTGGATGTGCTGCTGAAAACGTCCAGCCTTTTTGACCCATTCCCTCCCGAAATGGGAACGGACACGGCGTTCCTTGACCGTATGCACTGCTATATTCCCGGCTGGGAGATACCGAAGTTCCGTCCGGAGCACTTCACCAACGACTACGGCTTCATCACCGACTATCTGGCAGAGTTTATCCGTGAGCTTCGCAAGGAGCAGTACGGCGATGCGCTGGACAAGTATTTCCGCCTTGGCAAGAACCTCAATCAGCGTGACACCATTGCAGTCCGCAAGATGGTTGGTGGCATGATCAAGCTGCTTTATCCGGACGGGGAGTTCACGAAGGAACAGCTTGAAGAAATCCTCAAGTTTGCGCTTGAAATGCGCCGCCGCGTCAAGGAACAGCTCAAGAAACTGGGCGGCATGGAGTTCTACGATGTCAATTTTTCGTACATTGACAACGACACCTTTGAGGAACATTTTGTTTCCGTTCCCGAACAGGGCGGTGGAAAACTGATCCCCGAAGGAATGTGCAATCCCGGTCAGGTCTATACGGTTTCACAGGGAAAGAGCGGCATGATTGGCGTCTTCCGTCTGGAATCACAGATGCTTCCCGGCAGCGGAAAGTTTGAGCGGACGGGACTAAACTCTGATGGTAAGTGCAAGGAAGCGGCAAATACTGCCTTCAACTATCTGAAAGCAAACAGCAACCGCATCAGTGGTGCGATCAGCACCACAACGAAGGACTATATCATCAACTATCAGGATTTGCAGGGCATCGGCATGACCGAGAAGCTGGCACTTCCCACGCTGATCGCGCTCTGTTCGATTGCGCTCGGAAAGCCGACTCTCAGCAGTCTGGCAGTGCTGGGCGAGATCAGCATCGCGGGAACCATGCTCAAGGTGGACGAGCTTGCAAACGCCCTTCAGGTCTGCCTTGACAGTGGCGCAAAGAAGGTGCTGCTGCCGATCACATCGGCGGCTGATCTCGGACTTGTTCCGGCAGATTTGATCGGCTGCTTTAATCTTGTGTTCTATCAGAGCGCAGAAGACGCGGTATATAAGGCATTGGGCGTTGAGTAATTCCGATCAAAAGGGGTGAGAGCAATATGAACTGTCCGTGGTGCGGAAGTCCAGTTATGATACGCGGGTCATTTTGGGAATGCGGCTGGTGTGGAGATTCTGGAAGGCTGAAAAGGACGCCGGTAATCCGGACTGGTTTGAAGATGAGGACAAAGCTTGGGATGAATGGGAGAATGATTGAGCGCAGCAGCTTGGCGGATTCCTACATTGGGGTATCCAACGTTGGGTTATCCTACGTTGAAAAATCCAACGCAATAAAATAAAGATATATTAAGTAAAGATATATAAATTACTGATAGAATCGATTCGATTTGAAACGGCAGCAGTAAGAGAAAAAATTTCTGCAAAGAGTTATTGACAAACGTTTGTTCTAGTGCTATCATATGAATCGTGACAGGAAATCCTGCCGACAACAGAATATTCCGAAGCGCACCATGAAAAAGAAAT
>ENA-OPCL01001804-OPCL01001804.1-human-gut-metagenome-genome-assembly--contig:-NODE-1804-length-15141-cov-6.809625_pt1 | contig 15141 bp, 7 predicted proteins | sample MGYA00241251_ERZ501482 | MGnify/ENA primary metagenome ERZ501482 (study PRJEB25962, sample SAMEA2042581) | human gut metagenome | biome: human gut; feature: human-associated habitat; material: faeces... | reverse complement strand
AGTTCATACTTCTCTTCACAGAGTATCTTCAAATCCCTTGCCAATGTTGCCGAATCGCAGCTCACATATACAATCCTCTCCGGTGACATCGCAAGCATTGTGTCCAGGCACTTCTCATCACAGCCCTTTCTTGGCGGGTCAACGACTATCACATCCGGGCGAAGCATATCTGTACGTCCGGTGGATGCTGTATCATCAGTGATTTTCTCAGTTTTCTTTGCATTCTCATAAAACTGTGGCAGCACCTCCTCAGCCTTTCCTACGAAAAACTGTGCATTTGTGATGCCATTGAGCTTCGCGTTGTTTTTGGCATCCTCGATTGCCTGAGGCACTATTTCCACTCCATACACCTGCTTTGCCTTCTGTGACAAAAAGAGCGATATGGTACCGATACCACAGTAGAGATCCCAGACATTTTCATTTCCTGTGAGCCCTGCAAATGCAAGTGCCGTGCTGTAAAGCTTTTCTGTCTGCTTCGGGTTTACCTGATAGAACGACTGTGGCGAAATCTGATATGTGATGCCTGTCCCCTGTGGTGTGAAATCAGGGTAAGAAAGCAGATGGATGGTGTCCTCAATATATGGTCTTCCCCATATGCAGACTGTCTTTTTGCCGAGGATGACATTTGTGTTTTCCTTGTTGATATTGTAGGAAATCGAAGTCATTCCATCGATTTTTGAGAGTCTTTCGCACAGTATATCTGCTGCATTCCCGGCTCGGCATTTTGCTTCAAGACTGTCCCCATTTATCACAAGGCACACCATAATCTGCTTTGATGTAAAACCATATCTGATAAGCACATGGCGCACGAGCCCTTTGTGTGTGTTCTCGTCATACGGTGTGATGCCGCACTCATTCATCCATTCCTTTATGATATCCAGTATCTCTTTGTTTTGCGGCACCCCAAGCCTGCAGTCCTCGACCGGGATGATATTGTGGCTTCGCGATGCATAAAAGCCTGTCACTATATTACCATCCCTGTCATATCCCACCGGAAACTGTGCCTTGTTGCGGTAGCGGTATGGATTGTCTGCGCCAACAGGCGGCTGCATTTTACTGTCCAGCTTTGCCTCGGAAAATCCACCTATACGCATGAGATTGTTGCGCACCTTATTATTTTTAAATTCAAGCTGCTTTTCATAGGATAGCGCCTGTATCTGGCAACCGCCACACCTCTTGTGCAGCTCACATTGCGGCTCAACGCGAAAAGTGGAAGGGGTCTTAATCTCTTCCACTCTTGCGTAGCCATAGTTTTTCTTTAATTTTGTTGCGCGGGCTGTTATGACGTCACCAATCAGTGCATCCTTTACGAAAAAGGTCATGCCATCATAATGTCCGATACCCTCGCCATCTGTTCCCATATCTGTTATTTCAAGTTCAAATATGTCATTTTTTTTCATGCTTTTCTCTTCTTTATTTATATATATAATTACTCTTTATAATGTTTGTATCCGGCGCAAGCTTTCACACCAAAAATCACACCGTAGCTATATTAAATATTGTCCGCTTTTTACACACTTGTTCTGCGGAAATTTGTCTCCATAAATCTGTTGTAGCCCTGCCACTTTGTATCGTTTTCAGGCACATTTACAAGCAGCTCTCTGAAGGTCTCCATCTTGGCATCTATGTTGTCTGCAAAGCTAAGTGCAAGTGCCTCGACAAGTGCCGGCTTTTTCGGAGAGCCAAACTCAAGCTCGCCGTGGTGAGCAAGTATACAGTGCTTCAGCTCGTTTGCGAGCACTACCGGGAAGCCGTCGATGCTCTTAATCGCATCGCCTACCCACTCTGCACCAATCATGATATGTCCGAGGAGCTGACCAGCGTCTGTATAGTCATTCTCCGGGAAAGTAGAAAGCTCCTTTAATTTTCCGATATCATGGAAAATAGCTGCTGTAAGAAGCAGGTCACGGTTTAAAACCGGATACATTTTTGCAAAATAATCACAGTTCTTCGTCACACCGAGTGTATGCTCCAAAAGACCTCCTACAAAGCCGTGGTGCACGCTCTTTGCGGCTGAATGGAACTTGAAACGGCGCTCAAACTCCTTATTGTCAAAAAAGCTATGTAAGAGCTGTGACAGGTACTGATTCTTTACAGAGCCGATAAAGCCCATGAGTTCCTTATACATGACCTCGACATCCTTATCGCTGACCGGCAGATAATCCGCAGGGTCATATTCTCCCTCGTTCACCTTTCTCGCACGCTTTATGGAGCACTGCAAATTGCCCTGAAAGCTTGTGATATCACCGGTTATGGCTATGTAATCCATTGCATCAAATTCCTCAATGCCTACTGAGCCCACATCCCATATCTTGGCATCCAGCGTGCCTGTCTTATCCTGCAGGATAACATTGTCATAAGGCTTTCCGCTTTTGGTCATGGCTGTCTGCTTGCTCTTGCATAAAAAAATCTCATTGATTCTCTCTCCCTCGCGGAGAGTTGAAATATACTTCATATATCCTCCTAATTTCGGCTAATTCATCACTCCGATTTTCACCTGACAGGTAATCTCCGTGTAGCCGTTGCTTCCTTTTCTCTTTACTTTCAGATTGCAGGTATCCTCAGGCTTTTGCTTCATAAGCTGTGTGTTGTACGCGGACACATTCGACACCTCTGTATTGTTTACCGCAACTATCACATCTCCGCTTTGAAGCCCCGAGACAAATGCTGGTGAATCCATGGTAACCTGCTTTATATAAACACCCTTTGGAATGTTATATCTGTTTGCTATTTTTTCTGTAACTGTAGTACAGGTGATGCCTATGTACGGCACATCCGCGCCGCTCTCGAGCTTTTCAATGACAGGTGACAGGTCACTTATGCTGACAGCCGTGAGCGTATTGTTTTCCTCCGCCGGATTGAAATCCTGCAGCGAAAGCCCTATGACCTGACCATCTGTATTAATCAGTATACCGCTCTGCAACTTGTTGCTTGCGATATCTGTGGTGAGCACCGAGTAATTGTTGTCCTGCGCCGACAGCTCGTTGGTTGTTGACGTTACAAGACCTGTGAGAATGGCATAGTTTGCCTCAAGTGCAATGACAGATGCTCCTCTTGAAACAATATTTGAATTACCAAGCTCCGCAACCGCTATAGCCCTTATTGTGGCGTCGTCCAGAAGCGACTTATCCACGGAAATGATTGCTATACCTGTATTGCTGTCATACTTGACCAGCGCAGCATCAGCCATCATGTCGTTTACAAAGGTTACACTAAGCTTATCCGCCTTATCCACTACATTTTTCTCTGTCAGAATGATTAGCTGCTTTCCATTGTCCCTCAGTATCACTCCCACTCCCTGACCCTCGGTCTCATAGGAATTGTTGAAAATATCAGTGGCATCTGTCACACCCGTGACTCCTACTACAAATCTCGTGGCCGAAGTGCCCACTCTGTAGAGCTGGTTCTGCACTGCCTGATAATCTGCGAGTGTAGGCTGATAGGTCTGCGAAGACGGCTCCGAAGAAGTGCCGGACTCTGTGCTTTGTGTACCATTTTCACTATATGCATCACTGCTGTCATCTATGCCTGACTGCTGTGTGGCTGTCTGCACATCATTATTATTTTTTCCATCTGAAGCTTTTTTTGATTGTCTGTTGATAACCGGCAGAAATATAGCAAAAACAATGCTTGCAGCCACTGCAAATGCCACTCCGCAGAGTGCTGCTGTACCAGCTTTTTTTGCAAGTCTTTTTTTATTCAGCGGTTTATCCTTTATCTTTTCTCTGATAAATTGCTCCATATTGTCACCCTGATTAGATGTCTTTAGTTACTATCTTACATTATATTCTGAATTATATTGCGTTGCAACCATATTTTTTCTTTGAGTATAGGCTTTGAGTACGGGCTTGCGGCATGTACCCGCCGGACTGCTGCACTGCTCCCACCGGTGCTACGCTGCGTGACTAAGATTCTGTATGGATTATGCATTTACTTTTTCTATACATGACGAAACCGTCGCTACTCGCCTTCCATGGCTCGATAGCTCCTTGCCCCGGCATCCATGCCGTGGCATTTCTGTATTATGAGCATAATCCTACAGTATCTAAGCCACTGCGCTATTCGCACCGGTGGGAGCAGTGCAGCAGTCCGGCGGGTACATGTCGCAAGCCCTTACTTTTTGGCTCGTTTAACAAACTGGTTTGTTATGTATTAAACTTTATGTTATCATCTTGTAATTATCATTTAATACATATTTATTATGGTTTTTTTTAAGATTTTCAGCTATAATATGATAAGCTATACAGTAAATATGAATTTAATATTCAACTACCGAAATATAAGGATATAGAAATGAATAAAAAAGTTTACAAAACATTGGAATATAACAAAATCCTCACCATGCTAAGCAGCTACGCAGCATGTGATGAGACAAAGAAGCGGTGTCTTTCGCTTGAGCCTATCACCGATTTATACGAAATCAGACATCTGCAGACCACCACTGCCGATGCACTAAGCCGCCTGTACAAGGACAGCGGAGTGTCCTTCGTTGGCATACACAATGTACATGCTTCCCTAAAGAGGCTTGATATCGGTGGTGCTCTGAATACGACCGAGCTTCTTCGCATCTGCAGTCTTTTGGAGGTTGCAAAGCGCGTGAAAGCTTATGGCAGAAGCGCCATGGACAATGAGAAGCAGGATTCACTCTCCGGTCTGTTTGCAGGGATTGAACCGGTTTCTGCGCTCTGCGATGAGATTAAGAGGTGCATTTTATCTGAGGAAGAGATTGCCGATGATGCAAGTCCTGAGCTTTTTAAGATAAGAAAGAGCATACGCGGCATGAACGACAGAATCCATGCGCAGCTCACCAAGCTCATGAACAACAGCACAACGAGGACATATCTGCAGGATGCAGTTGTGACCATGCGCGACGGCAGATATTGTCTGCCTGTAAAGGCTGAGGCTAAGGGCAATGTACCCGGCATGATGCACGACCAGTCATCTACTGGCTCTACCCTTTTTATAGAGCCGATGGCTGTCGTCAATTTGAATAATGAGCTCAAGGAGCTTTTCATAAAGGAGCAGGAGGAGATTGAAAAAATCCTTGCAGCGCTCAGCGACAAGGTTGCCATGAATGCGGCTGCTTTGGAGCAGGACTATGAGATTCTTTCAGAGCTTGACTTCATTTTTGCAAAGGCAAATCTGGCTAAATCATATAACGGTGTGGCACCGGAGTTCAACACCGAGGGACATATCAATATCAGAAAGGGCCGTCATCCTCTTTTGGATGCTAAAAAGGTGGTCCCTATAGATGTACGGCTCGGCGAGGAATATAAGCAGCTCATCATCACCGGACCAAATACCGGCGGTAAAACGGTTTCACTAAAGACTGTCGGACTTTTGACTCTCATGGGTCAGGCAGGTCTTCACATTCCTGCGGCTGACAGGTCAAAGCTCGCCATCTTTGAGGATGTCTTTGCGGATATAGGCGATGAGCAGAGTATTGAGCAAAGTCTCAGTACCTTCTCGTCTCACATGACCAATATCGTAAAAATCCTTGAAAAAGCTGACGACAGAAGCCTTTGCCTGTTCGATGAGCTCTGCTCGGGAACCGACCCGACAGAGGGTGCGGCACTTGCCATATCAATTTTAAACAAGCTGCACCAGTATGGTGCCATCACCATGGCCACCACACACTACAGTGAGCTGAAGGTATATGCGCTTTCCACAGACGGTGTGGAAAATGCCTGCTGTGAGTTCAATGTGGAGACTTTAAGCCCTACCTACCGCCTGTTAATCGGTATTCCTGGAAAGAGTAACGCATTTGCAATCTCATCAAAGCTTGGTCTGGACGAAAACATCATCGAGGATGCAAAAAGCAGAATTAATGATAACGACCTTGATTTTGAGGATCTGATTGCAAGCCTCGAGTCACAGCGACAAACTATCGAAAAGGAACAGCTTGAAATCAACAGCTACAAGGCCGAGATTGAAAAGCTCAAGAAACAGCTCGAAGAGAAAAACGAGCGCATAGACAAGAGCAAAGACAAGATTTTACGCGAGGCAAATGAGGAAGCCTACAAAATACTGCAGGATGCAAAGGAGCTCGCCGACAAAACCATCCGCAATTTCAATAAATACGGACAGGGACAGGCTCCTATGAGCCAGATGGAAAAGGAGCGCTCTGCCCTTCGTGACAAGATGAATGACAAGGAAAAGAAGCTGTCAGACATCAAGAAAAACACTGCCAAGGCAAATCACAAGGCGCCTAAGAAGCTGCGCATCGGTGATTCTGTGCTTGTGCTCTCCCTCAATCTGAAGGGAACCGTCCACACTCTGCCAAACGCCAAGGGCGATTTGTATGTGCAGATGGGTATACTGCGCTCGCTGGTTAATATTAATGACCTCGTGCTCTTAAACGACGATGTATCTCCTGCCAAGAAGTACGGCGGCAGCGGAAGCAAGATAAAGATGAGCAAATCGCTGTCAGTTTCATCAGAAATCAACCTGATTGGAAAGACTACGGATGAGGCACTTGCTCTCTTAGATAAATACTTGGACGACGCATATATCGCTCATCTTTCATCTGTGCGCATTGTCCACGGAAAAGGCACCGGTGCACTGCGAAAGGCTGTGCATGGACTCCTTAAGAGGACAAAAACTATTGCGGAATACCATCTCGGTGAGTTTGGTGAGGGCGATGCCGGAGTAACCATCGCAACCTTTAAATAACGACAATGTACTTTTACGGAATATAAATAATTTTTAAGAAGGAGATTAGAAATGGCTGTTAAACAGAAAATACTGATAGTAGACGACGACAACAATATAGCAGAGCTTATATCTCTATATCTGACCAAGGAATGCTATGACACCAAAATCGTAAATGATGGTGAGCAGGCTCTTATCGCGTTCGAGCACTACAAGCCAAACATGCTTCTTTTGGACCTTATGCTTCCGGGCATAGACGGCTATCAGGTATGCCGTGAGATACGTGCAAAGTCCGATGTGCCGATTATCATGCTCTCCGCAAAGGGCGAGGTATTTGACAAGGTTTTAGGCCTGGAGCTTGGCGCCGATGACTATATACTCAAGCCCTTTGACTCAAAGGAGCTTGTGGCAAGAGTCAAGGCCGTGCTCAGACGCTTCCAGCCTGCAAAGCCGGAGGCCTATGCTTCCGTAGATATCAAGTGTGTGGAGTACCCGGGGCTTATTGTAAATCTGTCCAACTACTCTGTCACTTATGACGGACAGCAGATTGATATGCCGCCAAAGGAGCTTGAGCTATTATATTTTCTTGCCTCATCTCCAAATCAGGTGTTTACAAGGGAGCAGCTTCTGGACAACATATGGGGCTATGAATATGTCGGCGACACCCGCACTGTCGATGTGCATGTAAAGCGTCTCCGCGAGAAAATCAAGGACAAGCCAACCTGGCGCATCGCAACTGTCTGGGGCATCGGATACAAGTTTGAGGTAAAATAAATAATGAAGCATACCATCTACTCTAAGCTGTTAATCAGCTACCTGATTTACGGTGTCATCGCTTTTTTCATTATATGCACCTTTACACAGCATCTCACCACAGACTATATCGAAAAGCAGGAAGCATCCAATCTCTACAGGGAAGCATCCATCATAGCAGGTGACTATGCCAGTGAATACTTTGGCTCATCCATGTCGCTTAGCGATTTCCAGAATCACATGAAAATCGTAGCCGACTATATGGATGCCGAGGTATGGGTGGTCAGCCCTGACGGTGAGCTGCTCATGGACTCAGATGATCCGTCAATAGGCATTGATACCCAAAATGACAGTTCTAAGCCTGTAGTGATAAATGGCTTTGATGTCACCGATTTTGGCAGCGACAACTATATGATTGGAGATTTTTACGGCTCCTTCAAGCATAAGATGCTGTCCGTATTTTCCCCGGTAAATGTCTCGTACCAGAATATCGGCTACATAGTCATTCACAAGACAATGAGCCATATCACGGCAGGTGTAAACGGTTTTATGAATATCTCCTTTTACACTGTAGCGCTCATTTTTGCTTTTGCATTTGTTCTGCTTGTCATTATGAGCCGCTCTATTTACCGTCCTATCTCCAAAATCACAAAGACCGCAAAGAAGTATGCAAAGGGTGATTTCACTGCCCAGATTGATGTACATTCCAATGACGAAATCGGCTATCTGGCAAACACACTAAACTACATGGCAACTGAGCTTGATACGCTTGAGGAGGATCAGCGCAAGTTTGTTTCCAACGTGTCACACGACTTCCGCTCCCCTCTTACCTCGATAAAGGGCTACGTGGAAGCCATGCTGGACGGAACCATCCCTGTTGAGATGCAGGATAAGTATTTAAATATCATACTTTTTGAAACCGAGAGGCTTAATAAGCTCACCAAGAGTCTTATTGATCTGAACCAGTTCGGTCATCACGGCATACACCTGGATATTGCTGATTTTGACATCAATACAATGATCCGCACGACAATCCTTACCTTCGAGGGTAAATGCAGTGAAAAGGGCTTAAGCTTTGACCTGCTGCTTACCGGAAAAGAGCTTTTCGTGCGCGGTGATATGGTCAAAATCCAGCAGATTCTTTACAACCTGATAGACAACGCTGTGAAGTTTTCAAATAATGATTCGAGTATCAAGATTGAGACGAGTATCAGAAATGAAAAGGTGTTTATATCAGTAAAGGATCACGGTATCGGTATACCAAAGGACAGCCTTTCAAAGATCTGGGAGCGCTTCTACAAGAGTGATTTATCCCGCGGAAAGGATAAGCGCGGTACGGGACTTGGCCTGTCTATAGTTAAAGAAATCGTGCAGGCGCATGGTGAGAATATAAATGTGATAAGCACTGAGGGTGTGGGAACTGAGTTTATATTTACGCTGCCGCTCAGCAAAAAAGAAGGGTGAGGCGCAGCTCATCATATGATAGGTGTGGTGGGCGCCTCGCTTTTTAGGTTGTGACGCTGCCGGCATAGCACACAGTATATTCCTCAGAAAAATGTGAAGTCAGCCGCGGTTGTTTTTCCGGACAGATTATGGTTTTATTTACATTTTCTTTCTTTTTTACTTTATGGAACTCCGCGGCAGTTCACATTTTTCTTCGGAACACACCGTGTACTCTCCGGCTAATTCAGGTTTACGAGCGATGTGCTTTGCTACCTTGCATTCTGGCAGTGCCGGACTTATTTCACTGGCGTGAAATTTTGTCCGGCACTTTTTACTTTTTAAATTTAAAGCTCATTTCACTTATGCGAAATGAGCTTATTTAATAGTTATATATTGTTTATAAATATTCTGAGCCGCCTTGAAAACACAAGAAAAACTGATTTTAAATAATTACGCTTATATCATATTTACGGTTCATATTTGCTGCCGGTCGGGTCGGTTACTGTGTAGTCTCCGCCGGATATGTCGGCTGTGGTTTCAAAATCTGTGATGTCCTGATTTACGGTACCATCGAACAGGTCATATGTGAAGGTGTAGCCCTGTGCCGATACTGCTTTGACATATATTTTGATATTGCTTGCGGCTGTGACAGGGATTAAGTCTTCGATTTTGACTGTGCCTTCGAGGCTATGGAGCTTACCGTTGTCCTCTTTTGAGGCATCAGAGGTATCATTTTCCGTGTTATTCTTTGAGCCATCTTTTTTGGCATCATCCTTCCTGCTTAAGGCGGATGTGATGGAGTCAGTGTCTGCAGAGTCTGCACTGTCTGTGCCGTTTTCTGTCAACAGCTGTCGGATATCGTATGTCTTTAGCTCTGTGTCTGAGCTTGCAACCACGAGCTGCACACTGTTAAAGTCAAAGTAATCATTTCCCATGACCGCTACATCTACATCTGTGCCAAGCTTTATGCTGCCATTGTCAAAGGTTGGTTTATTGGCAAGTATGCCAGATGCTACATTTTTGAACACTGATGTCACACCTTCAAACTCATCGAGCACCTCTGTGCTTCTCTTATTTCCGTCAACAAACAGAAATGTCACATTGCCTGCATAGTCCTCAGACAGTGGAAGGGTGGCCTCACCCGTATACTTGATGCCGTTGAGCTCGAGCGGTATCTCGTTTGTACCGAAAAATACACTGGTTTTTGTATCCTCTGTGTACTCCTTTGGCACCACCGAGACAGAGACTGTGTATGTCATATCGGTAAAATCTGCACTTTTTAAGGAAATGTCCCAGTCTGTTATGAGGCTAGCCTCCTCCTCAAGGGTGGACTTGATATCATCCTGCATGGTCTGCACATCGGAAAGTATCACCGATGTGTTGTCTGAGGTGTATGACATCTGTGTCTCGAGCTTTTTTATCCTGTTATTAAGCAATACTGCCCCCGCAATAAGTGCGGCGAGCAGTATTATGGTAATCGCATTGAAAATATTTTTTTTCAAATTCATATTATAGTGTTATTCCTCATCTTCCTCTGCAGCTACAGCTATTCCAAGCTCCTCAAGCTGTTTTGGATCTACAGTTCCGGGTGCCTCTGACATGAGGTCCGAAGCGTCCTTTACCTTAGGGAATGCAATAACCTCCTTGATATTGTCTGTATGCAGCATATGCATGCAGATACGGTCAACACCGAAGGCAAGTCCTGCGTGTGGCGGTACACCATATGAGAATGCATCAAGCAGGAATCCAAACTGCTCATGTGCACGCTCCTTTGTGAAACCAAGCACCTCAAACATCTTCTCCTGAATGTCATCCTGATGGATACGCACTGAGCCTCCACCGAGCTCTGTACCATTGAGTACGATATCATATGCCTTTGCACGAACTGCGCCCGGATCTGAGTCTATCTTGTCCCAATCCTCCTCCATAGGCATAGTGAATGGATGATGCATTGCCATAAATCTGTTTTCCTCATCAGACCACTCAAGAAGTGGGAACTCTGTTACCCAGAGGAAATTGTACTTGTTCTCATCAATCAGGCCAAGCTCAGCTCCGAGCATGAGACGAAGCGCTCCAAGTACATTCCATACGATTTTATTCTTGTCTGCTGCGAAAAGGAGTAAATCTCCCGGCTTTCCGTTCATCTTTGCAACAAGCGCATCAAGCTCAGCTTCTGTCATAAACTTGGCAAATGACGACTTGTATGTGCCATCCTCATTGATGCACAGATAAGCAAGTCCCTTTGCTCCACAGCCCTTTGCGTGCTCTACAAGCTTGTCAATCTTCTTACGAGGCATCTTTGCCTGTCCCTCTACATTGATACCGCGGACAGAACCACCCTTTTCAAGAGCTCCTGTGAATACTCCAAAGCCACAGTCCTTTACTACTTCCGAAACATCGCAAAGCTCCATACCAAAGCGTGTATCAGGCTTGTCAGAACCAAATCTGTCCATAGCCTCCTGCCAAGGCATACGCTTAAACGGAATCTCAACATCCACATTTATGACCTCTTTAAAAAGGTGCTTTAACAGTCTCTCATTTACCTCGATTACATCATCGATATCTACGAATGAAAGCTCCATATCTGCCTGTGTAAACTCAGGCTGTCTGTCTGCACGCAGATCCTCGTCACGGAAGCATCGTGCAATCTGGAAATATCTGTCATAGCCTGAAGCCATCAGAAGCTGCTTAAAGAGCTGTGGTGACTGTGGAAGCGCATAAAAATGTCCGTGGTGTATACGGCTTGGCACGAGATAATCTCTTGCTCCCTCCGGTGTAGACTTGCAAAGGATTGGTGTCTCTATCTCCAAAAAGCCCTCGTTTGCCATAAAGTCACGCATCACACGAAGCACATTGCTTCTGAGCATGAGATTTCTCTGGATATCAGGGCGGCGAAGATCAAGATAACGGTATTTAAGTCTGATGTCCTCGCTGGTCTTTGAATTCTCCTCAATCTGGAATGGAGGTGTCTGTGCCTCTGAAAGCACTCTGATTGATGTAGCGATAACCTCGATATCACCTGTCTTTAAGTTCTCATTGACAGCAGCTGTTCTCTTCTGGACAGTTCCCTCAACTGCAATGACGAACTCACTTCTTAAGGTGCCTGCCTTTTCAAAGCCCTCTGCACCTACATTTTCCTCACCGAATACTATCTGAAGTATTCCGCTTCTGTCTCTTAAATCTACGAAAATGAGACTTCCTAAATTTCTTCTCTTCTGTACCCAGCCCATCACGGTGACCTTCTCACCGATATTGGCATTTGATACCTCTGTACATCTATGACTTCTATGTAAGCCCTGCATTGATTCTGCCATTTTATACTCCTTATATTTCTACTATATATTTATTCTAATAACTGTTTGGTACCGCTGCTACACAGCTAATCTGCTGCTTATCAGATTCCTATCTGTTAAAGAACTCAACAAACTCCTCGTAGCCCTCTTTCATAAGCTGCTCCTTCTGGAATTTCTTGTTCTTGTTCATGCGCACAACAAGCACCTGCTGTCCGTTTGCTCTTGCGTCCTTTGCCTGGTTCATGACATCAACAAGCTTGTCTGCCGGATATTTCTTCTCAACCAGATAAGCCACCTTCTTTGGACTCTCAGGAATCTTGAAGCCACTCTCCATGAGAAGCAGGATAATTCTCTCAAAACCGATTGAAAAACCACAGGCCGGTACATCATTTCCGGTGAACTTTCCAATCATCTTGTCATATCGTCCGCCACCGCCACAGGCTGCGCCAAGCTCAGGCATTGATATCTCAAAAATAGTTCCTGTGTAGTAGCTCATTCCACGAACAAGTGTAGGGTCAAATACGAGCTCAAACTTTGCTCCCTTTGTGGCATTAACGGCCGTAGCTATCTCTGTCATATTTGTAACCACTTCTTCGTCTAAATATTCACCAAGCTTTTCTGAAAGTATATTTACACCCTCAGTGACATCCCTTGTCTGCTCCAAAAGCTTAAACAAATCAAGATATTTGTCAATATTTTCCTGTGGATAGCCATCCTGTGCAAGCTCACTTGCAACACCTTCCACTCCTATCTTGTCCATCTTATCGAGTGTGATAAATACGCTGTCGTAGTCCTCCTCAGCGAAACCACTGTAAGCAGCCATTGCCTTTAGGATTCTTCTCTCGTTGATTCTTATCTCAAAGTTCTCGAAGCCGAGTCTGCCGATTGTGGTAGTAGTTGCTGTAATCAGCTCTATCTCTGCCAGATTGCTTGGCTCTCCGAGTATATCTATATCACACTGTGTAAACTGTCTATAGCGGCCTCTCTGAGGTCTGTCTGCTCTCCACACACTGCCCATCTGAAGTGCCTTAAACGGCGATGGCAGGTTGTTGGCATTGTTTGAATAATATCTTGAAAGTGGCACTGTAAGGTCATAGCGCATTCCAAAGTCTACTACATCCGACTCTTCCTTTGCTGTCTCCAGATTCAGCTTCTCGCCTCTCTTCATTACCTTGAAGATCAGCTTCTCATTTTCTCCGCCCTGCTTGCTTGTGAGATTTGCTATATTCTCCATGCATGGTGTCTCTATCGGTGTAAATCCGAAGCTTCTGTATGTATCCTTGATCACACTTGTCACATAATCACGGATTTCCATCTCTGCAGGTAGTATATCCTTCATGCCGTTGACCGGCTTTTTGCTCAGTGCCATTTGGTTTCCTCCATCTATATTAAAATATTGAATTCATTAGCTATTCTATTATACTTTTCGGTTTTGCAATCGTCAAGGGTTTATGGCAATTATACGGGCTGCAAGCCACGGCACCGCCAGGGCGCACGCATATGCTTTGCTTTCGCTACGCTTTGCCGCTAAGATACTGTACGGATTATGCTTTTTGCGCTTCTATGCTTGACGAAACCGTCGAAACGCGCCTTCCGTGGCGCGGTTCTCCTTGACTTGCCCTCCATGGCAAGTCATTTCTGTGCTTCATGTGCATAATCCTACAGTATCTAAGCGGCTTCGCTATTCGCTCAATCAAATGCATATGCGTGCGCCCTGGCGGTGTCGTGGCTTGCAAATGCTAATGCACATCTACTGTGGTGGATTGCAAATTCCGCACGGAGACAAGCCCATGGATTTTGCTTCATCAAGCGTTACCTCTGTGTCACTCTTTTTCAAGGTCCGACAGCCCGCACGGTGATATTTCTTGCCGGTTGCTGTGATATGAACCATAGTCTCGCTGTTTGAGGAATCTGCAGCGCTATTTTCTGCTGCTGAGCTGTCTGAGCCTGATGATGCACTTCCTGTCGTACTGCCTGAAGAGCCGGATTCTCCTGCCCCGCTTCCAGCGCTGCTCTGCGAGCCTTCATTCTGCGGTGTATCCGTCTGAGCGCTCTGCTGCGGAGTGGTGCCATCCAGCCAGCTGTCACCATTCTCATAGTTTATTCCAACTCCGGGCTGCACATTATAGCAATAGACATTAAAAAGTATGCCGCCACCGTTATCCTCAACCGACTTTGCCTCTATGAGAACGCCGTTTGCAACTAGATTGCTACCCGAGAACATCGGAGTCACTCTGTAAAGCACATGATTTCCTGTATTGTTTACATAATCCGCTACCAGATTCTCAAACGGCAGCATGCCCTCCACATTCAGGTATCTCGTACCGGTAATAAGATTCTTCGGATTGGCATTTTCGCCGGCAAGCTGATAGCCAATAAGATGACAGCGATTATATAAATACCGGTCCTTTATCACATCATACTTCACCGTATGCCAGCCTGATGGCTTTATCATGCCTATCTTGCCACGCTCCTCAGTCGGCATGATATCCTTGCAGATATTGGCATAAGCCACACCGCATCTGCCAAGTGAATCCAAATCACTGTAATTTTCAAAAGCAGTGGTAATCATATCGCTGTCCGTAAAAAAAGGCTCATTATTGTTGACAGCCACGTATGCCTTGCCATCATATGCAGGAATCGCATCGAGGGAAACGTAGGAATTGTTATTTACCAGATCCTCCTGCGGCTTCCCTGAATCCGCCTGTCCTGTACCGTTAGCACCTGAATCAGCTTCCGCCGGGTCACTTCCGCCCTGTGCACCATCCGCATTATCCTTGCTGCCTAAAGCACCGGAAGAATCCTCACCTGCCACTACAGCTCCTGCGGCATGCCCGGCACCTTCAGTGCCGGATAAATCAGTGGAGGCACAGCCTGTAAAAATTGTAGCAATTGCAAGTAATTCACATAGTGTAATTGCAGCTGTTTTCCTTAACTTTAGCCATATGTTCATATAAAATCACTCTTTCTATCAATCGATTGATATTGGATTTTCCCTAAT